>RCMY010003101.1_pt1 | contig 14874 bp, 18 predicted proteins | sample 2041341 | NCBI WGS metagenome assembly RCMY01 (sample SAMN09708234, study PRJNA481090) | Marine sediment metagenome, whole genome shotgun sequencing project.
AAGTACCATCATTCGGCCGATGTAAGCCTCAACGGCTCCTACGTGGCCTGTTTACAACCGGCGACCAGTCGACCGAGAATGCTGAAATGGCTTCCGGTTCAGCTCCAAGCGATGCGCGATCCGAGAGGCACTCCCGCCGAACTACAGGACAGACCCCCAACGCCTCTGAGAAGGACAGCCTTTCTCCTCTCGAAAACAGCTGCGCAACGGCTTCCATCACCGCACTCATCAATTGACGTAAGGGACCATCATGTCGACCCACAGTGACCATGTGAACATAATTGATTCCGCCCAAATGGAGTGGATCAACGGATTGGACGTACTGCCTACGATGCCGCCAGCGTTTCGGGACAACTTGGGCCCAGTCGAAGACTTGGCAACCATGCTCACCAACTACGACGTGAAGCCGTTGCTGTTCGAGGCCGAAACGACCCGCCGGATCGACCTCGTGCATTTGAGGCCCGGCTACATCGATCTCACCGACGCCTACCACGAATCGGTAGAGGAGTGCTTCGTACTCGACGGCGAGGTTACGGCTGAGGAGTCCTGCCGCACCGGAGACTACTTCTGGCGACCGCCGGGCTGGGTGCATTCGGCACACAGTCGTGACGGTTTCCTGGCCCTACTGATGATGGAGGGCGTGAGCCCGGACGACAGCAGTGGCTTTGCGACCCGCGTGATCCGACCATCCGAGGAGCAAGGCACGAATCCCCTCGTCGCTGACCCGGATGGGGCTATCGGACCTCGGGGTTGGGTTCGCCACCTGCGATCATCAATGGTGCCATGGCAGTCAGGAGACGACTTCTTCCGCTCCGAGGGCACCACCGATGGGGTATCACTCGACGCCCTGCGGGTGAAGGTGTTGTCCAAGAATCATCACACCGGCGCCCAAAGTCTGTTGGTGTCGTTGTCGCCAGGCTTCAGCCAGGCTCGATCCGTCCAACCCGACACGCAGTACACCTACGTCATCTCCGGGTCGTTGTCGATCGACGGTACCGACGTTGGTCCGGGCGGGTTCTTCGTCAGGCCAGGCGGCGAGCCCTTCCCGGCGATCGAGTCGTCTGAGGGCGCTGAGTTGTTCGTGAAGCACAACGGTTGGTGGCAGGTGACGCCATCATGAGGGAGCTTCACCAGGTCCCGATCGATGAGTTGCCCGAGAAACTACGGCTGCGGGCAGCAGCGTCATTGGAAACCACCGGCGATACGCGCTTCCTCGGAGCGCTGGGTAACGCGCCCCACATGGCCGACTTCTACTTCACTGAGTTCTACGAGCGAGTGTTCTTTGCCGGCTCTGTACCGGTTGCGATCAAGGAGCTCATCCGACTGCGACTGTCGGCTCTCCACGGCTGTGTCTATTGAAACGGCAACAATCCCGTCTCGGCGAGACGGAACGGGCTAAGCCAGGAGCAGATCGACGGTGTCTATGACATCGACAACGGCCCGTACAGCGACGCGGAACTGGCGGCGCTGCAACTCGCCACCACCCAGTCGAACGCCACAATGGACCACTCGATCCCCGAGCCGCTGATGGCCGAGCTGCAACGTTGGTTCACTGACGGCCAGATCATCGAGATAGGCATGGTCATCGCTGTGCTGGTCGGCATGGCCCGCTTCCTGTTCGCTTTCGAGCTGGCCGATGAGGAGCACGGATGCCCAATTCAGTGACCGCCCAGGACGCTCAGGCCGATGCCACACTCAGTCAAGTCGAGGCTCTAGTTACGGCGGTACGGGCCGCCGCTGGCCGACTCGACCGTGCGATGCTTCCCGCCACCGTCTTCCGGCCTGCACCTCCTCCCGCGGAACAGCCATGACCGAACTCTCGACAATGTCGCTGACCGACGCTGCGGCCACAGTACGTGCCGGGGACGTGTCGCCCGTCGAGCTCTTCGATTCGGCTACCACTCAGATCGAGCAGTGGGAACCGCAGGTGCGGGCGCTGATCGGCGGCCCTCTCGCCGGCGCCAGGTTCGTTGCCCAGGAGCGAGCCGACCAGGCGGCGCGGGGCCAATTCCTCGGCCCCCTGCATGGCGTTCCCATCGCCATCAAAGACCTCATCGACATCGCAGGCGTTCCCACGACTGCGGCATCAAAGATTCTTCAAGGCAATATCGCCGGCGCTGACGCTCCGGTGGTTAAACGGCTCCGCCAGGCTGGTGCCGTTTTGATCGCCAAGACCAACACTCACGAGTTCGCGTACGGCGCCCTCACCCCGCCAACCCGAAACCCATGGGACCTGCAGCGCATGCCAGGCGGCTCCAGCGGCGGCTCCGCTGCAGCCGTTGCCACCGGCATGGCCTATGGAGCGCTCGGTACCGACACGGCGGCCTCCATTCGCGAGCCGGCTGCGTTGTGCGGGTTGGTCGGCCACAAACCCACTTACGGGCGTGTGCCGTTGAAGGGAGTCATACCGCTGGCTTGGTCGCTCGACACTGCGGGGCCCATCTGTCGGTCGGCCAGCGATGCCGCTCTGATGTTGTCGGTGATCGAGGGCCCGCACCCCGACGATCCAACCACGATGCCCCTGCCCGCCATCGGGGCCGCGCCTCGTGGCTGGAAGGGAGTCCGGGTCGGAGTCGTAGGTGATCTGATGACACCAAACGTCGCCGGAGTCGGAGAGCAGCATGGCCGAACTCTTCGGACTCTTGAGGATGCGGGAGCTCAGCTTGAAGAAGTCTCGATCGGCGACCCCGATGAACTGATCGCCATGGTCTTCGTCATTCTTACTGTGGAAGCAGCTGCGTACCACCGGCGCTGGATCGAGACCAGGCTGGATGACTACAGCCCCGACGTTCGGGCCTACCTCGAGATGGGTATGGAGTTCTCCGGCGTCGACTACGTGGAGGCCCAGCGGGCCAGACGTCACGCCACCGAGACCGTTAGCCAGCTCTTCGAGCGTTGCGACGTGCTCCTCAGCCCAGCCCAGCACACGCCCGCACCATTGCTGACCGATGCCGAGGTCACGTTCAGCGATGGCACGGCAGCATCACGCGACCTAACTCTGATTCGGCCACTGGCGCCTTTCAACCTGACAGGACATTGCGCGGTCAGCGTTCCCGTTGGCGCTGTTGGAGGACTGCCGATTGCCATGCAACTGGTCGGCCCGGCATTTGCCGACTACCGGATCCTTGCTTTGGCCCAGTTGCTACACGACGAACTTGGTTGGTTATGGAAACCACCTCCCTTTCCGATTATCGCAAACCATCTTGGAGATTGATATGGCAGACCTCACGGCAACGAACACGGCACTACTGGTGATCGACATGCAGAACGGGTTCTGCCATGCCGACGGATCGTTTGGGCAACTCGAACTGCCGGTCGAGTTACTGGCCGAAGCAATTCCCGGGTCCGTGCGTCTTGTGGAAGCGGCCCGAGTCGCCGGAGTGCCCGTGATTTTTACGCGCTTCGTGTACCGCACCGACTACAAAGACGGCGGCCTCTTGGTTGATGAGATCCTACCTGCGCTGGCTGATGTCAAATCACTGGCCGAGGGAACGTGGGACGCCGCGATTGTCGACGAATTGACCCCGCAACCCAGTGACTTCATCGTCGACAAGAACCGGTACTCAGCCTTCTACGGAACCAGACTGGAACCCATGCTCACCTCGTTGGGCATCGACTCGTTAGTGATGTGCGGAGTGACCACCAACATGTGCGTGGAGACCTCTGCTCGGGACGCGGCCCAACGCGACTACAAGACTTGGGTGGTGTCCGACGCAACCGGAGAACTCGACCCGGATCGCAAAGAACACGCTCTTGGCACCCTGGCCTTCGGCTTCTGCTGGGTCACCACCACCGACGATGTGATCAACGCTTGGGGCTCTACTACATCGTGATGGCCTCCCTGGGGAGCTGTCACGAGCAGATGAACCGAACGATCGATTCGGCATAGCGATCAGGTACCCGGATCGGGAGCTGACCAATGAGTTCAGGGACAATCTCGATGGTCGCGTCAGCTAGCAGCGCTGCGGTTGGCTCGTCGTAGGCGGCCAAAATGTCGTGCTCGGCGTCGAGTAGTAAAACAGGGCAGGTGAGATTTGGCAAGGCAGGAGCTGGGTCATAGCGGAACGCTGCGTTGTAGGCCCACTCGTAGCGCTCGAGAACATTGAGGATCTGGGTGACGGCCAGGTGCAGGATCGCAGGGTCGGAGTCAGCCCCCCAGATTCGCTGATAGCGCTCCCATGCCCATCGAAGGTGATCTCCCTCGGCATCGGGTCGCATCGAGGGGGACCAGTCGGCCAAGAATTGGGCTCGCTCCTCCTCACTGAGCAGGGGGACTCCCGTGAGGATGGCGTGGGTGATCCGGTCCATCCCGGCCTGACGGGCAACTTCGACAGCGATTGACGCCCCGGTGTGCACGCCGGCCACTGCGAACCGATCGACCCCGAGAGCGTCGATCGCCTCCAGCATGGTGGCTGCGAAGTCGGGAATCTCGAAGTCGGCTGAGGGTGCTGGAGACGATTGCCCGTAGCCCGGTGTATCGATAGCAATCGCTCGGATGCTAGGTGCCATGAGCGGCAGGCTCGTTTCAAAGGCGCGAAGCGACAGGGGTGACTCATGGAAGAAGACGCAGACCGGCCCCTCCCCCGCTAATGCGTAGTGCACCTGACCCCAGCGGGTGTCGACATAGCCCTTCGTCGTCATCTGATACATCCTTGCAGATTCGAGATGATCTGGCTGGTCTCATTGCTCCAAGCCCGAACGATGTCGGCGGCGTCCGTCGTAAACCCGGTGGCTCCCAACCCGCCTGCGTTGCTCGCCGCAGCCTCGAGCGCCGGAGTGGTGGGACTTCCTAGGTTGGCAGCCATTCCCGCTTGTAGGATTGGGGTGTCAATGTCGAGCAGGTCGCAGAGCGAAGTGTGAAGCATTGGTTTCCTTCGTGCAATTGTCTGACGTTCAGACTAACGTATCACCTTGTTGTCAGACATTTGATTCTGAACGTACTACAAGGGGAGAGAAATTCATGCACAGAAGATTCTCGATCGTGGCGTTGCTGCTCACGCTGGCGATGCTCGCTGCCGCCTGTGGCAGTGACTCTGCTGGTGATGCGAGCACCGATTCCAGCCAAGACGAAGCCACCAACACCACCAATGAAGAAGCACCTACTACCGAACCGACGGGCGACGAACCATCGGCCAGCGGTGGCGTGTTGACCATGGCCTGGCCCTCGGTTGCCAGCAACCTGGACTCCGCCGTTTATCAGGGCCTCGTTTCCCACAATCTCGGCGTCAACTACATGGGCACGCTCTTCCGCTACGACCCTGACTCCGCAACCCCCACTCAGGTCGTATGCGCCCAGTGTCTGATCCCAGAACTGGCAGAAGAAGCGATCCTGGCCGATGACGGTCTTTCCTACACGATCACATTGCGTCCGGGAGTCATGAGCCCTTGGGGCAACGAGATGACCGCTGCTGACGTCGAATGGTCGTTCGACCGGGCCAACGAAGTGAGTGCTATCACCGGAGCTTTCCTGTTCGCTGTGGCCGGCGTCGACAAGGAGAACCCCATCGATGTGGTCGATGACTACACCATCATCTACAATCTGAAAGCCAACAACCAGATCGCGTTGTCGATCCTGGCCTGGTACGGGACAGGTGTCTACGACACCACCTACCTCGAGGCGGAGGGCGCCATCACCGACGCCGATCCGTGGGCCGAGGAGTTCATCGCAAACCAGCCAGCGTCATTCGGCCCATTCATGGTGGACTCCAACACCCCGGGCGAAGAGGTGCGACTCAAGGCCAATCCGAACTACTGGCGGGGCCCGGGCAGTATCTCCGAGGTCATCGTGCGAGCAATTCCCGACCCAGGCAACCGAGTGCAACTCTTGTTGGCTGGCGACATCGACTACACCTATGACATCCAGTTCGATCAGGTGGCTCCGATCAACGCCAGCGACAACGCCCGAGTGATCGAGGCCATCGACACCAACCGCGACGACCTCATCTTGAACCACCAGGATCCGGTATTGGCCCAGACAGCGGTTCGTCAAGCAATCAGCATGGCCATCAACCGGGAAGCGCTAGCTACAGGCCCGTATCAGGGTCTGGTTGTGCCAGCTCTCGACGGCATGTCGTCGAAGCTGCCTCATCCTGAGGGGCCAACAGAGTTGCAGGCCAAGTACGACCCCGACGCCGCCAAAGAATTGTTGGCGACGGCTGACATCCCCGATGATTGGTCATTGAAGATCAGCTACAACCTCGGCCGCCCAGGGCCACACGCAGAGGAGATCGCCACTCTTATCGCTGCCGACCTCGGCGCTATTGGCATCAACGTCGAACTCGAGGCCGTCCCGGCGCTCGCCGACTTTGAAGCCGCCGTTGGCGAGAAGTCCATGCAATCGTGGCTCTACACCGAACGTCCCATCATCGCCGATCCGGCGTATTCGCTGTCGCTGTATCTGGGCTCTACGTCCACGCTCAACTCCAGTGGCTACGCCAATCCCGATCTCGATGCCGCCTTCCAGGAGGCACTCGTAACAGCGTCCGGCCCTGAGCGCGATGCGTTGCTGGAGATCGGCAACGAGATCGTGCTCACGGAGCAGCCCATCATCTATCTTGTCGAGCGTCCTGACTTCCAGGCGTTCGCCAACTCGGTCGATGGGTTCAAGAGCTATCCCGACGGCTCAGTCTTCATTTACGATTTAACCAAGAGCTAGCCCGGCCCACCCCTCGGGAGGCAGCTAGTCTGTCTCCCGAGGGGTGGCATCTTATTGAAAGGTTGAAGTTCCAAGTGCCTATCGGGTTCGCTGCATACGTACTCAAACGTCTCGCCTTCCTACCATTGGCGATGTTTCTAGTCATCACCGTCTCGTTCTTCATGGTCAACTTGTTGCCGGGTGATCCGGCTCGCGTGATCGCTGGTGGGTTTGCCACTGATGAAACCCTGGCCAAGATCAACGCCGATCTAGGGCTCGACCAGCCTCTGCTGCCTCGCTTCGGCGACTACCTCAGCGGTCTGGTGAAGGGCGATCTCGGCATCTCGTTTGAGACCCAGGTACCAGTCGCCGACGGAGTCGTCCGCTTTCTTCCCGCCACCATCGAGCTTGTGCTGCCCGCTCTGCTTTTTGCAGCAGTCGGCGGCATCGCTCTCGGCACCTTCGGTGCCTACTACAGGGGCCGGGCGCCAGACCGAATCACCAGTGCCTTTGTCTCACTCGGCCAGGCAGTGCCCGACTTTTTTCTGGGCATTGTATTGATCTATGTGTTGTTCTTCCGTCTCGGCCTTACCCCGGGGCCGGAAGGCCGATTGGGCTTCCTCGACACAGTGCCCGAATCGAGAACCAACTTCATGTTCCTCGACGCCGCTCTTGATGGTGAATGGTCGACCTTTGGTTCGCTGGTGTCACATGCCATTCTCCCCTGGCTCACACTTGCCCTCGTCTATATGGCGTACTTCGCCCGCGTCACCCGCAGTGTGGTCACCAATGCTCTGGACTCACAGCAGGTGGAGTTCGCCCGTGCCTGTGGGCTACCGGAGCGCACTGTTCTACACTACGCGTTTCTTGAGGCGCGAACCTCTGTCCTCACCTTCGGCGGCATCCTGTTCGCTGCGCTTATCGGCGGGGCCGCCATCGTTGAGTCGATCTTCTCCTGGAATGGCTTCGGACAATGGGGTCTCGACGCTATGCTCCGACTCGACATTCCGGTGATTCTCGGCTTCATCGTCGTGAGCGGTATTCTCACGCTCCTGGTCTTTTTCGTCATCGATCTGTTGGTACTCAAACTCGATCCTCGAGTGAGCTACGAGTGAGCGGGCTCGGCTTGTTCTTCCGACGCCGCCCGGGTGTGGCACTAGGCCTCGGCATCATTGTGGTGCTCCTACTAGCCAGCTTCATAGCACCCCTGCCACACGACCCGGAGGTGGCCGAAGCAGCCAACACGCTGCAATCACCTTCACTCACCCACCTCTTCGGCACCGACCGCACCGGTTTCGATGTCTTCTCTCGCACTATCCGCGCCGCCCGATTGGATCTGGCCCTCGCAGTCGCCGGCACGTTGCTTTCGATGGTGATCGGCGTGCCCCTCGGATTGTTGGCCTCCACCAAGAACCGTTGGAGCGAGCGGCTCATGCGCGCCCTCGACACCTTCCAAGCATTCCCGTTGCTGGTACTGGCCATTGCGGTGGTCTCCCTTACCGGCAACAACCTCAAAAACGTCGTAGTGGCTATTGGCTTGATCAACACGCCGCGGTTCATGCGACTGGTCCGTGCTGACGCGTTGGCCGTGCGCGAGACTCGATTCGTCGAAGCGGCCATATCTGTTGGGGCATCGCCGCTGCGGGTACTTCGCCGTCACGTACTACCAAACGTCACCGGCATCATTTTGGTTCAGGCCACTCTGGCCGCGGCGAATGCAATCGTGGTCATCGCTGCCCTCTCCTTCGTTGGGATCGGGGTCACGCCTCCCACTCCCAGTTGGGGATCGATGATCCGGTCTGGGACCCAGAACATCGCATCGGGCTCGTGGTGGATCTCGATCTTCCCCGGATTGGCCGTGGTACTGGCCGTCTGGTCACTCAACAAGATCGCTGACGGCATCCAGGCCGGGGTTGGCCGATCACGATGACACTCCTTGATGTCACCAATCTCCGCGCTCAGTTCGAGACCCGCACGGAAACCACCGAAGCTGTGCGGGGCGTGGGTTTCAAGGTCGCGGCTGGCCAGTCGGTGGGGATCGTCGGCGAAACCGGATCAGGCAAGTCGGTGACGTTGCGCTCAATTCTTGGTCTGTTGAGGCCGCCAGGTCGCGTAACTGGGGGGTCCGCTGTGTTCAACGGCACCGACCTGATCGGTCTGTCCCCTAAGAAACTCCGGGCTATTCGTGGCAAGGAGATCGGCTTCATCCCTCAGAATCCCTTCGGGTCGCTGAACCCGATTTTGCCCATCCGTGCGCAGTTTTCCAATGTGCTGAAGGCTCACGGCCAGCACGTATCAGCCGGCGACACCCGCGAGCGAGCGCTAGCCATGCTGGAGTCGGTAGGCATCAAAGGGCCTGAGCGAGTTCTCGACGGTCACGCCCATCAACTCTCGGGCGGCATGGCCCAGCGGGTAGCCATCGCCTTGGCATTCATACTTGAACCCCAACTCATCGTGGCTGACGAACCAACCACGGCACTCGACGTGACTGTGCAGAAACAGATCCTAGATCTGTTGGATGGTCTGATCGCCGGGGGCCACCGCTCGCTGCTAATTGTAACTCACGACCTTGGGGTGGTGGCCAACTATTGCGAACATGTGGTGGTGATGTACCGGGGCGAAGTAGTTGAGCAAGGCCCAGTCGATGCCGTCTTCAACGCCCCAGCCCAGGAATACACCCGAACACTGCTCGCCAGTGTTCCCAAACCAGGCGAGAGGTGGTAGCTGTGGCTCTAGTTGAAGTCGCCAACGTCGGCAAAACGTTCCGGGTCGGCAAGCGCACTGTCGACGCGGTTCGAGACGTTTCATTCAACATCGAGCACGGCGAGACGCTGGCGCTGGTAGGAGAAAGTGGTTCAGGAAAATCCACTACAGGGCGCATTTGTCTCCGCCTGCTGGAACCCGACACTGGCGACGTAACGGTGGCCGGCCGGAATCTTTCCACCCTCTCCCCAGCCGAGCTGCGGGCCGCGCGCCGCGCCATGACCATGGTGTTCCAGGAGCCGTTCCAGTCGCTCAACCCCCGCATGCGAGTGGGGGCAATCATCTCAGAACCGCTTCAGATTCACGACCCTTCACTATCGGCCGACGCCCTCCAGTCCAAGGTCGAAGAAATCCTTGAGCACGTCGGGCTACCAACGAGCTTCGGACAGCGGTTCCCGGCCGAGTTGTCGGGCGGTCAACAACAACGCGTGGGAGTGGCCCGCGCCGTTATCACCAAACCCGACTTCGTCGTGCTCGACGAGCCAACCTCATCTCTCGACCTATCGGTCCAAGCCCAAATCCTGCGACTGCTGCGACAACTACAGTCGGAGTTCAATCTGGCATATCTTTTCATCTCCCACGACCTTCACACGGTCCGGTTCGTAAGCGACCGCATCGCCGTAATGCATAAGGGCGAGATCATCGAGTCCGGCCGTACCGAAGAGGTCTTCGACAATCCCCAGGAGCGCTATACCAAGACCTTGCTCGCGGCTGCCCTGTCGCCACACCGAAAATGACCCTCGCCGACATCGAGTTGTGCTACCAACAGGGATGGACCGACGGACTTCCCGTGGTGCCACCAACGCCGGTACTCGTGGCAGAAATGCTCGGGCCATTCCCGCCCGACCTCGAACTGGGGGCGGTTGCGCCAGGCATGGGTGTGGCGACCGCCAGAAACGTAGCCGCCAACGCTGTGATGGCCGGATGCGTTCCTGTGATGTTCAGAGTGGTTGTCGCCGCGGTCCGTGCCCTCTGCACCCCTCGATTGGGCCTGCACGCTGCGGTCACCTCTGTCCACTCCATGGTGCCACTGGTGCTGGTCAACGGGCCAGTTGCGAACGCAGTCGGCATGGAAGGGGGATTCGGAACCCTGGCCGCTGGCAATCGGGCCAACCTGTCGATCGGCCGGGCTGTGCAGTTGGTGATACGGAACGTCGGCCGGGCGACACCGGGTGGTCTCGCCCCCAAAACGATCGGGCACCCCGGTTCGATTTCCTACTGCTTCACCGAGAACGCCGAGCTATCACCTTGGCCCCAACATCATGTGACGTGCGGGTTTGAGCCAGCGGCGTCTGCCGTGACGACTTATTGCGCTGATGCTCCGCTGTGTCTAGCAGATATGGGCCGCACCGATCCGGAGTTGGTTTTCGCCAACGTGGCCCAGGCTGCCAGCAATCCGGGAACCTACAACGCCTACTTTCGCCAGGAGTTGTGGTTCGTCGTGTCACCTGAGCATGCCCACATAGCGGCTGACGCTGGATGGTCGAAGTCCGACCTCCAAGCATTCCTCCACGAGAAGGTCGCTCTACCCCGCCATCGCATTGAGAACCATGGCCTCTACGGCTTCAACGACGAGCTTGTGCCACCGACATGGTTGGACGGGATTGGCCCCGATGATCTGGTCCGCTTCACCCGCTCACCGGACGATGTGATCATCACAGTCGCAGGCGGCGGATACGGCGGTTACACGTCGGTGATCCATGGCGTTGGCCGCAGCGTGACAGAGGAAGTTGCCTTATGACGTCGCTCATCGATCCAACAGCGGCAGCATTCGAGCACCTCAAGCCGGCCTCTCGTAGCGAACTGCCTCCAGGAGCAAAGCTTGCTCTGGTCGACTCGATGGCCAACTCTCGCGCCGGCTGGGGCAAGGCCCTGTTGGATGCTTCAGCGACGGTTTTGGGATCGAGGTTCGATTATCACGCGGTACGCCGCATCCAAGATGGCGTGCACGATCCTGCGGCCTTCGCTCGAGCGATGGCCCCGATCTACGCCGCGCTGGTCGTCGCCGTCGGTGATTGAGCCACGTGCACCTCACGTAGTGTGCGTGACCTCATCGAAGTAGAGCGACTTGGAATACCCACGGTCCTAATTGTCAACGGACCTTTGGAAGCCATCGCGATCGAGACCGCTCGAGCAGCAGGAATGCCGGACCTGCCGGTCATCGGGATCTCCGTGCCCTTGATAGGTCGCTCACAGCGAGAGATCACCAGCGAAGCCATCTCTCCCTTGTCATCACTTACCATCTGCTTGGAGCAACAATGACCACCACCACTATGAGCTATGACGTGCGCGACAAGGTCGCGTACGTAACATTCACGCGGCCCGACAAGATGAACTCCCTCACCGAAGCGGTGTTCGCCGATCTTGCCACAGTGATCAGCGCAGTCGAGGATGACATCAGCATTCGAGCCATGGTCCTGAGCGGCACCGGTAGAGCATTCAGCGTCGGACTAGATCTCGAGTTGCTTCAACGTGCCTTTGCCGAGCCTGCGTACTTCACTTCGGTGATCGAGCGCTTGGGGGCTTTGTTGCTGCGCATGGAAGCCCTGCCTGTTCCCGTCATCGGCGTGGCCAACGGCCTGGCCCGCGCGGGTGGATTCGAGATTCTGGTCGCCTGCGACCTGCTGATCGTTGCTGACGATGCCAAAATCGGCGACAACCACACCAACTTCGGCGTGATGCCCGGTGGTGGCTCCACCGCCCGCCTGCCCCGCAAGATCGGTGACCAGAAGGCCAAGGAGCTGATCCTGACCGCTCGCTGGCTGACTGGTCCCGAAGCAGTCGACTACGGTCTGGCGCTTCGATCCGTGGCAGCGGATGCACTGGATGAAGCCGTTGAAGACCTTCTGGTGCAGTTGCGAAACAAGTCTCGCAACTGCAGCGCTGCGGTGAAGCGAGCCATGGCCAAGGCCGCAGATCTCTCCCTGGGCGCAGCGGTAGCGGTTGAACTCGCTGAGTTCGTTCGCTACGTCACCCCTGCAGATTCCGACGCTCAGGAGGGCTTCCGCTCCTCTATGGAACGCCGATCCCCCAGCTGGGGATAGGTCACAGCTGGCCCGCTTTCGGCCGGGTGTTGATCTGAAGACGGACCAACCAGCAAAAGTGTCCCTCCCGAGACTCACTGATCGGCTACGGCTGGACGAGGCCCAGAACCCCTGGGTTCATGAGATTCTTGGGATCGACTTGTCGTTTGAGACTCATCAACAGGTCTTGGGTTTCGGGGTTTAAGCGGTCGAAATACCGATAGCGGCGGCCGATCTGCAGATGTGATCCACCCAGTTCAGCGAACAAGTCCACTAGCTCGTTGCGGATCAAAGCGACCAACTCATCGGCATCCGGATCGGGGGCGTAGTCGGGGTAACGCTTGAGCTTGGCGGCGTCAATAGCATGGCGGTAGTAGGCCGTGAGCGGCCCTGGCCACGTCATTACAAGCTCTATCAGCATCATACTGTTGGAAATGGTGCCGGTCATGTAACCCATTTCCACGTGGTGGGTCTCCATCGCTGGCGTATGACGAGTTTGGAGTTCTTCGATCTGGTCCCAAGCGGCGGAAGCCCGGGAGAATGGTACGAGCACGTGTAGCGGGGCCCAGCGCTGGCCCTCAGGCCCCAACGCAGAGGTCAGCGAGGCGTAGGGCTTGGCCGCAAGGAGCTTTGGGACCGTGTTGTCTACCTTGGTCGCCTCGGCACAGATCTTGTCGATTCTTTCAAGGTCAACGGCGAGCCCTGCCTGGCTTCGGGCTTCCGCCATCACATGCAGTGTGTAGGTGCCAGACTCAAGAAAGCCCCGCCCTTTGGCTGCCATCCTCACCGCGTCGCGAATAGCGCCCAACTTGTTGGACGACTTACCCACCATCGAGCGCACGGCGTCAATGCCCTGACTGAGGCTGCCTCTCCGGACTCGTTGCTCGGTGAGCACGGGGTCCAGACCGAAGCCAGCGACGACCAGCTCGGCTCGGGCCAGCTCGGCCATAGCCTCAAGGAGACCATGGCGGTCAGCGAAGGCGAACGAGGCGAATCCCTGTGCTGCTGGCACACGCATGACGCGAAGAGTGACTTCAGATTTGATGCCGAAGGCGCCAGAGTCGGCCAAGAAGAGGCCGGTGAGATCGGGGCCAAAGTGCCGGTAGTTAGGGATAGCGCCCTCGATGGCCCCAGTACCGGTCGTGATAACTTCGCCACTGGCTACGACCACCCTGAGGCCGAGCACGCTTTCTGATGAGGGACCGTAACGACCGGAGCCCCAAAGAACAGCCTGTTGGGAAACCGAACCACCGACGGTGGCTTTGCTACCCGAGAGTGGACCCCAGAAGGGAACACGCAAGCCTCGAGGTGAGAGCTCCTCGAAGAGGGTCTGCCAGGTACAACCGGCCTCGACCGTGACATACATGTCGACGTCATCGACCCGCAAGATTCGGTCCAAGGCGCTGGTGTCGATCACTACCGAACCCGCCTCAGGCGGCACGATGCCGCCCGTGTAGGAAACGCCGCCGCCACGGGGGACCATTACACAGTCAGCCTCGCCGATCGATGCTACAGCCAATACAAGCTGGTCAGCGGAGGTGGGTCGAACGACGGCAAGAGGCCGTGGGCCAGCAGAGTAAATGTCCATCGACGCTAACTCGATGGATGCATCATCGGTAAGAACAGTATCGGGACCAAGAACGAGCTTCAGATGCTCAATAAGGACAGAAGATTTCATTTGTCTGACAATAGCCGATTTACTGCCAAGCGTGCCCAGCAGCATCCCCGAAGCGGCTGATTCGGGGGAGACGAGTAGTGATTGGAGCCACCCGGCCCCCGCAATATTCACGGCCGTGAGCGCTGCGGTGTCTTGGTGGAGGGCTGAGCTACTTCGGATGCTTTCAAGGGTTTTTGTTGGTGGCGGGGGCAGGATTTGAACCTGCGACCTTCGGATTATGAGACCGCTGAATAGGTTCTCGGCATCCCTCTAGTCAAGCGGGTTTCGTCGATCTACCAGGGGAAATGCGGGTTTGAGAATGACCGCTGTTCCCGGTTGTTCCCACCTGTTTACGGCTGTCCCGCGTCATCTGTGCGCCATCGATTCCCGCCGCCAGAACCTCGGCTCAGCCGGAAGCGCTTGATGTTTAGCGTGGGTACGGAGGCGGCCGGTCGCTCCGGACCGGCTCGAGCGCACTCGTCAGCGGGGGCGGAGTGCCAACTTGTGTTGGCCCCTTTTGCCCTGCCATTCCCAACGGGTCAAACTCGGAGGGGCGACACATGCGATGGCTCCACGAAGCTGATCAGACTTCCCGCGACGATGCTGACCCAGGCAACCGTCAGGTGTGCCAGCCATCCGCCCATCAAGGGAATCCCCAGCTCGAAGATGAATCCGACGCCCAAGTTCACAGGACTCGACCAGCAACAGCTCTCCCTCGGCAAGCATAACGAATCTACCGGTGCGTCATTGAGACCTTCTCGATCCCCTCTGCTCGCTCGGCGAGGATGCGCTTACGC
>RCMY010006349.1_pt1 | contig 14874 bp, 11 predicted proteins | sample 2041341 | NCBI WGS metagenome assembly RCMY01 (sample SAMN09708234, study PRJNA481090) | Marine sediment metagenome, whole genome shotgun sequencing project.
GCGCCGCGCCAGCGAGGCAGTAGAGAACCATGAATATTAAGGCAGCCAAAGGTAGGCGTACTTAATACCCCAATCGGTAAGATAAGCCCATAAGCGGCGACTATCATTATATCAGGCTGGTAAGTACGTAAGGTTTCTCTAGCAGCTATACCCTCTGTGACTGATTTTTTGAAGGTAGCGGGCTGCTCAACAGCAATATTATGCGCTACTGCCAATTGTTTGACCGCTGAAGCTGACAGCTTTTGCCCGCGCCCCGCTTTGCGATCTGGCTGAGTATATACGGCTACTATATCTATATTAAGCGCGTCTTGCTGAGCAATTAATGCCTCAAGGCTGGTAGCTGCGAACTCAGGCGTGCCTGCGAATATCACTCGTAACGGTTGTAGCTTATTATTAATAGTACCGATGTGTGCACTATCTATACTTTGATTAGAGCTTAAACTATGGTCAGTATCGTTTGTAGCAGTCATGTTTATTATCGCAGCTTAGGTAAGTAGGATTTGTAGATTGAAGATAAGTGCTCGAGGTATTATAGGTGAGTTTACAGCGTTGTGCCATGATTGTGGATAGTCCGCACTCAAAGTAGTCGTCCATGCTAATATGTTTCAACAGACCCTATTATTAAACTCAAGAGGACAGATAGTGGCTATTATCTGGTTATTAGACGGTCACTATTATACTGCGCCTTGGTGCAGATATAGGATTAAGTGATATGCGAAAGTTTAGGTCACTAACACGCTTACTTATTTTTTATGCCTTAAGCTTACTTATCATGCTGATATTCTATTATGCCATGATGTTTTCGATGCTAAAAACCAACAGTCAACAGTACAGTCAAATGGTATTCGATGTCTTGCACCACAAGGTGACTGAGAACATCGCCTTGACCGATACTGAAATGGTAGCGTTATTAGATAAACCCTTCTTTAGGGAGGTTAGCTATCAGATTATCTTGATGTTACCCTCTGGACAAAGTTATGTCCATCGCTATACCAGACCACAAGAACAGAAATTTACTAGTGTTGTTTTCCCCTCTCTCGCTATGCTATCTGATCCTGATAATAATGCTTATCAGCTGACAAATCACACTTTAACAGGGGCAATTAAGCTAAAGGGTGGGCATCAAGTTTATGTGGTACTGCGTCATAAACCTATAGATATAAACTGGCTGTCTTACCAATATTGGTTACCTTTGATGATTGCCTTCATCTTATTTACAGTAGTGTTGATGTACTTGTCTAAGCGTCGCTTAAATTGGTTGCAGCTACTTCATTATATTGAGGATTTAACCACTACTGCTAAAGACGCCTACACACTCTCGCCGTTTGCCAAAAGATCCTACACCTCTACTCCAGAGTTTTTACGCTTAGGGAATGCTTTGGGGCGGATTAGCTACCAGCTACACGCAAACTATCGTCATATCAAGACTCTAAGCCATCGCCTAGAACATTTGGTAGACCAAGCACCTCTGCCTATGTTAATGGTGATGCGCGAAGGTCAGATCAGCTTTTTTAATCAACGTTTTGAGCAAGTTTTTACTACTACCTTTCAGCGCGATACCAATTATAGCTTGACGGATTTTGTCACTGGTAGCGACAAAGCCACTCAGCAGTTGCTACAAAAACTGTCCCTACAGCGGGTGACTCGTACTTTATTAGTCTATGGTCTAGATAACAAGCAAGCCTATCAATTACATATTACGCCTTGGTTTGGTGAGCATGGTCAAGTTCATGGTTTTACCGTGCTAATAAACAATGTTGATACTTTTATCAAACAAGTCGATAAGCTAAAATCACAGAATCAGCAATTAGATATACAGATTAAGGAATTCACCCAGCTTAAATCTATTATCGGACACGAATTACGTACCCCACTGAGTGCTATTATCGGTACATTGAATCTAATAGACTCCACTAATTATTCGATCAAACAGCAAGATATACTGCACACTCTAAAACAGTCTAGTCACTCTATGCTGGCGATGCTAAACGACACACTGGATGTAGCAAAAATAGAGGCAGGAAAGACTCAAATCGTCAATGAGGCTACTGATATTTTTAAGCTCAATCAACATATTATTGACTTGATGGCTGGTAATGCGCGTCAAAAAAATATTGAGTTATTATATCTGTTTATGCCTGAGTGTCCTCGGTTTATTGATACTGATGCTAAGCGCTTACAACAAATTATTCTGAACTTAATGAATAATGCTATCAAATTCACCACTTCAGGCTACGTGGCTTTAGTTATAGAGCCGGTCACGCAGCAGCAGATCGCCCAAACTGATAGACCTACTAGTAGCCCGCAGCTTTATAATAATGATTTATCTGCTGTTAATGATTTGTTTGCAGTATCCAAAAGCAAAACCCTTCAGCGTCTTAATAAGGATCTCGCTAAGCGCCTATCTACCAAAGATAACCAGTCTGATTCTGCCACGCAGCATCATTGGATTCGCTTCAGTGTAATAGATACAGGTATCGGCATTGACGAGGCGGAACAACACACGCTATTTTCATACTTTAATCAAGCCAATGCCAAGATTAGCCACAAGTTCGGTGGAACTGGACTGGGCTTGGCTATCTCCAACAGCTTGGCACAACTCCTTGGCGGCTTTATCCAGCTCGATAGCGATGGTAGTTCAGGCAGTACTTTTGTCCTTTACTTACCTTGTCGAGCACCCACCTATAAGCCCGCTTATCATTTTCAGACTGAGCTAACCCCTATTTACCTTATCGCTTTGGTCAAACATGATATCTACGTTACTTATCTACAGCGGCTTTTTCAGCACCTATCAATCAGTGCTGATGTCTATACTATTAGCGCTGCACCAAACGTAGATCAGCTGATAGAAAAGCTAGAACATAAAGGAAAAACTTTTTCACCCTTATTAATACTTGATTATGAAGATAGAGAAATCAACATTAAAATGGCAGCTGAACCGTCAGAGTCGACTCTTAAAAGCTTTTTTGATGAGAATATAGCTAGTGAAATGCCATATCGTGACTTGGATGATCTACTAGCCATGCCATTGCCAAAGATACTATTAAGCATGAAACCGGAGCGTAGCATTCCATCGCTCTACTTAGATCAGTTTGATGGGTTCTTGAATAGGCCGTTAGATGTGACTTCATTATTGTCTGAAATTATCCGCTTAACCCAACCAAAGCTATTGGCAAACTCAGCTTCGGTAACAACAACTGCTAGCGAGATCTTATCGTCTACGGCTGATGAAGAGCTAAGCGAGCAAGTTCCCTCAACTACTAAAACCAGCGTTAAAGACATCAAAACTCAAGATAAGCTGAGAAAATCTCTTATTCTGGTGGTTGAAGACAACCTTATAAATCAAAAAATAGCTTGTAAACTTCTAGATCGATTGGGTTATCAGACTATCGTTGCGCAGAACGGTCGGCAAGCTTTGCAGCAGCTAGTGGCAGCGCAGCAACAAGTTGCGCTTGTTTTGATGGATTGTCGTATGCCAGTAATGGATGGAATGGAGGCTACTCGGGCTATTAGAGCGCAGGGTAATAGCATTCCTGTGGTAGCGCTCACAGCTAATAACTCTGTAGAGGATCGGGAGGCTTGTTATACAGCAGGAATGGATGAGTTTTTGACCAAACCTATCAATAAAGATCAGCTAAATGAGGTACTGCAGCGCCTTATTAACGTCTAATAATGATAGCCAATGCCTAGGATTTTTAGTCTTTAAACTACAGTCAGTGAAAAGTAATATCGATATATTATGTACTGCTAGTATAAATTTTTCTTGCTTGCTGTGCCTACGCAGACAGAGGCTGCAAAAGACTTATACCAGCAGTACCGTAGCGTTTTTGAAATATTTTAACTCTACATAGCTATTGCTTTACAAGCCTATTATTTCATAAAGCCATTATCCGCCAAAAAACTTTCGGTGATGGGATTGGACGTGGTTGAGTTATCGGAAGTCTTATTTAGTAGACGCTCTAAATAACGAGCGACAAGATCAACCTCAACGTTGACTTTATCACCCACTAACCAATGCTTGGCAATATTGGTCATTTTTGCCGTATGCGGAATGATATTTAAGCAAACTATATTGTCACGTACTAGATTGGTAGTTAAGCTGATGCCATCTAAAGTAATAGAGCCTTTAGTTGCTGTGTAATGCGCTAATTCAGGTGGAATCTCAATCTCGATATAAATGGAGCGAGCGTCTTGCTGTAACTTACTTACTACTCCAACGCCATCAACGTGACCGGAGACAATGTGACCGCCAAAACGAGTCGTGGGTAACATTGCTTTTTCTAAATTGACTATATCACCTGCTTTTAGATCTTGTAGTGCAGTGCGAGCGATAGTTTCACGTGAAACATCTACTGCATAGTAATTACTACCTAAATCGACTACCGTCAAGCAAATACCATTAGAGGCAATCGAGTCTCCTAATGATATATCGCTAAAATCCAAATCATTAGCTTCAACAATCAGGCGAATATCACCGCCAACAGGCTGCATAGCCTTAACTTGCCCAACGCTTTCTATAATTCCAGTAAACATAGTAACCTCTATTGGTAATCGCTTTTGATTTGATGACCAGCATACTTATTCATTGATTGTTTTTCAACGGGATAAGTTGTGGATAAGTATGAACTATTTGTATCGTTTCACTACGAAAATCAGCTATCTAGCAAAGTTATCCACAATGTCTCATTAATTAGGCTATAGCAATAAATATAGCGATAATTCTTCAAAAGCCTATATATAGTATGGGTTTGAAGTCATTTTAGCGCTATATCTACAGCTCGTAAGTTTCATGTGAAACAAAGTTATACACAGTTTCATGTGAAACTTAGTTCGAAAAAATAATTATCCACAGTCATACTATTTTTAATTAATACTGTGGATAAGTAATTGATAGTTAGTGATTGGTTATCTTAATTATAATGGTAGTAAAATAATTTTGATGTCAGAGCCTACTTGCTCATGACTATGGTAATCAAAGCGCAACTGCTGCGCTAATGATAAAGGATTAAAATCAACCATAGCACGAGCTTGACTGCCTAATAGGCAAGGCGCTTGATAGACGATAAGCTCATCGACTAACTGCTGACTAAGAAAACTCCCAGCGACATTAGCGCCCGCCTCTATTAATACCTCATAACACTGATGCTCACTAACGAGATTTTTTAGCAATTCAGATAAATCACTATCACGCCAATATAACGTCTCGGTATTACGGCATAACTGATAGTCGGACTGTTCATCGTATCGTAAGCGCTTACGTCTATCGAGTACGACTACCTTTGGCTGAAGGATTTGTTCAGCGGCTATTCCCAATTGCATGGAGCGTACGTTTAGCTGTGGATTATCCGCAATAACGGTTTCGCTACCAGTAATAATAGCAGCGCTTTGCGCTCGTAATCTCTGCACATCTTCACGTGCAGCCGCCCCAGTAATCCACTTAGACTCCCCTGTCGCCATTGCCGTGCGTCCATCTAAACTAGTAGCAATTTTAAGGCGTACATAAGGCATTTGGGTGCGCATGGCTTTTAAAAAACCACGATTGAGCGCTTCTGCTTGGCAAGTTAATACCCCAACCGTCACCGCAATACCTGCTTGCTCCAGTAAAGCTACCCCGCGACCAGCGACTTGTGGATTAGGATCTAAGCCAGCAATCACTACGCACTTAATACCTGCTTCAATCAGCGCTAAAGCGCAAGGTGGCGTACGTCCAGTATGGCTACATGGCTCCAAAGTCACATAGGCCGTTGCTCCAAATGCTTTGTCCCCAGCATCTCTGAAGGCAAAGACTTCAGCATGAGGCAGACCTGCTTGTGGATGAAAGCCTCGTCCTACTATTTGCTCTGACTGGACAATGACACAGCCTACTGCTGGGTTGGGACGCGTAGTGTATTGACCTAATTTAGCTTGCTCAATGGCCAGCATCATAAAATAGTTATCACGAGCGTTTTGGGCAGGGTTTAAAGTTGACATAAGAGAGCTCTATTTGGTGAGCGATTAGCAGAAAAATACAAGGCTAGCTGTCGGTTTTGTCAGCGGGACGGATATTAGCGATCTCTTGATGAAACGCATCGATGTCTTGAAAGTCGCGATAGACACTAGCAAAGCGCACGTAAGCCACATCATCTAGCGATTTAAGCTCGCTCATGATAATCTCGCCTAACACCTTACTGCTGATTTCACGTTCACCCATTTGCCGTACTCGCTTCTCAACACGGCTGATCATAGCTTCTTGCTCATCAATAGTAATCGGACGCTTTTGCAGTGGCAGTTGAATAGAGCGACGCAATTTTTCATTGTCATAAGGCTCGATTTTACCGCTTGATTTAATGATACGTGGCATGACTACTTCTACCATCTCAAAGGTGGTAAAGCGCTCTTGACAACTGCTGCAAACCCGACGACGACGTACCTGTGCCCCTTCTGCTGCTAGACGTGAGTCTATAACCTTAGTCTCTAAAGCATTACAATAAGGACAATGCATACTATATTTCCTTCTACGGTTGCCTGCGGTTTATGATAACTCACGTTTTATGATTGCCAATGATTTATGGTTAATAAGCTAAGATTACTTACCAATACAAAAGCTGCCAAATATCTTGCCTAATAAATCATCAGCGCTAAACTCGCCAGTAATCTCGCTCAAACTATGCTGAGCTTGACGTAAGCTCTCAGCAACCAGCTCTCCGGCTTGAAAGACAACCAATTGCTCGTGTGCTTCATTTAAATAAACGACGGTACGTCTTAAAGCGTCTAAATGACGGGTACGGGCAATAAGACTGTTCTCAGGCGGATGGAAACCTACTTTAGCACACAGCGCTTCTACTAAATTGTCGATACCAAGGCCTGTTTCACATGAAACATTAACTTGCTCATAGCCCTCACTACTGAAATCACTGCTATGAATGATAGTAGAACCCGCATGGCGTACTTTATCAATTGAATTGTTTGTGTCTGTGCTTGCCATTGCAGCTTCATTTAGCAAATCACTTTTATTAGCAATAATCAGTAAGCGCTTAGCGTCTGGCAACTCACCAAATAACTGCTCTGCTAATTGAAGAGGGGTACTACCGCCCTCGACATCACGAGTAACGTCATAGACTAGCAGTAGCATATCAGCTTGAGCAATGGCAGTACGAGCACGGGCGATACCAATACGTTCAACGGTGTCTTCGGTATCACGTAGCCCTGCGGTATCGGTCAAATATAGGGTCAAGCCGTTCAGTACTACCGTCTCTTGTAGAGTATCGCGCGTCGTACCAGCAACCTCAGTAACGATGGCTCGCTCTTGGCCTGCTAGTCGATTAAGCAGGCTTGACTTGCCCGCATTGGGCCGACCGGCTAACACCACATGAACACCATCACGCAGTAGCTGGCCTTGCTTAGCCGTCGCTAATACTTGCTGAATCTGCGCTTGGGTTTGCTCTAATTTACTTTGAATAACGCCATCAGATAAAAAATCAACATCTTCCTCATCAGGAAAATCGATAGCCGCCTCCACATGCAGACGCAGATGAATCAATTGCTCCAACAGCTGGTTTATTTTTTGTGAAAACTCACCACTCAATGAGCGTATAGCACTACTGGCAGCGGCGGCGCTAGTGGCATCGATAGCATCGGCAATAGCTTCAGCTTGTACCAAATCCAGCTTATCGTTATCAAAAGCTCGGTAGGAGAACTCTCCAGCGTTAGCTTGCTGTGCGCCTAACTCAAAGACTCGTGCTAATAACTGGTTCTGTAATATCATGCCGCCATGGCCTTGGAGCTCGATCACATCCTCACCGGTAAAGGAATGCGGCGCTTTAAAATAAAGCACTAATCCTTCATCAATGATAGTGCCATCCGCTTGGTAAAAGCGACAAAAACTGGCCAATCGTGGCGTAAATTCAGCTTTTCGTGTTAATTCACAAGTAATGGCGTAAGCCTTGCTGCCAGATAAGCGAATGATGCCTACTCCGCCACGACCAAGCGGTGTTGCAATAGCTGCGATCGTAGTGGTAGCCGATGAGGCAGACAAAATAGATCGGTCGGTTGGTATTGCTAGCGCTTCGATAGAATTCACAACCATTCTCAATGACTAAAAGCTCTATTATAGACGGCTAGGCTAATCCTGACAAAACAAACTTTATACAGCCAAGTGTTTATACAAAAACAATGGCGATTAATAACTATTTAAACATAAAAAAACCACCGCCGTAGCGATGGTTATTGTGATATTAACTGATTAGATTAACCTTCTAGAACCTTGACAGTACGGTGCTTTTGCTCTTTTTCAACTTTTTGGTTGATAAGGTACTGTTGGGTCATACTGAATAAGTTATTCACGGTCCAATATAGTACCAAACCTGCTGGGAAGAACAACATAAATGCTGTGAAGATTATAGGTAGAAACTTCATCACTTTTGCTTGCATAGGATCAGTAGGCTGTGGGTTTAGCTGTTGCTGAATGAACATAGAAGCGCCCATTAACAGCGGTAATATAAACCAAGGATCCATCGCTGACAAATCGTTGATCCACAAGATCCACGGTGCATGGCGCAGCTCGACACTCTCAACCAGTACCCAGTATAACGCTAGGAAGATAGGCATTTGCATTAAAATAGGCAAACAACCTGCCATAGGATTTACTTTCTCTTCTTTGTAAATTCCCATCATAGCTTGCGACATCTTCATCCGATCATCGCCATGCTCTTCTTTGAGTGCCGCTAATTTCGGCGCTAAGGCACGCATTTTTGCCATTGAGTAGTAGCTCTTATTAGAGAACCACATTAGTGCAATTTTAACGAGTACCGTTAAGAAAATTATCGACCAACCCCAGTTGCCAATGATGTTATGAATACCATCAAGTATCGCAAACAATATCTTGGATATTGGCCACAATAAACCATAGTCAACGGTCTTATTCATGCCAACGGCCACGTCTTTAAGCTCAGACTGTACTTTGGGTCCCGCATAAAGAGTCGCATTCAAGGTAACTTGTTTATTAGTAGCCACATTAATAGGTTGACTATTAAAACCAATAAAGTAGTCGCCAGCGGTTTCACGGCTAAAGAAGCTACCGGTAAAGTTCTCTGGTGTCCATGCTGATACAAAGTAATGTTGCACAATACCGACCCAGCCACTGTCACTGGTAACCGTTAAGTCGCCATCACTAAAGTCATTAAACTTAAGCTTATTATAGGGATCATCAGGAGTACCCCAAGCGCCACCTAAGTAGGTCGCCATGCTTAGCGCACCTTTATCAGACATGCCAGGATCTTTACTATCATCACGCTTTAATTGAGCAAACAGTTGACCTTGCCATACTTGTGCAGACTTATTCTGAATCTGGTAGCTGACATCGATAGGATACTTGTCTGAAGTAAAGGTAAAGGTCTTAGTAATCGTGACCCCATCTTTTTGATAAGTAAGCGGTACCGCTAAGGTTTGTTGACCATCCTGCATTGCGTAACTGTTAGCGCTATGGCTATAGTTGGCACGGCCAGCCGCCGTATCAATACCGTTGGGTCCAATCAGTCCTGACTGTGCCACATAAACGCGATTGCTATCGTTCTCAAGCAATACAAAAGGCTGATCACTATCGAGTGTTGCATCATACTGCTTAAGTGCAGCGTAGACGATATCACCACCCTCTGGATTGATCTTGATGTCATAGCGATCAGTGGTAACTGTGATTAAGCCTGCATCTTTAGCCGGTGCAGCTACTACTACACTAGTATCAGTAGTAGGGAGTGTTTGCACTGGTATATCACCAGCAGCACCAGTAGTCGATGGAATATCAGCACCTACTGAGCTTGTCGTCTCTTGCACAGCATCTACCGCAGGCGCATCGGCATAATCATCTCGCCATGCCAAAATCAGCAGATAAGCGGTGATTAGCATCGCAATGATGATCATCACCCGAAATATCTTTTTGCATAAACCTTTCCTAGATTAAAAATTAGGGAATGAACAATTGGGCACGTGTCACAACTAACAGATAACTACTCACAAAATAAAGAGTCGTATCCGTAGTCATTTACATAAAATGTGCATCATTTTACTAAAAAACCACTCTAAATGATACCAACAGTGTGGATAACTTGTGGATAACTTTTGTGGATAACTTGTGGATAACTTACCATAGTTATCCACAAGACTTATTAATAGTCCCTCATTAAGTGGTTTAGACGCACCGTATAACTGCTGTTATCGCAATAAACATTATTGCCTAAATTCGCTTTCAGCGAGTGCTTAGTCGCATCATTTGTGTTGCTAATAAAAAAATATTTATAGGAAGCTAGCGGCAACGGTACAAAATCAATGCCATGTCCTCCTAGAGGATGACAACGCCCAATCCGTTTTAGTAGCAACCAACTACCTGCTAAACCTCCATGCCAAAGCAAAGCTTGTTTACCATAATTTGAGCAAGTTGGATAATAACGACAGCGGGCAGGTATTATAGGACTAATAATTTTTTGATAGAACAATATAAAACTATAAAATATTTTGTATATAAAACTGTTAATAAAATTAATAACTTTATTCATTTTATTTAATTTCTATCTTTTTAAAAATATTATTTATTTCTTTTTTTAATTCTTTATTATTTAAATCTTTTGTAGATTTTTTAACTATAAAAACGATATCTTTGTTTTCTAAATTAGAAGCCTGTACTCGAAAGTTTTCACGAATTTGTCTTTTTATCAAATTCCGTGCAACTGCAGTAGGTACTTTACGTTTGGTAATAGCCATACCTACACGCGGTTGATCACAGCTATTACTGCATACAAACGCCATTAGGTGGCTTTGATGTAACTTACGCTCAGGGTTATCAAACACCTCTCTAAAGGCTGCTGGAGTGAGCAGACGTTGCTCCTTAGTAAAGCATGCTGATGGCGTTAATTGATCATTAGACATAAGACAACCCGAAATAGAAGTTTATAGCAACAATAAGCTTAGAATAAAAGCGAGAAGTGTAAAATACGGTGACAAAAAAAGCGCCGATATGGGCGCTTTTAATATAGGGCTACAAGTAAGTTCTGGTCTATGATTATCAAATTCTATAAGCTATCGGATTTTAAATTACCACAGCCTTAACAATCACTATAAGCCATAATCATCATACATTACTGAGTAATTATATTACACAGTTAGGCGATGACGACCTTTAGCGCGACGACGAGCCAATACTTGACGGCCTTTTTTAGTTGCCATACGAGCACGGAAACCGTGAGTACGCTTGCGTTTGATCACGCTTGGTTGGAATGTACGTTTCATAACTCACCTATCAAAATAATGGACTAAATTCGTAATAATGCCGGATTATATCACTACAGAAAATATAGGTCAATAAACTAATTCACAGTTTTGCTAATAGTTTGCTAGTTAACGAGGGTTAATCTATTTTCAATAGTCTATATTTTGTGACTTTTCTACTCCTGAGAATTACATTTCCAGTTCTATTTTTCAATAGTTATCCACAGATTTTGTCGAATTCCATAATAACTAAAGATTAATATATATTAGTATTGTTGTTATTGGGACCCTTGTTTTCTGAGGATAAGTCAAAATTATCTTTAGTTATCAAAATGTTGAACTAGGGATAACCCTGTGGACAACCTGTGGATGAAATGTGGGTAACTCATCAATAATAGTTATCCCCAAAACTATCCACAGGGTTATCCACAGAAAATGGGATGTTATCCACAGGCTAATTATGTTAGATTAGCCTCCTAACTAAGATACCCATTTTAGTATATTCAGAGTATCAGTAGTATCAACAATGATAATCGATGCTAGTGATCATAGACGACATTAACTAATAGAGTCTAATCATAACTATCGACAGCAATACTTAACGATAAATTCAAATTTTGAGGTTAGCATTTTTCATGATAGACACTGCCATGCTTTGGGACAAATGCTTAGAGGACTTGCGCTACAACGTTAAAGACAACGTTTTTACTATGTGGTTAAGACCTTTGTCAGCGCATCAAGAAGCTCAGACTTTAGTCATTCGGGCACCCAACGATTACTTCGTTTCTTACATAAGAAAAAACCACTTAGCGGATATTCAGCAATTGGTGGCTAAACACAGTCAAGGAAGCGTTGAAGAGGTTATTGTCCGTGTGGACAATGCTAGCCATAGCGAAACCACTACTCAGGATATTGATGATAATGAAATCAGACCGGTAGGCACGGAGAGCAACACTTCAGACTCGCTTTTTGCAACTAATGAGCGCTCCCCTACCCCAGTATCAGATTTATCGCAAACTAATAGCAGTATAAGTTCAAGTACAAATCATCAACTAAATAGCTCGCATACAGGATACGTTGAAGCTACTGATGCAAAGTCTTTGAGTTATCTTAATCCTGATTTTACCTTTGAGACCTTTGTTACTGGTAAGTCTAATAATTTAGCATATAAGGCTTGTTATGAGCTTACTAAACCTCAATCGAAAAATAGACACAATCCATTATTTATATACGGACCTTCAGGTTTGGGGAAAACTCATTTAATGCATTCTGTAGCTCAGCGCTATTTAAAAAATAATAGAAGTTTTTATTATTTTACTTCTGAGAAATTTATTAATCAATTAGTCTATTCATTAAGAAATAATAAAATAGAAGATTTTAAAAAGAAAATAAAAAAAGTGGATTTATTAATTGTTGATGATATTCATGTACTCGCAGGAAAGACAAAGAGTAGTAATGAGTTTTTAACATTATTTGCTGATTTCACTAGTGGCGATAAGCAGCTTATTTTGGCCTCAGATCGTCACCCCTCGCAGATGACCGAGTTTGATGAACGATTTCGCTCACGCTTCTCTTGGGGCTTGACCGTCGCTGTTGAGCCGCCAGAGATTGATACTCGAGTGCAAATATTGCAAAAGAAGGCTGCCTCTTATGGAATGATTTTGCCAAAAGAATGCGCTTTATTCATAGCTCAGAACGTGGTGTCGAATGTAAGGCGTTTAGAAGGTGCCTTAAATCAAGTATTTGCCAATGCGAACTTGACTGGTGCACCAATTACTCTTGAGATGGTGCAGTATGCTCTAAAAGATATCGTGGCGATGCGTGTACAAGCAGTCAATATGGACAATATCCGCAAAGTAGTCGCTGAGTATTATGATATAACGGTAAAGGATCTAATGGGTCGTAAACGCACGCGTACTATTGCAAGACCGCGACAAATAGCTATGGCTCTATCACGTGAGCTGACTGGTGATAGCTATCCAGATATTGGTCAATCCTTTGGCGGTCGTGATCATACTACTGTGATGCATGGCTGTGACAAAGTGGCGCAATTGCGTGCAGAAGATCCTACTGTTGACAAAGACTACAAGGCTTTAGCAATGATGCTACAAGCTGGATAACATAGTCAGTCCACTTTAAAACTAATACAGCGTGACTGGTATTTGTTTTTTGCAGCATCGAGCAGCGTAAGCGCAGCAAGCAAGAAAAACTTATACCAGTTATGCGACTCAGCAATAGGTATCTATTTTATTTAGTATCGACTATATCTAGCATTTAGTACTGCAGGACTCAACAACAACCAGCATTATTATGTTTTAGCCTATGAATATGGTTTATAATGGTCAGCAATAAAATATAATAAAAGTTATTCAAATAAAGGTCCTATAAATTTAAGCCCTTTAAACAAGAGCCCTTCAAATAAGAGAAACTCGTATGCAGTTATCGATTAATCGAGAGTCGTTATTAAAAGCTATTAACTTGATCGCTAAGGCCGCTGATAAACGCCATAACATGGTGATTTTAGGCAATATTAAGCTGCAACTGTCTGATTCCGAGCTGATTTTGACAGCATCTGATTTAGAAGTAGAGCTAACATCGACCCTAAAATTACCAGTAGGTGCTTGTATTGAAGCGGGTGCTACTACTTTGCCAGCCATGAAGCTAAAAGATATTTGCAAATCACTACCAGCGCAAGCACAAGTGAATTTGGCCAGTCAAGAAAACGAGCGCTGTCTACTAACTAGTGGTAAAAGTCGCTTTACGTTAGGGACATTACCGAGCGAAGATTATCCAAGTTTGGGTAATCCTGAGAGTATTACGCCACTGACTATCAGTCGTAATCGCTTGACTGATTTGATTCACAAAACCCAGTTTGCGATGGCCATTCAAGATGTACGCTATTATCTAACGGGTATGCTATTTGATGTTTCACAGCAGCAATTAACTACAGTAGCTACTGATGGTCATAGGCTGGCACTAGCACGTAGCGTTATCGATGTCAGTAGTGATCTGAATATGCAAGCTATCCTGCCACGAAAAGCGGTGATTGAGCTTGAGCGCCTAGCGACTGAATTGGGTAAAATGCTGGGTGATCAAGATAATATAGTAACCTTGAGTTTCGGGCGTGAATTCCTACAAGTGAGTTTGCCGTTTGGTGAAGTCGATAGTACTGGCCAGATCAGTCAAGACTTGATGGTGACCTTTACCGCACGTCTTATCGATGGCAAGTTTCCAGATTATCGCCGAGTAATGCCGAGTAATACTGATAAGCTGGCCTTATTCAATCAAGAAAAAATGACCGATGTACTGCGCCGAGTAGTTATTCTGAGTAATGAGAAATCGCGCGGAGTCGTGTTTAATTTCGCAAGCGATGGCATGGTCGAGATACGTGCTAATAATGCTGAGCAAGATGAAGCGGTGGAGATGATTCAAGCCAAATATCAAGGTGAGCCAATGGAGCTGTCCTTTAACGCCGCTTATTTGCAGGATGTACTAGGCGTTATTCAAGGCGATTTACAGATGCATATGAGCCAGTCTAATGCTTCGGTACTGGTCAATCAGCTCAACGATGAGTTCCATCAGTATGTCATTATGCCTATGCGTATATAGTCGCAGATCATGATTGAACGCCTACAAATC
>RCMY010003104.1_pt1 | contig 14870 bp, 13 predicted proteins | sample 2041341 | NCBI WGS metagenome assembly RCMY01 (sample SAMN09708234, study PRJNA481090) | Marine sediment metagenome, whole genome shotgun sequencing project.
GTGATCACCTGATGAATCGCGGTGCCGCCGAAGATTGACATCCACATCATACAGACGAGGGACGGGATCAGAAGGACACAGATCATGAACTCACGCACAGTACGACCGCGCGAAACACGGGCGATAAACATGCCGACGAAAGGTGACCAGCTGATCCACCACGCCCAATAGAACGCGGTCCAGCCTTGGCTGAAGTTCACATCGGCACGGCCGAACGGATTGGCCAAAGCGGGCAGGAACTGAACATACGCGACGAGACTGTCCCAGAAGAAGGTGATCAGGAACACGGTCGGTCCAACGATCAACGTGAAAAGCGCAAGCAAAGCAGCAAGCCCCATGTTGATTTCGGAGAGGATTTTTACCCCTCCATCAAGACCGCGCAAGACCGAGATCAGCGCGATCAGGGTGATGACAGAAATCAGGATCACTTCGGTGGTGACACCAATCGGTACGCCGAACAATTCGTTCAACCCTGCGTTTGCCTGTGTCGCACCAAAGCCAAGCGAGGTTGCCAGACCGAAAAGCGTGGCAAAAACCGCGATGATGTCGATGAAATGGCCCGGCCAGCCCCAGACACGATCGCCCAAAATCGGGTAAAACGCAGACCGGATCGTTAGTGGCAAGCCTTTGTTATAGCTGAACAATGCCAGCGCCAAAGCAACGACAGCATAGATCGCCCACGGATGCAGACCCCAGTGAAAGATCGTCGCAGCCATGCCCAACCGGATGGACGCGGCCTGATCGCCTGTTGCGGCACCCAACGGTGCCCAGTCAGAGCGCAGATCATTTTCAAACGAGGTATCACCGAATGAGGTCGAGAAATGGGTCAGAGGCTCGGAGACGCCGTAAAACATCAGACCGATGCCCATACCGGCGGCAAACAGCATCGCGAACCAGCCAGTATACGTGTAGTCCGGCGTGGCTTCGGAGCCGCCCAACCGCACGCGCCCGAATGGCGTCACGATCAGCATCAGTGCGAACAGTACAACGATGTCGGCGGACCCGATCAGGAACCAATCGAAATTCTGTGTGGTGAAAGCGAACATCGCAGAGAAGATCGACCCGGCCTGATCCGGAAGCGCCAGCGTAAAGAATACAAACGCCACAATCGCCAAGCCTGAAATCAGGAATACAGGGTTGTGAATATCAAGCCCGAATGGCCCGATCTGCGCTTCGAGGTTGTCTTGTCCGACTTCATAGTCGGTATCAATTATGTCGGACGTCCCCTCTGGTTCGGGTATGCCCGTGTGTACTTTGTCGTCGGTCATTCATTGACCCCCTTATTTGTAATTATTTTTGTTGATTTCTGCGTGTGCCACAAAATTCAGTCGTGCGCCACCGTAGCACAGCAATGAGCTGGACGCGCATTTAAGCCGCCAATTAAAAAGGATGGCCTTTAGATCAGTCTATGACGCCTAATCTTGTTTTAGCGTCTTACGCAGCTCGAACTTCTGGATCTTTCCGGTGGAGGTCTTGGGCAATTCGCCAAACACCACCTTTTTAGGGCATTTGAATCCCGCCAGCCGTTCGCGGGTGAACGCGATCATTGCTGCGGCATCGCCCGTGCGGCCTTCTTTTAGCTCAACGAACGCACATGGCACTTCGCCCCATTTGTCGTCCGGCATGGCAACCACCGCGCATAGCATCACATCCGGATGTCCCATCAACGCGCTCTCGACCTCGACCGATGAAATATTCTCGCCACCGGAGATAATGATATCCTTGGCGCGGTCTGAAATCTGGATAGACCCGTCAGGGTGCTGGATGGCGAGGTCTTCGGAATGGAAATAACCACCCTTGAATGCCTTCGTCGTCGCCTCCGGATTTTTCAGATATCCTTTCATAACCGAGTTGCCACGGATTACGATCTCGCCCTGCGTAGCGCCGTCCATGCGGACCTGTTGCATATCCTCCGTCATGACGGTGATGTCTTCCATATGGGGCTGTGCGACGCCTTGACGGGCCTTGATCGCAGATTGCTCTTCCGCCGGAAGGTCATCCCACTCGGCATTCCATAAGCATTCGGTCACGTGGCCATATGTTTCTGTCAGGCCATAAACCTGCTGCACGTTGAACCCCATTTTCCCGATAGCATCCAGCGTGGCCGGGGCAGGGGGCGCACCTGCGGTAAAGACCTGCACAGTATGATCAAAGGTGCGAATGTCGTCGGTTTTCGCATTCACCAAGAGGTTCAGCACGATGGGCGCACCGCCGAAATGGGTCACGCCCTCATCGGCAATCGCATTATAGATGGCCTTGGCCGAAATATCACGACAACACACCACGGTCCCGCCCAGTTGCGGAATCATCCATGTGTGGTTCCAGCCGTTGCAGTGAAACAGCGGAACAATCGTCAGATAACGCGGATAGAGGGTCATTTGCCACGTTACAGGCGTGCCGACTGTCGAAAGATAGGAGCCGCGATGACTGTAAACTACGCCCTTGGGGCGCCCCGTGGTGCCGGAGGTATAGTTCAGCGCGATGCTTTCCCATTCGTCCTGCGGCATGATCCATTCGAAATTCGGATCACCTGCTTCCAGAAACGTTTCATAATGAATTTGCTCGCCGATCTCGGGGACGCCTGCCTGTTCATCGGGCACCTCAACCACCAACGGCGGTTCACCCTCCATGACTTCGATTGCCTTCATACAGGTCGGCAGAAATTGGCTGTCACAGAGCACGACCTTCGCTTCGCCGTGATCGAAGATATAGGCGATGGTGTCGACGTCCAACCGGATGTTGATCGTATTCAGCACCGCGCCACAGGCGGGCACGCCGAAATGCGCCTCAGCTTGGGCTGGGATATTGGGCAACAGGGTCGCGACGACATCACCGGGGACAACGCCCGCCAGCGTCAGAGCGCTTGCCAACTGGCTGACACGGGCGTGATACTGCGCATAGGTCAGGCGTTTGTTGCCATAAACCAGCGCCTCGCGGTGGGTGAACACCTTTGCGGCCCGTGCGAGGTGGCTCAACGGAGTGAGTGGCACATAATTGGCAGGCGTTTTGTCCAACCCGGTTTCGTCTCTCATCCAACCCATGTGGCCTCCTTCAGATTTGAATAAACCCAGAGTGACGCCAACCCGCAAAATGTCAAACGCAGATGACGATGCAATGGATCGTTTTTGGGCTGGCGCCTTGGCCTCGGCTTGGCGAAAGTGCGTCAAAGGACGCCTCATGCAGACCACCAATCCTAAGTTCCTGATAATTGTCGCGCGTTCCGATCAACAAGCGGAGCCGACGCGATGATTATTTCCCACGGGCGCGGCTATATCTTTGTGCACATTCCGAAGACTGGCGGCACGGCCATGGCGCTGGCGCTGGAAGATCGCGCCAAGGCTGATGACATTATGATTGGCGACACCCCAAAGGCGGTGAAACGGCGCGGAAAGGTGATAGACGTGCAGACCGCAGGGCGATTGTGGAAACACTCGACCTTGGCGGATGCGGAGGGCTTGATCACCCGCGCCGATATGGAGGCGCTGTTTACGTTCACGCTCGTGCGCAACCCGTGGGACCGCATGGTCAGTTATTATCACTGGCTAAAAACCCAGACGTTTGACCATCCGGCGGTGACGCTGGCACAGTCAACGGGATTTTCCGGATTTCTGAACGCGCCGCTTACCCGTGCGACGTTCCGCAATGCGTCTTATGCCAGCTATATGACCGACGGCGCAGGTGTGACCCACGCCGATCTTTATATCCGGCTGGAATATCTTTATGACGACATCGCGCCACTGGCGGCGCATCTCGGCTTCACGCCTGACTTGCCGATCGCCAATGCGAGTGAACGCCCCCGCGACTGGCGCGGCTTCTATACAGAATCAGATGCAGAACTGCTGGCGGAGCTTTGTGCCCCCGACATCGCGGCACACGGCTACCGGTTCGATCCGGCTTAAATCCGCCGCTCATTGTTTCCGATCCGCCTGTTAATGATAGCTTCACCAGTTAATTTTACGTCAACGCTGATCAATGCCCGAAAATTGCCCCTTTTTGAGCCAAGGAGCGCCTTGGGAATCGCCGCAAATGATCTTGTTGTTACGGACCACTCCGCTGCGGGGCCGGTTCGAAAAGTAAAAAACAAGACATGGGGATGTCACAAAATGTTTGCTTGGAAGAACACCACTTGGGACACGGTCATCACGGAAAACCGCGGCGATATTTCAAAACCGAAACTGGACGCACGCACAACCGGTATGGTTGCCGGAACCAAAGTCGCAACCGACGCGGGTTGGGCACCGATTGAAACCATCCGTGAAGGCCAGCAGGTTTTAACCTTTGACGGCGGTCTGCAAACAGTGATCGCGGTGACCCGTCATATGTTGCTGACAGACAGTGCGGATGTTGCAAGCTGGCCTCTGGCCGTTCCAGCGGGTGCACTTGGCAACCGTGAAGACATGACCATTCTGCCGCATCAGTCAGTGATGATAGAAAGCGACGCTGCCGAAGACCTGACAGGCGATCCCTTCGCGCTCATCCCCGGCGCGGCCCTTGAAGGGTTTCGCGGCATCGCGCAGCATCGTCCTTCCGAATGGATCGAAGTGATCCAGCTGCACTTCGCGCAGGATGAAATTGTATTTGCTAATATCGGGGCGTTGTTCTTATGCCGCGCTCAGGCTGATCTGATCAGTGATCTGGGCGCGTCGACCTACGAGGTGTTGCCGATGGAGACAGCGGAAGACCTCATTGATTTTCTGTCGTTTGAAGATGAGGGTCACGCGCCGAAGTCTGCAGACTTTGCCGAGACTTTCGCCGCCTAAGCCGGCACTAACTTTCGAAGTGGTGCCCCGTAGGGTGCGCGTTCTTGCGCACCGATATCGAAACGTGAAAAGCGAGGGTGCGCGCATGAACGCGCACCCTAAAAATTTAAGCAGCCTTGCTGTCTACGCCTGTGCCGAAGCGCCCGTAAAACGACTGGCCCTTATCCGCCATCTCGCGCAGCAGGTCAGGACAGGAGAAGCGCTCACCGAACTCGGCCGTCAACTGGTCACAACGTTCCGCTGCATAGGGTGCGCCAAGAATATCGAGCCAGCTGAACGGCCCACCGGACCACGGCGCAAAGCCCCAGCCGAGGATCGCACCAACGTCACCTTCACGGATATCCATCAACACGCCTTCTTCCAGCGCACGCACAGCCTCAAGCACTTGGCTGAACAACAGACGGTGCTGGACTTCGATCAAATCCGGCTGCTCGTCTTTCACGGTGTACCGTTCACCCAAACCAGACCACAGACCTTGGCGTTTGCCCTTTTCGTCATAGTCATAGAACCCCGCTTTGGTCTTGCGACCCAAACGACCTTCATCGGCCATCCAGAAAATCAGCTCATCCGCAGTGTCGTCATAGGCATCTCCCATGGCGGCCTTCGTTGCCTTGGCAATCTTCACACCAAGATCAATCGAAGTCTCATCCGTCAACTGCAGCGGACCCAGCGGCATACCAACCAGTTTGGCGGCATTTTCGATCAGGGCAGGGGCGACGCCCTCTTGCAACATCCGCACGCCTTCGTTGACATAAGGAAGGATGCAGCGGTTGGCGTAGAAGAACCGCTCGTCATTCACCACGATCGGCGTCTTGCGGATCTGGCGCACGAAGTCGAGAGATTTGGCAACCGCCACATCGCCAGTTTCCTTGCCACGGATGATTTCCACCAACAGCATCTTGTCGACAGGGCTGAAGAAGTGGATGCCGATGAATTGCTCGGGACGCACGCTGGCCTTCGCCAATTCCGTGATCGGCAGCGTCGATGTGTTGGTCGCGAAAATCGCATCGTCTCCGATGATCGCCTCGACCTTTTTGGTCATCTCCGCCTTAACGCCGACATCTTCAAACACGGCCTCAATAATCAGGTCGCAGCCTTTCAACGCCTCCAGATCGGTGGTGGCATTTATCAGGCTTAAAACAGCGGTTTTCTTCTCTTCGGTCGCTTTCTTGCGCGAAATGCCCTTGTCCATGTAATCGGTGGTGTAAGACTTGCCCTTGTCAGCAGCGTCTTGGTCACGGTCGATCAAAACGACCTCGATCCCAGCCAAGGCAGAGACGAGCGAAATGCCAGCCCCCATCATGCCGGCACCCAAAACGCCAACTTTCTTAACGGTCTGGTCCGGAACATCAGGACGGTTCGCGCCCTTCTCCAAAGCTTCTTTGTTGATAAACAAGCTACGGATCATCGCCTCGGAGGACGGGTTCAACAACACATTGGTGAACCAGCGCGCTTCGATCTTGATCGCCGTGTCAAACGGCACCATCGCACCCTCATAGGCAGCAGACAGCAATGCCTTGGCAGCGGGGAAGACCCCCTGTGTCTTGCCGTTGATCATCGCGGATGCACCAACGTAGGTCATGAAACCAGCGGGGTGATAGGGCTCACCGCCGGGCATTTTGTAACCCTTTTCGTCCCACGGCTTAACGATGTTCGGCTCTGATAGAACCCATGCTTTCGCCGCGGACAGCAATTCGTCCGCAGGGACGACCTCATCAACGAGGCCTGCTGCCTTGGCCTTCTTGGGGTCCAACAACTTGCCTTCGAGGAGGAACGGCGACGCCGCCATCGCACCCATCTTGCGCACAAGGCGTGTGGTGCCGCCCATGCCGGGGAAAATACCGACCATGATTTCTGGCAGGCCGATCTTGGCCTTGGGATTGTCAGCCACAAAGATGCGGTGACACGACAGCGGAATTTCAAACCCGATGCCAAGGCCTGTGCCCTGCATCGCGCAGGCAATCGGCTTGCCGCCCTTATTGGTCTTCGGGTCCATGCCTGCGCGTTCAATCTTGCGCAGGATCGCGTGGCTGGCCATCAGACCATCCATCAAGCCCTTCGCGGGATTGTCGCCCGCACTCTCTTTCATCTTGGCGATGATGTTGAGGTCCATGCCGCCCGCAAAAGAGCCGTCCTTGCCGGATGTGATAATCACACCCTTTACGGCATCATCCGCCAGCGCCTGATCCACCAGCGCATCGAGGTCCTCAAACCCCTGCTGGTTCATCACGTTCATGGATTTGCCCTGTGTATCCCACGTAATCGTGGCCACACCGTCGGCATCGGTTTTCATTGTAAAATCAGTCATGTCGATGCTCCTTAAACGCGTTCGATGATAGTTGCCGCACCCATACCGGATGCAATGCACAGCGTGGCCAGTCCGACTTCTTTGTCAGAGCGTTCCAACTCGTCCAGCAGCGTGCCGATGATGATCGCGCCTGTCGCACCCAGCGGATGACCCATGGCAATGGACCCGCCATTCACGTTGACTTTGGAATGATCGACGTTGAACGCCTGCATGAAACGCAACACAACAGAACTGAACGCTTCGTTGACTTCGAACAGGTCGATGTCGCCGATGCTCATTCCCGCGTCGGCCAGGATTTTATGAGTCACAGGAACGGGGCCAGTCAGCATGATCGTCGGATCAGTGCCGATTTTCGCCGTTTGGCGGATGCGCGCACGAGGCTTTAACCCGAACTTCTCGCCAAACTCCTTAGAACCGACCAGAACTCCGGCAGAGCCATCGACGATACCGGACGAGTTGCCTGCTGTGTGGATATGGTTGATCCGCTCAAGGTGCGGGTATTTCATCAAAGCGACCTTATCAAAGCCGGGCATTACCTCACCCATTGCCTGAAACGCGGCATTCAAGGCGCCGAGCGATTGCATGTCGGTCTGCGGACGCATGTATTCATCGGTGTCCAGAATGGTCAGGCCGTTCTGGTCCTTTACGGGCACGATGGACTTCGCAAAACGGTTGTCGTCCCACGCAGCCTTCGCCCGCTGTTGCGAGGCCACGGCCAGCGCATCGGCATCATCACGGCTAAAACCATATTCGGTGGCGATAATGTCTGCCGAAATACCCTGAGGCACGAAGTAGGTGTTCATTGCGATGGACGGATCAACAGCAATCGCCGCTCCGTCGCTGCCCATTGGCACGCGGCCCATCATCTCGACTCCGCCCGCGATATAGGCGTCGCCAGCGCCGCCTTTGATCTGGTTCGCTGCAAGGTTCACAGCTTCCATGCCAGAGGCGCAAAAGCGGTTGATCGCCAAACCGGGGATCGACTGATCCAGATCGGATGCTAGAACGGCCGTGCGAGCCAGACAACCGCCTGCCTCTTTGACTTGCGTCACGTTGCCCCAGATCACGTCCTCGACGGCGTGACCTTCCAGATTGTTGCGCTCTTTCAGCGCGTTCAGAATGCCAGCCGACAGCTTGGCAGATGTCACTTCGTGAAGCGCCCCGTCCTTGCGGCCTTTGCCGCGCGGTGTGCGGATCGCGTCGTAAATATATGCGTCAGTCATGGTCTCTCCTTAAGCGCGATCTGCCGGCGAACCGGGCATCAGATCGTAGGGGTGTTTAAAGCCTTTGGTTTTCTCGATGCGAGTCATCCAGGCGTCGATGTGGGGAAAATCGTTGCGGTCGAACCCGAAAGGTTCAGGGTAAAACAGATAGCCGACGCAGGCGATGTCAGCGATGGTGAGGGCATCGCCCGTTAGGTAGGGCGTTTCTGTCAGCTGCGTTTCCATAATCTTAAGCGCGCCGTTTAGACGGGCCGTCATAAAGGCAATCACATCTGCATTGCGCTTTTCTTCAGGCAGGAAATTCATCAAAAACCGCAGGGGCCCCGCAACACCGCTAACCTTGTGGTTATCAAAAAACATCCAACGCAGAATGTCGCGCCGTTCATTGGCCGAACGCCCGCCGAGATTGCCGGTCTTCGAGGACACATAATCCTGAATGACGCCCGATTGCGTCAGCACGAGATCGCCGTCTTCCAGCACGGGCACTTCGCCCATGACATTCAGCGCCTTGAACTCAGGCGTACGCGTGGCGCCGTTGAAGAAATCGACAAAGACAGGTTCCCACTCGGCTTCGGTCATTTCCAACGTCAAAGCGGCCTTATAAGCGTTACCGCTTTCGCCAAAGCAATGCAGTTTGATCATGTCGTTTTCCCTCCCATGGGATGCGCCCTTTGCGAGCAGCAGAATTGAGTTGTATTTGCCAAGATGAAGATGAACCCGGCCTCCTCAGTTATGTTGTCAATTAACGGTCGATTAAGGTTAATGCGCCACCCTCACTGTGCGCCGATAGCTGGAGAGTGAAGCGGCGTCCAAGGTGAAGCCCCGGGTGTTGTGCAGCGCTCCTGAAACGGAGAACACTCGGCATTCGGGGTTGAGCTTTCTTGCCCTTCATCTTGGCCAGTACAACTCGCCCCGCAGGGCCGATAAGCCCTGACAACCAACCTACTTTTTGCGCGCCTCCAGTTCAGAATTAAACAATCTCATACGATGCCCGAAGGTGTCTTCGTCGATCACGCTGTCGAAGTTTTCGAACAGGAACGAAAGGGCCTCCCCCTCATCAAGTCCGGCTTCTTTGGCGAAGCGTTTCAGGCGACGGTAGCCGTCTTCTGTCATTGCGACGGGGAAACGGCGTGTCAGGCGAAAACGTTTTGGCATGTGACCTCTAATATAGGGTTTGGAACGGGCGGATTTAACCCCGCCCGCCAAGCTTAGAAGTTCGCAGCGTCCAATGCCATCACCGTGTCACCGCCCGAATTGATCCGCGCAAGGTGCATTGACGTCGCTGGCAGTTGGCGCGCCATGTAGTAGCGGCCCGTGGCGATTTTGGTTTCGTGGAACGCAGTGTCGCTGTCACCAGCGGCCAAAGCATCCATCGACGCCTTGCCCATGCGGGCCCACATCAGGCCAAGGCAGACATGACCCATCATATGCATGAAATCGTATGATCCGGCGAGCGCGTCGTTCGGGTTCTTCATGCCGTTCTGCATGAAATACATGCCAGCCGCTTGCAGGTCTTTGGACGCAGCTTTCAACGGCTCAAGGAAATCACGGTCAAAGGCTTCGTCGCCTTTGTTTTCGCTGATGTAGTCTTTGATCATCGCAAAGAATGCCATCACGTGCTTGCCGCCATCTTGTGCCAGCTTGCGGCCGACCAGATCAAGCGCCTGAACGCCGTTTGCGCCTTCGTAGATCATCGCGATACGGGCGTCGCGCACGTATTGGGACATGCCGGATTCTTCGATGTAGCCGTGACCACCCCAAACCTGCTGTGCTGCGACGGAGTATTCAAACCCCTTGTCCGTCAGGAAGCCTTTGACAACAGGCGTCATCAAGGAAATCAGGCCTTCTGCCGCTGCATCGTCGTTCTTGTGGGCGCGGTCAATCAATGACGCACCCCAATATGTGAACGCGCGCGCACCTTCGACGAAGGATTTCTGGTCCATCAGGTTGCGACGGATATCCGGGTGCACGATCAGCGGATCGGCAGGCTTTTCAGGAAATTTGGCGCCAGTCACAGCGCGCCCTTGCAGGCGGTCGTTGGCATAGGCCACCGCGTTCTGGTAAGCGATTTCCGCCTGCGCGTAACCTTGTAGACCGACACCCATACGGGCCTCGTTCATCATCACGAACATCGCGCGCATGCCTTTGTGCATTTCGCCGATCAGGTACCCTTCGGCCCCGTCATAGTTCATCACGCAAGTCGAGTTGCCGTGGATGCCCATTTTCTCTTCGATCTTGCCAGCCGTAACGCCGTTGCGATTGCCAAGCGAGCCATCGTCATTGACGATAAATTTCGGCACGATAAACAGCGACACGCCTTTGATACCATCCGGACCGCCGGGGATCTTCGCCAGCACAAGGTGGATAATGTTGTCCGCGAGGTCATGCTCACCCGCCGAGATGAAGATCTTCGTGCCAGAAATTTTGTAGCTTCCGTCGTCCTGTGGCTCCGCTTTGGTGCGCATCAGGCCCAGATCGGTGCCGCAGTGCGGTTCCGTCAGGTTCATGGTGCCGGTCCATTCGCAAGTGACCATCTTGGGCAGGAACTTTGTCTTCTGTTCATCCGTACCGTGTACATTGATCGCAGAATAGGCACCGTGGGTCAGACCCTGATACATATTGAACGCCATATTCGCGCTGACGAAAGCCTCTTGCGCTGCGGTGTTCATGACATAGGGCAGGCCTTGGCCGCCATATTCGGGATCACAATCCATCGCAGTCCAGCCGCCATCTTTCATCTGCTGGAACGCTTCTTTAAAGCCATTCGGCGTGCGAACGACACCGTTTTCCAGCACGCACCCTTCGCGGTCGCCAACTTCGTTTAACGGCAACAGAACCTCGGTCGCCACCTTGCCAGCTTCTTCTAACACCGCACCGGTAAAATCACGGTCAAGTTCATCGTAACCGGGCACGTCCTGTTCGGACACCTTCAGCACGTTGTGAAGGATGAACTGCATGTCCTTGGTTGGGGCGTTATAGATGGGCATAATGGCTCTCTTCGTGTTTGGCGGGGGGCTGGAATTACACAGCCACCGCTTGTTTGGTTTCAAGTGTTGCCAGTCGCTCGGCACCCCATTCCATTTGGGCTGTCAGCTCTGCGATGGCTTCGTCCAGTTCGGCGCGTTGCGCCTGCATGTCTTTCAGATGTTTCTGAGCGAGCGCATATGACTCACGCAGCTGGGTCTCTTCCCCGTCGTCCATATAGTACAAGTCCAGAAGCTGTCGGATCTCTTCTAGTGAGAACCCGAAGCGCTTACCGCGCAGGATCAACTTCAAGCGTACAGAGTCGCGTTTGCCATACAGGCGTTTTTGTCCTTCACGTTGCGGGAACAACAGTTCCTTTGCCTCGTAAAAACGAAGCGTGCGCGGGGTAACTTCAAACTTTTCGCACATCTGGCGAATGGTCATTTTTTGGTCCGTCATATTCTCTTCCTCAAAGCGGTTTGGTCTATTCGCAAGTGAGGTACTGGTATGTACCTTACAAGCAAAGGTGACGTGAACGTAAACGTGACGCCGCGTCAAAATGGTGCTGACGAAAGGTCAGGAATGTATTTGCCTCTCCAGGCGCAACTTTCTAAGAGGGAACAATCCTGGGGTTTTCCCCGCCACCCTTATTTTTAAGGGTTAATGGTATGGAATACCCGACCCTGTGACACACCCGTCGCGTGTAATGTCAGGGGGTTGGCGATTTCTAATTTGGCATAATTTGGTTGTTCTCTTGGATTCTCTCACCCGAAAGTTGGGCGGAATACGGTCGTTTTGGGCTCCGCTGCACGTCGCCAAAGGTCATTAGGGGGCTTTCGAAGAGATGACAATGCATGCAGAATCGCGGCACTTCCAAATCGCTTTGGTCGATACGTCCGTGCGCCTAGTCGAGCGACTTGGCGGTCACATCGCGTAACTCCTTCAGTTCGGCAAGCGTGTCGTCCAGCTGGTTGCGCTGTTCTTTCAGCTCTTCCATCTGGCGGTCTGCCATCTCTACCCAAGTTCGCATCTGCTGTGCGTTGCCTTCGTTTTCGTAGATCATCAGCCACTGGCGGATATCTTCCAGCGGAAAGCCGAATTTGCGGCCACGCAGGATCAGTGTCATCCGCGCCAGTTCCTTGGCGCCGTAAAAGCGGGACCGCCCATCACGCTCGGGGGAGAGCAGCTCAATATATTCGTAGTAACGCAGCGTGCGTGGCGTCACATCGAATTTGGCGCACATCTCTTTAAAGGTCAGTCTAGGCCCGGTCATGTTCTACTCCCCTCGATACGCCAACACTACGCAACCTTCGACGTAGGGGCAACGGCCCCTAATACCAGTCATTTCACGCTTGTGTGTTTCGTCAAGGCAGGGTTCAAACGGGGCATGACAACAGAACGCCAAGAAAAAATCGCCAAGCAATTCATTGCGGCTCTGCCGCATGCACGGGCTTTGGGAATGGAAATGACGGACATCGGCGATGGTCATGCAACCATCACCATGCCCTATGATGTCCGTTTGGTCGGGGACCCCGAAACCGGCGTCATTCATGGCGGCGCTGTGTCGGCCTTGCTCGACACGTGTAGCGGAGCGGCCGTTATGGTGCACGAAAGTTTACCAATAGGCACCGCGACCCTTGATCTACGGATCGACTATATGCGCGCGGCCAAGCCCGGCGACATGATCACTGCACGTGCCGAGTGTTACCACGTCACGCGTTCGGTTGCCTTTGTGCGGGCCACGGCGATGGATGCAGACACGAACCGCCCCGTTGCCACCGCCACTGGCGCATTCACCATTCAGACCGTCGCGGGGGATACCAAATGAAACGTCCCGAACCCGTTCAGGTCATCAAGCAACGCCGCGACGCCGCCCTGCAAACCCTGATTTCGCGCGTTCCTTATATCCAGTTTATGGGGTTCAAGTTCGATCGCCGCGGAGACGAGCTCACCGGAATCATGCCTTTTCAGGATATGCTGATCGGCAACCCGATGTTGCCCGCGATCCACGGCGGCGCAACCTCGGCTTTTCTTGAAACCACCGCCATCATCGAGCTCAGCTGGGCAATCATGTGGGACAGGATGGAGGCGGGCGAGGATGTCGCCAAGCTGCGCCTGCCAAAGACCATCGACTTCACCATTGATTACCTGCGTTCCGGCCTGCCGCGCGACGCCTATGCACGCGCTACGATCAACCGGTCCGGTCGGCGCTATGCCTCGGTTCGGGTCGAAGCCTGGCAGGACAACCGCGCCCGCATGTTCGCGCAGGCCACGGGGCATTTCCTGATGCCCGCGCTTGATGACTGACCTTACCCACCGGCGCATTCTACACATTGCGGTGCCGGTGGTGCTGGCCAATATTACGATCCCGATCCTCGGCCTAGTCGACACCGGCGTGATCGGCCAATTGGGCGAAGCCGCCCCCATCGGAGCGGTCGGCATCGGTGCGATCATCCTCACGGCGCTCTACTGGATTTTCGGGTTCTTGCGCATGGGCACCACTGGGTTCGCAGCACAGGCGATCGGGGAAGGGGACACCTACGAATCCGCCGCCATCCTGATACGCGCTTTTGGCATCGCAGCACTCGGGGGCCTCGCCATTATCGTCCTTCAACGGCCTCTGTTCGCTGCCGGCTTCTGGATGTCCCCCGCCAGTGCCGAGGTCGAAACCCTCGCGCGCAGCTACATGTCCATTCGCGTCTGGTCGGCACCTTTCCTGATCTCCACCTTCGCCGTCACCGGCTGGCTCGTTGCATCCGAACGCACGCGCGACATACTGGTGATCCAATTGGTGATGAACGGCACCAACATCGGCCTTGACCTGTTGTTCGTGCCCGTCTTTGGCTGGGGCGTGCAAGGCGTCGCGGCCGCCACCGTCATCGCCGAAATCACCGGAGCGCTGCTTGGCCTCTGGTATTGCCGCACGGCCTTCGCCGCCGCCCCATGGACGGATCGTGTCCGCCTGCTGGATCCTGCGAAACTCAAACGCTTCGCCTCGGTAAACGCCGACATCCTCATCCGCTCTCTGCTGCTACAAGCGATTTTCATGTCGTTCCTGTTCTTTGGCGCGCGCTACGGCGACGTCCGCCTCGCCGCCAACCACATCCTGCTGCAATTTCTCGGGGTCACGGCCTATGCAATGGACGGCTTCGCCTTCGCGGCTGAATCCCTCGTCGGCCAAGCCCTCGGCGCCCGTCGCCGCGCAGCCTTCCGCCGCGCGTCCATCATGGTGTCGCAATGGTGCTTTGGCACCGGCGCACTGCTCGCGCTTGCATTTGCCCTCGCCGGAGGGCTGATCATCGACGCCATGACAACCGCACCCGATGTGCGCGTCGCTGCCCGTGACTATCTGATCTACATGGCACTCACGCCACTGATCTCGGCAGCCCCCTTTATGCTTGACGGTATCTTCATCGGGGCCACCCGCACCCGCGACATGCGCAACATGATGGTACTCTCGACGGCCATCTATTTCGCCGCTGCCCTCACGTTGATGCCAATGCTCGCCAATCACGGCCTCTGGATCGCTCTGCTGATCAGCTTCGCCGCCCGCGGCGCAACGCTTTTCGCGAAATACCCGGCACTGGAACGCTCGGTCGGCTAAAACCCGTCCTA
>RCMY010003105.1_pt1 | contig 14870 bp, 13 predicted proteins | sample 2041341 | NCBI WGS metagenome assembly RCMY01 (sample SAMN09708234, study PRJNA481090) | Marine sediment metagenome, whole genome shotgun sequencing project.
GGCTGCGACTGAATTTGTATATCAAATATTTCATTGCGGTGCTGCACAATGCCCTCGCTCAGGCTGAAACCGACGGCGAACTCTTCCAGGTCTTCGGGGGTGGCCATCATCACAGCGTGGGAGATACCGTTATACACTAGAGCGACTGCGCATTCCTCGGCAACCCGATCTTCGACTTCGTGTATTACGCCGTGCTCCCATCGGCGCACGGAAACCAGCGCGGTTTTGTTTTTTCTCTCTCTCGGCGCGATTGGCGATTTGATTTTCATAGCGTCAATTCACGCAATGGCGTACGCGGTGTTGGTAGCGTGCGACGCTAGCAAGGAGGCAAACAAGGCAGTAGTTATCATATAAATCTGATCAAATTATGAGCAGCAAGTAAAGTGCAGCGTCTGACGTTACTGTACACTTCCAAAACTGTCATTTATATAGTTCCTACACCGCCTAATCGTTGTGCTAGCATATACTTCTGGCTGTTCTAACTCCCCGCTTACTTTCATTTGCCATCCAACAATTGCCGGAATTATTGTCGGTGCTGTGGATGATTGGCTGTTAGCATTCGTGATTTTTTGTTATAACAGCCGGCTAGCAATATCTACAGTTTTTAAACCAGGAGTTTATAGATGGGAGCAAGTAATCAGGATGTACCGGCCAGCGCCAAACTGCAGGCATGGGTGGCTGAAATTGAAACGCTGTGCAACCCGACAGACGTGCATTGGTGTGATGGCTCAAAGGCAGAATCTGATCTGCTGAGTCAGCAAATGGTTGATGCGGGCAGCTTTATTAAGCTTAATCCCGACAAGCGCCCGGACAGTTACTTGTGTCGTTCTGACCCACGCGATGTGGCTAGGGTCGAAGATCGTACCTTTATCTGCAGTGCCACCGAAGCAGAGGCCGGCCCCACCAATAACTGGGAAGACCCGGCTAAGATGAAAGACCGTCTGGTCGGTTTATTCAAGGGTTGCATGCAGGGCCGCACGATGTACGTCATCCCTTTCAGCATGGGCCCACTAGATTCTGACATCGCCCAGATCGGCGTGCAAATCACCGACTCGCCCTATGTTGTCGTTAATATGCGTATTATGGCGCGCATCGGCAACGCTGTGCTTGAAGTATTGGGCGAGCGCAATTTTATGCGCTGCATGCACTCCGTTGGCGCACCGCTGGCCGACGGGCAGGCCGACGTGGCCTGGCCTTGTAATCCGGATAACCGCTACATCGTGCATTTTCCTGAGGAGCGCGCGGTGTGGTCCTTCGGCAGCGGATACGGCGGCAACGCGCTGCTGGGTAAAAAGTGTGTTGCTCTGCGCATTGCCTCGGTTATGGCGCGTGACGAAGGCTGGCTGGCTGAGCATATGCTAATTGTCGGACTCGAATCACCACAGGGTGAAACCACTTACGTCGCGGCTGCATTCCCTAGCGCCTGCGGCAAGACCAATCTCGCTATGGTAATTCCGCCCAAAGGCTACGAAGGCTGGAAGGTCACCACCATCGGCGACGATATCGCCTGGATCAAACCCGATGCCGAAGGTCGCTTACGCGCGATTAATCCGGAAGCAGGCTTTTTCGGCGTGGCTCCAGGCACCTCGAAGCAGTCTAACCCGGCGGCGATGGCGACGATTGAGAGCAATACCATCTTTACCAATGTCGCGCTGACCGACGATGGCGATGTGTGGTGGGAAGGCATGACCGATGAGCTGCCGGCGCATCTTATCGACTGGCAGGGCAACGACTGGACGCCAGCCAGCGACACCAAAGCAGCGCACCCGAATGCCCGCTTCACCGCGCCAGCGTCGCAGTGCCCAAGCATTTCGCCGGTATGGGAAGATCCCAAAGGCGTGCCGATTAGCGCATTTATTTTCGGCGGTAGACTGAGCAAGAATTTCCCGTTGGTGTACGAAGCGCGCGACTGGGCGCACGGCGTTTTTCTGGCCTCGACCATGGGCTCTGAGGCAACTGCCGCCGCCGATAACCAGGCCGCCATTCGTTACGACCCAATGGCGATGCTGCCGTTCTGTGGCTACAACATGGGCGACTACTGGCAGCATTGGTTAGACATGGGCGACAAAGTAACCGAACAGCCGAAGATATTCCGGGTTAACTGGTTCCGTAAAGATGCCGACGGCAAGTTTATGTGGCCGGGTTTCGGGCAAAACTTGCGCGTGCTGCAGTGGATTATCGGCCGCGTGCGTGGCGAAGTCGAGGCGGTGGAAAGCCCGCTGGGGCAAGTTCCACGCTTCGAGGATATGAACTGGGACGGCATTGAGTTCGACCAGGAGCAGTTCCAGGCCTTGATGCATGTAGACGAAGCGCCGGTTAAGCAAGAGTTTGAGAACCAGGCAACGCTGTACAAAAAATTCGGTGACCGTTTGCCGAAGGCGCTCGAACAGCAGCGTCAGCTGGCTTTACAAGGCTTGAAATAGCTGCGCAGATCGAGGCGTCGACAAATTGTACAGCGGTAAAATATGAAAACGAAAGCAGCAGCTTCTCGCTAGGCGGCGGAAAGCTGCTGCAATACAGGGCTGTTCGACGTTTTCCAATCCTGCGACCAACGCAACTGGGCGCTGTGTGATAATGTGTTTGCTGCCAACGTTGAGATTAAATGTGGCAGTGAGTATCAGTGCAACGGCAAAGCAGCGGTGGTGGAAATGTTAAAATGAGCTGCGCCGCACTGATGATCGCTGGTTAATTGTAAAACGCGAAATGCGGGTAGTTAACCAGGTGGGAAGTCGAGAAGTGTTAGGCGCCTGTCGGACTTAGGGGGTGGTAGCGAAGCGAGCGTGCACTGTCACAAACATGTGTGCAATGACCGCTAAGTTTCCTCCGCTGCTCGCAATGACTGCTTCAAAGTGCTCAGTGTTTCCATCATTATTTTCATTTCTGCGCCGCTAAGACAGGAAAACATGGAGACAATCCCGGCCTCGTGTACTTGCGCCATTTCATAAAAGGCCTTGCTGCCTTTGGGGGTGATGTGCACTTGAACCGAGCGTCGATCGGTGAGCGCGACCACCCGCTTTATTAACCCCTCTTTCTCCAGCTGCGCGGCAATGCCGGTTACATTGCCGCCCGATACCATCATTAATTTTGACAGGTCGCCCATACTCAGGCCCTGCGGATGGCGCTCCAGTTGCGCGAGCAGATCGAAACGTGGCAAGGTGTTGCCACACTCCTCGCGTAAGTTATAGCGCAGTTGATTTTCTATCAATTTCCCGCAGGTCAGCATACGCAACCACAAACGCAGCGCATCGTGATGGTCGTCGTGCCCGCGTGTTTCGGAATCAAGAATAGCGTCTGTTTCAGCTGCCATAGCGAAAAAGCCAACCCTATGCCTTAGGCATCGTAGCGTTGATCTTGTATAAGGTACTACGAAACTATACCGCATTGGGGCAGGCACTTGCAGCATTCAAAAGGTTGTTTATTTCCTATTGATGGGAATGCTCTGTGTCTCTTTAACCTGCTCCATCACCACATAGCTGGTCGACTCGTGTACTCCCGGTAAGGTCAACAAGGTTTCGCCAAGAAATTTTCGGTAAGCCGCCATATTCGCTACCCGCGCCTTTATCAAATAGTCGAAATTACCCGACACCAAATAGCACTCCTGCACTTGTTCCAGCTGCGCTGCTGCTTGCGAAAACTCGGAGAACACATCCTGTGCTGTGCGTGATAAACGAATCTGCACAAATACCACCAGGCTGAGGCCCAGCTGTTGGGCGTCGAGTCTGGCGACATAGTCCTGAATAATTCCGGCTTTCTCCAGCCGGCGAACGCGCTCAATACACGGTGTAGTCGTAAGCCCCACCTCGCGCGCCAGCGCAGAGTAAGAGATGCGACCATCGCGCTGCAGAATGCGCAGTATGTTCCGATCAATCGTGTTTAGTGATTCCACCTACTTTACCTGTTAATTACAATATATAAGTTTGTAATTTTCAGCTTAACAGCAAATATACCTGTTTTATAATGATAATAGAAAAGATCTTCTGGCTTGTGCTACCGTATACTTGGTCTGGTGTGATCGGAGCTGTTTTCCGTTTCAATAATGATAGAAGCAGAGGTGATCGATATGTTAATTGGCGTCCCCAGGGAAATTAAGAATCACGAATACCGGGTCGGCTTAACGCCTGCAGGTGTGCGTGAGCTGGCAGCAAACGGTCATCGCGTCGAGGTCGAGCACAATGCCGGTGCCGCCATTGGCTTCCACGATGAAGATTATATTGCCGCCGGCGCCAGCATCAACCAATCCGCAGCCAGTATTTTTGACAAGGCTGAAATGATCATCAAGGTCAAAGAGCCGCAGCCCACAGAATGCAAAATGCTGAGCAAGGGCCAGACTTTATTTACCTATTTACACCTGGCCCCCGACCCTGCCCAAACACAGCTGTTAGTCGAATCGGGCGCAACCTGTATCGCCTACGAAACGGTGACCGACAACGTCGGCACGCTGCCTCTGTTAGCACCGATGAGTGAAGTTGCCGGACGCATGTCGATTCAGGCTGGCGCGCACCATCTGGAAATAGCCCATGGCGGCAACGGCACATTGCTTGGCGGCGTGCCCGGTGTGGCACCCGGTAAGGTGACCATTATCGGCGGCGGTGTAGTCGGCGATAACGCCGCCACCATGGCGATCGGGCTGGGAGCGGATGTCACTATTCTCGACCGCTCGTTACCGCGACTACGCTTTTTGGATGCGCACTACGAGGGGCATCTGCGCTGCGTGTACTCGACCACTGAGGCTATTGAGCAATACGCGCTGGAAGCTGATTTGGTGATCGGCGCGGTGCTAATCCCAGGTGCTACGGCACCCAAGTTGCTAACCCGCGATATTGTCGCGCGCATGAGAAAGGGTGCCGTCGTCGTTGATGTAGCCATTGATCAGGGTGGCTGCTTTGAAACGTCGAAAGCTACTACGCATCAAGACCCCACTTATGTGGTGAATGGGGTGGTGCATTACTGCGTCGCCAATATGCCGGGTGGTGTGGCGCGTACGGCCACGATGGCGCTGACCAACGCGACGCTGCCGTTTGCTGTCGCACTAGCGAATAAAGGCTATAAGCAGGCGATTGCTGATGATCCGCATTTAGCCAATGGTCTGAATGTACACGCCGGCAAGGTAACGCTGAAAGCCGTAGCCGATGTGCTAGGTTATGACTACGTGGATAGTGCTACGGCTCTAGCTGTTTAATCTTTACCGCTACGCATGGACGCAAGGTTCTCACACAATGACCGAGCACCCAGCAATATTCTTGCAGTTGATCTTTGAATATGGTCGGGTAGAACGAAGAACAGGGCGTTATTGCGTACCGCTGTTAGCGAAGGATAGTCTCTCCATTCATCCAGCCACTCGGGTCTTGCCTCCCCCATGCCGCTGGCGACAATCGCCTGAGGGTTACGGGCCAGTACTGATTCGATATTTATTTTCGGTGCCAGCGGCACTGCATCGGCAAACGCGTTACGGCCGCCACACAATTCGATAACAGCGCTGATCAGGTGTTCGCCATTGAGGGTTTGCAGGGGCTTGTTCCAGACCTGGTAGAACACCGACAGGGGCTTGTCGACACGATACTGCGCAGCCAGTTCGGCCAGCTCCTGCTCGATGCGCCGCGCTTCGGGTTCGGCACTGTGTTGCGTGCCCGCCAGCGTGCCAATGGCGCGAATGGTCTCAGGAATATCTTGCAGCTTACGTGGTTCGCTAACATAAACGCTTAGCCCTAAGCGTTGCAGTGCGGTTAATGACTTCATGCCATTGCCCGAAGACCACATCAGCACCAGGTCGGGCTTGAGTTTCACAATAGCTTCCAGGCTCCACGACTGGTAGTTGCCGACCTGGGGGATCAGCTTCGCCGCCTCGGGATAGTCACTGTGGCTAACGACACCGACCAGGCGATCGCCGGCACCGGCGCTAAACGTGTTTTCTACTATATGCGGCGCTAACGCGACGATGCGCTTAGCAGGTGCTTCGAGGGTAACGTTGCGCCCGGTGAAATCGGTGACGCTGACCTCGGCCAGAGAGGGGGGTGTCAGCAAACAAAACAGTGACAGCCAGACGCTAGCTCTCATTCGCAACACCCGCATCGGCAAAGGTGGCCATATTGTTGTGTAGCAGCAACGCGCTGCGGATAATCGCTACCGCCACAGCGGCACCGCTGCCTTCGCCTAATCGCATGCCCAGATCGAGTAGCGGCTGCAGCTGCATCGCTTCCAATGTTCTGCTATGCGCTTGTTCCGCCGATTTGTGCCCGGCGATCAACCACTGCTGTACACCGCTGTTTATGCGCATTGCCAGTAGAGCAGCTGCAGTTGCAATAAAGCCATCGAGCAATATCGGTATGCCGCGTTGAGCGCAGCGTAAATATGCACCGCATAGCCCAGCTATTTCCAGACCGCCAACACAGCGCAGTATGCCCAGTGGTACTGCCAGATTATCTGCATGCAGTTGCAGCGCTTTTTGTATGATGTGCTGTTTATGCCGCAAGCCGGCGTCATCCACTCCTGTGCCGCGGCCGGCGACCTGCTCAGCGCTCAGCTGCAAACAGGCTGCAACGATCGCTGCTGCGGAGCTGGTATTGCCGATGCCCATCTCACCGCCGATGAACAGCTGGCAGTCGAGTGCATCTACCTGGGCACGACCGGCGGCGAGACAGGTGTGCATCACAGCTTCCGACATGGCGGCTTGTGTGCTGAAATCGTTGCTGCCGGGAGCGATAGCAATATTGACTAATCCTGCTGCGTCATCGATCGGCGTGAAGGTGCCCATATTGATGACGGCAAAGTCAGCATTGATGTCGTAGCTAAGAATACTGATGGCCGCTCCGCCGTCTAGAAAATTTTTAATCATCTGCACGGTAACGGCGGCGGGGAAGGCCGATACCCCTTGCGAGGTTACACCGTGATCGGCAGCGAACACGCGCACGCCAACGCGTTCCAACACTGGTCTGGCCTGTTTTTGCCAGCCTGCAAACGCTTCGGCCAGTGTTTCAAGTCTGCCCAGGGAGCCGGGCGGTTTGATAAGTTGCTGCTGGTACTGGCGCGCCTGCTTGCAGCTGCTGGCGCACACGCTGGCGGTGGGTTCGTTAAACCAATTCATACTGTTGCCTTTAATGTGTGTGGCAGTCCGGCGGTGACCAGGGTGACTCGTTCGCAGCGCTGCGCCAGATCCTGGTGCAGCCAGCCGCTTGCAGTGCTTTGTGCAGTAGAAGCGGCTCCTCAATCAGCTGCCATAGAGGATTAAGCTGCTGGCGATGCAGTGTCACTCGCGCTGTCATCTCGACGTCTAAGCTTTGCGCGGTCGTGATGTAGTGCAGCTGATGCGCGGTTGCCAGCGCGCATTGCTTGGCGGAGCGACTCTTGCCACTGCGGGTGCCGCCTAATATTACGTGTTTCATGGTTGTATTACCAAAGGTCGGCCGCTGTTCGGGTGCTTGCCTATCAGCGCATCGACCGCAAATACCTGTTGGAACATTGCCCCGGTGAGTACCGATTCAGGTGTCCCCTTGCGCACTTGCCGGCCGTGGTCAATCACTATGATGTCGTCGGCCACTGATGCGGCAAGATTAAAATCGTGTACTACCAACACCACGCCGCATCCCGCTGCCGCAAGTTGGCGTATGGTATTGACGATCATTCGCTGATGCGCCAGATCCAATGCGTTAGTCGGCTCGTCCAACAGAAGCAAGCGAACGTCGCTGTCTTCGGCTCGCCATATTTGTGCCAGCACGCGCGCTAGCTGCACGCGCTGTTTCTCACCGCCGGAGAGCTGGGTATACAGTCGAATGCGCAAATCGAGAATGTCGGTTGTCCGCATCGCGTCTTCCACAATCTGTTGATCAGCCGTAACGCCGCTGGCATGAGGGGAGCGGCCCAGCGCTACGACTTCCTCTACTTTGAACGGAAAGCTCAGCGTGGAGTTCTGTGGCAATAACGCAAGCGCTTGCGCTTTCTTCAAATGCGGCCACCTGGTCAGTGGCTCACCGGCTAACGTTGCCGTGCCGTGCGACAGTGCAATGCCGCCGGCCAGTAGGTGCAGGAGGGTAGACTTGCCGGCGCCATTGGGTCCAATAATGGCCAACACCTGGCCTGCCGACAGCTCGAGATTGATATCCTCCAGTAGCGTCGTACCCCAGGGGGCGGCGGCGGCGGCAGTTACTTTTAACAACGTTATATGCCGTACTGGCTGCGGCGGCGCAGTAACGATACGAAGAAAGGCACGCCTAGCAGTGCGGTGACAATACCCACCGGCAGCTCGGCGGGTGCCAGCACGACGCGTGCTGCGGTGTCTGCTACCAGCAAGAGCACGGCACCGGCCAATGCCGAGGCGGGTAAAAGCTGGCGATGATCCGGCCCGATTAGCATGCGCATGATGTGTGGTATCACCAGACCAACGAACGCAATGGTACCTGCCAGCGCGACCGAGGTGCCCACGCCTATGGCTACAATAACCACCAGAGCCAACTTGATTCTATCGATATCAATACCCAGATAACGCGCCTCTGACTCGCCGAGTAACAGTGCGTTCAGTGCGGTAGCAAAGCGTGGCAGCGTGGTAAATACTAGTAAACCAACCAGCGTCGCAGCCAATAGTCGCTCATAGTTGGCTCCGTCAAGGCCGCCCATGCGCCACAGGCTGATGCGCCGCAGGGTGTCGTTGTTGGCGTGAAACTCCAGCAGATTGCCAATCGCGCCCGCCAGCGCCGTGATAGCAATGCCCGCCAGCAACATGGTGGCAACGGAGGTGCCAGAGGGCGAGGTTGCCAGCCGGTACACCAGCATGACGGCCAGCAGTCCACCTGCAAACGCACCGAGCGACACCAGGGTAATACCGCTCAGGCCGCTGAGGGGGCCACTAACACTGACAATCGCAAAACTGGCACCCAGTGACGCGCCGGCGGTAACGCCTATGAGAGAGGGGTCTGCCAGCGGGTTGCGAAACAGCCCCTGCATCGCCGCGCCGCTGATTGCCAGAATAGCGCCTACCAGCGCTGCCAACAGCGCGCGAGGTAGGCGTATCTGACCTATGATGACTGCCGCCTGAGTCGAAATATCGGCACGCAGTGTGGCCAGCAATCCGTTTGCAGAGTCTACCAGTCCCAGATTGACAGCGCCGCTGCTCAGCGCCAGCAGCAGCGCCAACGGCAGCAGTAGCCAGAGCACCAGAAACACGCGTCGCGTCGCCAGCGCAGTTTGCATAGTTAGAAGTCAACGCCACGCCGGGCTTTGATGCCGGCTTTGAACGCGTGTTTGATTTCTTTTACTTCTGATACCGTATCCATCGCGTCTTGCAGCGCGGCACCGCCACCACGACCGGTAACAACAACGCTTTGCTCGCGTGGCCGGGACGTAATCGCATCGATAATCTCCTGCTCGGGCAGGTAGTTGAAGGCGATCATATAGGTTAACTCGTCAAGTACCACCAGGTCGTAGCTGGCGTCTTTAAGCATCGGTTTAGCCAGCTCCCAGGTGTCTTTTGCGGCCTTGATATCGGCGCTTCTATCCTGAGTATCCCAGGTGAAACCGGTTCCCATTTGGTGGAAGTCAACCTGCGGGCAGCGGTCGCGTAAATACAGCTCCTCGCCAGACAACTGCTGGCCTTTGATAAACTGTATAACGCCAACCTTCATGTCGTAGCCCAATGCGCGCATGACCATGCCAAATGCCGAGCTGGACTTGGCCTTGCCATTGCCGGTGAGCAGAATGGCGACACCTCGCTCTTCATCGGCAGCCTCTATGTTAGCGTCTACCTTGGACTTTTGTTTCTCCATGGCTTGCTTGTGTTTGCTATTCTTACGCTCGTCTGCTGCGTCGCTGTTACTCATGTCGCTGACTCCTGGCGGGATTAACTCATGCCTGCTATGGACAAAGGGTAACGATAGGGGGGAGGGGCAGGGAACGCGGAGCCGAGATGCCCCTAATTGAAGCCCTCCGCTTCATCGTTGCGTGTGACCAGGCAGGTGTCGGGCTGACAGCTCGTTTGTGAGCTGCATTACCGTTGCGGGGGCAGCGGTGAAATAGTCAATTCCACACTTCCCATTTAACCCGCCTGGCAATTGCGATTAGCAGATGCGGCAGGCACCTGGTACAGGCGGGCACTCTAGAACGTTGCTAATATTATGTCAAATGACTCTGACCCTGCGCACCTGTTTTGCGGTGTGGCACTGTGACGCAGTAATGACGTGTCGCGGAAATTTTCACTCTTCTGAGGCCGGACTACACGCGTAGTTAAGTTGTGGGGCTCCCCATAAGACGACGTTGCTCAGCACGGTATTTCAAAGACTTACAGAACGACCGCGCACCATAAGATGACGTAGACAGACCCCATTAACCGACAATTGCACAGTCTGTGGACGCATAAGCTGACATATTCGCAATATCAACGCGGTCGGAATACAGAGTGAACGTAACTCGCTTCATTATATATAAAAATCTGGCACGCCAGAGTTTCTGGCTTTTGGAAAATTTACGGACTGCTTCCGACCCTTTATAGCCATTTCGCCATCCATTGGTTTCTCTCCCCAACGCGGACATCCAAATTTGTAGTATCGTAAAATAGACCTGCCACTAAGTCAGAGTAACTTCAGGTACTTACTCTGGCACACTGCTAAATTAGTCGATAATTACTTTGCCTGCTTTCCTTCATTCCATAGCCAAGTCCCATGAATCACTCAGAGAAAAGGCTGCGAAGAGGAGAGGAATGTATCGGCGATATTGTTTGCACCCCTGGCAGAATAAGAGGTTGCAGGTTGAGACAGAAAATCGTTTTTTTTGACCTTCTACGCTGTGTTGCAACTGTGGCAGTGGTTGTGATTCACGTCCTCGGGCCCTACCGAGACCAGTTTGGGGTGATTGCAGACTGTGATTGGATCACCGCGATCACCTTCAACAGTTTCAATCATTGGGCGGTACCTGTATTTATTATGATCACTGGGGCGCTGATGCTTAGCGATACCCATGAATTTGATGCCAAGTACTATGTAAAACGGCGTCTGGGGAAGGTGTTGGTGCCATTTCTGGTGTGGTCAGCCTTCTTTGCCTTGTTGTCGGGACTGACGGCGCAGGGCTATGACAGTCACGTTGCCATGGATACTCTGAGAGCGCTACCCTTCCACGAAACCTACTATCACCTTGGTTTCTTCTATTATTTCATACCGCTTTACTTTGTAGCTCCCTTCCTACGTATTTTCGTACAGCGATCAGATAGTAAAAGCGTTATCGGCGTGACCTGTATATGGTTATTGCTTAATACCCTGTACCTCTTCAAAATTGATGGGATCTGGAGCCATCAGCTTGTGCTTTATAGCGGCTACTTGTTGTTTGGCTATTGTTTGTTCAAGTTGGATTGGCCACGCTTGGCCTGGTTGCTACCGCTGGGATTGACCGCGTTGCTGTTAACCGATTACATGGTGGTGACTGGTAGCTTTGCGCAAGGGGAATACAAGGTTGGCCGCTGGATGTCGTACAAGTCGCTCAATACCGCGTTGGCCGCCGCGATGATTTTTGCCCTGTGTCGTTACTTTGCGGATATGCTGGGTGATAACTGGCAGCGACGCGTCGCCTTTATGAGCCGCTATAGTCTGGGAATCTACCTACTGCATCCATTATTCTTATGGCCAGTCAAGGAGTTCGACCTCTATTTCGCCTCGCCACTGATTATGATTCCTTTCTGGACAATTATCTGTGGTGGTCTGGCACTAACAGTAAGCTACAGGCTTGCGAAAAGCCCGAAAACGGCCTGGCTGGCACCCTAACCAACAAGTATCAGTAGAAGGGGAAAAGATGGCTAGCTTCGCTGTAATGTGAAGTGAATAAATCGGCAGCCTCCCTCTGTGCCAGGATTGTTGCCGTGATCGCTCTGGTTCAGGGCATGGTAATAGTAAATATCCACTATGAACTATTGGTCGCCGTTGTTGCGGCTGGGACAGTCTACATTGCGTTTCGGTTAACCCAAATCTTAGCGTTACGACTGTCCGCTTTCTTTTTGAAACGCAATATCTGACTGTCCGTTCTTGGCCGCGACTTGCCTGATTGCAGACTGGTTCCATATGATATTCAACATGATATTCAACGGCAGCTTAGTGAATGGTAAGCTGCCGACCTGGGCTATTTGGGGCGACAGGCGCTTGACGACCCGTTGCCGACATTAACGGCCATTAGCTATCAAGCGCTCAGATTAAAATAGCGGACGCTGCCAAAGTTACCGTTATGCCTTTCCTGTGGCGTTTGTAGAGCTGTATGTCCTCACCAAGAACAAAATCCATGCAAATCAAACAGCAGTCTATTGATATTCCCACCCAAACCGGCGTCATGCGTTGTTACGTTTATCGACCTGCCAGCGAAGGGGAATTTCCCGCCATCATCTTTTACTCGGAAATATTTCAACACACCGCCCCAATCGCCAGATCAGCTGCAATCATGGCATGCCATGGTTTTGTAGTGCTGGTCCCTGAAGTCTTTCATGAACTCAATCCTATCGGCACAGTGCTGGGCTATGATGATGCAGGTAAGGACAAAGGCAATCAGGACAAATTGCAGAAGCCTTTATCAGCGCATGATTCAGATACCTCAGCCATCATCGATTACTGTCAAAAGTCAGCTTTTTGCTCAGGGGAGTTGGGTGCTATGGGCGTGTGTTTGGGCGGCCACCTAGCGTACCGGGCTACGCTTAATTCTAAAATAAAGGCGGCTTTTTGCCTGTATGCAACCGATATGCATAGCAATACTTTGCCTGCTGAAAAAGCACAGCAAAGTCTTGCACGAATGGCGGAAATTGAAGGTGAAGTCCACTTCGTATGGGGGAAACAAGACCCTCACGTACCACATGAAGGAAGACTTGCAATTTACAACAAATGTTTAGAAACACAAATTAATTACCAATGGATAGAAGTCAATGGCGTACATGCCTTTATGCGCGACGAAGGCGATAGATACGATGGCGCACTCGCGTTGCAAATGTACCTGCAAGCGGTAGCGTTATTTTCACGAGTGCTAAGGAACGGTCGCGAAATAACTTGAACGTTATTTGGTTCCCATTCCTAAGGCACCATCCTGCGACTCCTTTCATCATATTTAGAATAAACAACCTAATATCCCGGAAATCCCTGGTTAAACACAACTAAGTTTCAATTCATTCAGTAAGCTTGACTGCGTGACCACAACCGGATATTTTTGTTACGACACTGCGCATGGGTGTTGGTTTTTCACCGTTCCACCTTGTGTTGCAGTGGTAAAGTACTGCTTGCAAGGAATTGCTAGTCGAAATTGTCAGATTAAGTCATTGCTCATTAAGCGCACTTAGTAAATCGGCCCCTAATTCCCTCTAATTTTTCTCAACTGACAACAGCCTTTCGCAGTGATGTAAGCGAAAATTTATTTGCTACCAGATCGGTAGCAACAAGGAAAAAATATGAACCTTAGTTTAACCACTTTCCCCGCCAGTATCGATATGCTGCATTTCGGGTTGGCCATTTTAGTGTTAATACTTATGTCGTTGCTTTTTATTAAAAAGCGTTCTTTATCTATTCAGCAAGAGAGCTCACACGAACAACAGGTAGCTTCACAGCCATCGGCCAAAACAGACAGTAAACCTGATCAGTTGCCTGTTCAGTTAAGAGAGTCGACACCGGACGCGGCTCTACAGTTGCTGGCACTTTTGCAGCAAGAAGCACGATTGATAGATTTTACCCGCGAAGACTTAACCGGTTTTTCAGATGCTGATGTAGGCGCTGCCGCCCGCGTTGTTCACGAAGGCAGTAAAAAAGCATTGGATTCGTACTTTAGCTTTGCTGCAATTCGAAGTGAAGATGAAGACACTCGGGTGACATTACCCCAGGGGTTTAATGCCGCTGAAGTTCGCTTGACTGGCAATGTGGTCGGTGAGGCGCCGTTTACCGGCACGCTAATACACAAAGGCTGGAAAGTCACCGATGTAAAGTTACCGAGACTGGCTGAAGGGCATGACACCTCATTGGTTGCACCTGCCGAGGTGGAGTTATGAGTGAATCGACCAGTCGCTACTCAGTGGGTATTGACCTGGGTACTACTCACTGCGTCCTATCCTATCTGGATCTGGAAGCAGCGGCGGCGGATCCTACTTTGGAACCGGAACTGACCATCATGCCCATTGCTCAGATGACCCAGCCTGGCGTGATTGAAGAAAAAGATCAGCTGCCGTCATTTATGTATATGGCCCATGAGTCAGAAATGAATGATGCAGAATTCGCCCTGCCCTGGACAGAGAAACCAAACGCGATTGTCGGCACTATTGCGCGAAATTTGGGAGCCAAAACCCCGATTAGATTGGTTGCAAGTGCGAAAAGTTGGCTGTGCCACAGCGGCGTTGACCGGCATGCGGATTTTTTGCCGGCCGGAAGTTCTGACGAGGTGGCTAAGGTTTCACCCTTGCAGGCAACGGTCGAATATTTGGATCACTTGCGCTGTGCCTGGGAGAATCAGTTTCCAGAGTATCCCCTTGCTAAGCAAGACGTGACGATAACCATCCCCGCTTCTTTTGACCCTGCTGCCCGGGAGTTAACTGCAGAGGCAGCCAAGCTGGTCGGCTGCGAAACTCTAACCTTGCTGGAAGAGCCGCTGGCCGCAGTTTATAATTGGATACACGCCTGCGGTCACGCGTGGCGAGATCAGGTCAACCTGGGCGATATTATTTTAGTGGTCGACATTGGTGGCGGCACCACCGATTTATCCCTGGTTGCGGTGACAGAGGAAGAAGGCAACTTGACCTTAAACCGGGTGGCGGTAGGCGATCATATTTTGCTCGGTGGCGATAATATGGATTTGGCACTCGCTTATCGGCTTAAAGCCAAACTGGCTGAAGAAGGAAAAGAACTGCAGGCATGGCAAATTCAAGCGATTACCCAAGCCTGCCG
>RCMY010003107.1_pt1 | contig 14867 bp, 14 predicted proteins | sample 2041341 | NCBI WGS metagenome assembly RCMY01 (sample SAMN09708234, study PRJNA481090) | Marine sediment metagenome, whole genome shotgun sequencing project.
GAAAGGGCGGGAAGTTCTACCGTCATTCACCTGCACGGAGAACTTTTGAAAATGCGGAGCACTCAAAACGAGAGATTAATACTGGATTGTGAGGGAGATATACACCTTGGTGACCTCTGCGAGCAAGGGCATCAATTGCGGCCACACATCGTTTGGTTTGGTGAAGCGGTACCCCTATTGGAAAAAGCAGCGGTGGTGACGCAATCGGCGGACATCATTATTATCATAGGAACTTCCATGCAAGTGTATCCCGCGGCAGGCCTCGTCGATTATGCAAAAGAGGGTACTCCCATTTACTTTATCGACCCCAAACCTAGCGTTTCAAAATACGATTACGACAATTTGACCATCATTGCCAAAACGGCCGTTAAGGGGGTTCCCGATTTGGTTTCAATGTTAATAGACAAAACTTCGTGAACCAAGATGAACTCTACCACGCTCTGGATATTGTAAACCACTCCAGTGAAAAACGGGCCGAGATGTCCGCCTTGACCCTTGAAAATCCGCATTTGATTGCCCCTTTGTTGAAAATAGCCTTTACTGTTGACGACCCCATTTCGAAACGTGCCTGTTGGATCATGGAATTCACCGCCAAGGAAAATCTATCCTATATTTTTCCGTATTTGGATGAATTTACCGAAAGTCTTCCTAAAGTACATCTCGATTCCTCTGTCCGGCCCATGGCCAAAATCTGTGAGTACCTTATAAAATCCTATTTCTCCAAAACACCGAACGAAACCCAAAAAATATTGACCGAAATCCATTTGGAAAGGATTACCTCGGCCTGCTTCGACTGGCTCATCGGAGAACACAAAGTAGCCGCCCAAGCCTATTCCATGACTTGCTTACTACTATTGGGCCGTAAATTCGATTGGATACATTCCGAACTGAAAATGATTCTGGAACAGAATTATGCCATAGGAAGCGCAGCCTATAAGGCCCGGGCACGCATGACACTTGCGAAAATTTAGTAAGCAGTTGCGATTGGCAGTAACAGTCGGAGACATCCATGCCCTTCATCAGCCATCGACCATCGACCATCGGTCATCAGCCATCGGCCATCGGCCATCGGCCATCGCTCAAGATAAAATAGCATTTTGAACTTGCTCTTTACCTTGAATTTTTTAAGGTATCTTTGCGTTTTCGGAAAAAATCCAATCCAAATAGCAATTATGTCCCTACATGTATTGAACGCCATCTCGCCGATCGACGGCCGTTATCGAAATAAAACGAAATCACTGACCCCTTTTTTTTCAGAAGAGGCGCTTATCAAGTATCGCGTCAGGGTGGAAATCGAGTATTTTATCGCCCTTTGTGAGATTCCCCTGCCGCAGCTATCTTCTTTTGACGCTTCCCACTTCGAAACTTTGCGGAACATCTATCGGGATTTCAATACTTCTCATGCTGAAGATATCAAGGACATCGAAAAGACGACAAACCATGATGTAAAAGCAGTGGAATATTTTATTAAGGACGCTTTTGACCGTTTGGAGCTGCAAAAATTTAAAGAGTTCATCCATTTCGGATTGACATCCCAAGACATCAATAATACAGCCGTGCCCCTTTCCGTAAAAGAGGCAATGAACGAGGTCTATGTTCCGCAATATCTTGAAGTACTTAACAAACTGGAGCAATTGGCCTCTGAATGGGCCGACGTTCCCATGCTGGCGCGAACGCACGGGCAACCGGCCTCCCCTACCCGCTTGGGCAAGGAAATCGCCGTTTTCGTGGTACGTTTGAAAGAACAGTTCAATCTGCTGAACGACATTCCCAGTGCAGCCAAGTTCGGTGGTGCCACGGGAAATTTCAACGCCCACAAAGTTGCCTATCCGAATATTGACTGGAAAACTTTTGGTCAAAAATTCGTGCAAGAGCGATTGGATCTGCACCACTCGTTCCCTACTACCCAAATCGAGCATTATGACCATTTGGCAGCCCTGTTCGACACCTTGAAGCGCATCAATACCATTATTCTCGATTTAAATCGGGATTTTTGGACGTATGTATCCATGGATTATTTCAAACAGAAAATCAAAAAAGGGGAAGTCGGCTCATCGGCCATGCCACACAAAGTAAACCCCATCGACTTTGAGAATTCCGAAGGAAACCTTGGTATAGCGAACGCCCTTTTCGAACATTTATCGGCCAAGCTACCCGTTTCCCGCTTACAGCGCGACCTGACCGATAGCACAGTTCTGCGCAATGTCGGCGTGCCTTTTGCGCATACCCTCATCGCTTTTCAATCCACCCTAAAGGGATTGAACAAACTGCTGCTCAATAGGCAGAAGTTCGAGCAAGATTTAGAGAACAATTGGGTGGTCGTGGCCGAGGCCATTCAAACCATTTTGAGGCGCGAGGGTTATCCCAATCCGTATGAAGTCTTAAAAGGACTTACCCGTACAAATACCGAAATAGACCAAAAATCCATTGCCGGTTTTATAGACACCTTGGAGGTTTCAGAGCAGATTAAAAAAGAACTGAAAGCTATTTCCCCTACAAATTATACGGGTATTTGAATCAGGTTTTTTTATATTGAATTAGTATAAATAATGGATTGTAAATAGATTTTGCGATATTTGAAACCTACATCTTTTAATCAAAAAATAATATAAATCACAACTGAACATGGAAGACAAATTTTCGATAGAGGACTCAGTAGGCAAACTTTGGAATAAAATGGATGCATGGCTGGATGCCATCATCTTAAAACTGCCCAATATCGTGTTGGCCATTTTGACCTTGGTTATTTTCTACTTTATCGCCAAAGGTGTTCGAAATTTGCTCAAAAGATATCTATTGAGGCATATCGGTCAAGTGTCTATACAAAACATTGTGGGCAAAAGCGTGTTCATCGCAGTAATTTTGATAGGATTTTTCACCGCCTTGAGTGTTTTGGATTTAGATAAGGTACTCACCAGTATTCTGGCAGGGGCCGGGGTTCTGGGTCTAGCTATTGGTTTGGCCTTACAAGGTACACTGAGCAACACCGTGGGAGGCTTTATGCTCTCCTTTATGCCCGACATCCGCATTCATGATTCCATTAAGAACGGGGACGCATCGGGTGTAGTGCAGGAAATTTCGCTTCGTAACATCGTTATAAAGACGCCGGAAAACTACGTTACCGTAATCCCGAATTCAAAATTTGTAGATGGGGCGTTTACCAATTATTCCTTAACGGAGAGAGGCCGTATTGCCGTTAATTGCGGTGTAGGCTATGAAAGCAATCTTCAAAAAGTAGAAGACCTTACGGTCAAGATTATCGGTGAGAATTTCGAACAAAGAAATGGTGAAGGCGTAGAATTTTTCTTTACCGAGTTCGGGGATAGTTCCATTAACTTTATGGTGCGTTTTTGGACGGATGTTACGGGGTTCAAACAGGAACATGCCGCCAAGCACAAAGCCATCAAACTGATGAAGCAGCATTTCGATGGCAATGATATCAATATCCCTTTCCCCATTCGTACGTTGGATTTTGGTAAGAACAATTTGACTGTTCATACCGAGAAGCAAATTGGGAAGGAGTCGAAGAATTAATATTTGGTACTAACATATAAATCATCCCTTGATTAGCTCTCCTATTTTTTCAAGGCCCTCACCCCTATAATCCGACTTTTGGAGCGCTTGGATAAATTGGGCAATTTTGGCGGGATTCATATTTTCGCCCAACACCCTTATCAACATAAAACCTTTTTCATCGCTATCACCATAAATCACTACCTCATCAATGGCATCTTCATCGCCCAAATAGGTGATAGTGGCCTTACCATAGCTGGTGTTCATTTTCATGAGTTCATTAAACTGTTTATGCTGCAAAATGGATTTTACCTTGGATTTTTCGGTTTGGAAATCCGCGATATTGGCATCCGTTTTCTTGAAGGCTAAAACATTGAGCTTGCGAAGGGATTCCAATGCCTCCCTCTGCTCTCCCGTCAAATCCGTCTTTTCCATATTCAATAAGCTTACCGGAAGATCGATGGACAGAAAATTCGGGTTATCGGAATTATCGACATAGTATTCCTGTAAACTTTGGGTCGAATTACAGGCAACAAGAGGCAATAAAAGCAGCGTGAAGATACTTAGTCTTATGTTTCTCATAATCTAAATGATTTTTCAGGTTTAACCGCTTACTTACTGCTCGCTTGGTTCAGCTCTTTGGGCAGTCCCATTTTATTCGTTAACGCCCCGATTTTATTCAAGTCAATGTCACCTGTCATTGAAACCAGTATACTTTCGAATTTCCGGTTTTTTAATCCCATTTTGGGATTGCCAATGTCGGAAACAAATAGTAAAAGTTCGCTGACGTGGTCTTCGTCTTTTCCCTCTTTAACGTAGAACTTTACGGTGGCATCTTTGTCCTTTACACGCATCAACTCTTCCAACGTCGTCGATTTCAAATACTGCTTGACGGTCGCCGCCATATCTTCGGAAATATCGACATCCTCGGTCATAAAAACCTTGATTCCCTTTAAACTTTGGGCAATATCCGCAAAATCCTGGGATTCTTGGTCGGATTGGTCAAAAGCCGCAATATTCCCCGCTAGACGGATCATGCTCTGGTTTACGGTTATCGACCCCACATTATCCATCGAATCATATTTATCGAATACGGATTGCGAAAGACCGAATAGCGGCAAAAGTGCCAAGCTGAAGATTAGATGTAATTTTTTCATGACTGTTTGTTTTTCACCCTGTGCCGAAGTTTCGGGAAGTTCAGGGTCTGATTAATGTTTATATAATTGATGATACTATTAATTTTACCTTGCTAATTACCGATAATTTGGCATTGCCCGGGTAACTGATTTGAAACGGCTCACCGTACATTTGACTGAAATGTATTGATGGCTCGGCGCAACGGCGCACTCTCTACTGCACCTACCTAATGGATTGCTGCCGCCTACTTCTTGCTCCCGGCTTTCTTCAACTGCTTCCCACCGGGCAGATCCATTTTATCGGTCAGTTTGGCGATTTCCTGTAAATTGATATCCCCGGTGAGCGACAATAGAACCGTCTCTATTTTTCTTCCATCTATGTCGATATCTTTTTCTTGGAGACCGGTGACGAACATGAGGAGCTCCTTTACGTGGTCGTCATCCTTGCCTTCCTTGACGTAGAACTTGACGTTGGATTCGCCGTCCTTGACCCGCATCAATTCCTCATAGGCCGAGCTTTTGAGGCGTGTGGTCACCCACCCGTCAATATCCTTTGAGATTTTGGAATTTTCGGTGGTAATGACCTTAAAACTGGTAATAGAATTCACCAGTTTGAAAAAATCCGCCGCTTCGGGATCGTCGCTGCTGACACTCATTTTTCCGAGCATCTGGAACATCTTGGGCTGCATGGCGACAAAAGTGACCTGATCGCTGTCTTCGTATTTATCGAAAATATCCTGACCAAAGGTTACGATGGGCAAAAACGCCAGTAAGCTTAGTATAATTGTCTTTTTCATGATTTCTAATGTATTTGTATTAGTGAGGGATTTCTAATTGGTTTTGCTGTTTATATGAAGGTGACTTTTGTCCGTTATCCAAAAAACGGTTTGTATTCTTTTCAAATTCTTCCAAGTATACTATTTGTCGTGCTCCTTTGTTAAAATTAATGGAGAGTAGGGATAAAGCCTCTTGAGCGGCCGCAATTTCTTCTTGCGTATACTCATCTTCCAAGGTGCTTGAAGCCGAAGATGTATTGAAATACACGGCGACCAAAAGCAATACAATGGCTGCGACAGATACCCACGAGTACCATATTTTTCGTGATATACCGGTTTTTGTCTTTAACGCCTCTTTCGTAAACCGTTCTTCTTTTTCTTTGGAAAAGTATTGGAACATGGAAGCATACTGCTCTAAATGTTCCGCAATCGTATCTTGAGAAAAATAGTCCCGCAGCGTCGCTTCTTCGGATGCCGTTGTGGTCGCCTCGAAATATTTTTCCAGCAATTTTTCTATTTTATCCGATTCCATAGTTATGTTTTTTTGTCAATTGTTCCCTGATCGTTTTCCGTGCCCGAGATAGGGCTACGCGTACTGCCGTAGGTTTCATTTCGAGCATCTGCGATATTTCATCATACTCATACTGCTCCACATCACGCAATTGTAATACCATTTTTTGCTGTTCGGGCAGTTCTTCCATAATTTTCTGAACCCAAAAAACGCTATCGGTAGCCTCCAGTTTTTTATCCAGCGAACTGTCATTGTCCGTATAATTACTATGCACCAATTTTAGGTTCCCCGCCTGCCGGGACTTCAACCGATCCAAGCAAAAATTCTTGGTCATGGTCATGGCGAAGGCCTCTACGTTAGTATATCCTTCCATCTTTTTATTCTTTGACCAGAGTTTCAATAAGATTTCCTGTGTGGCGTCCTCAGCCTCTTCCCTTGAAACCAGCAAACGTTTGGCCAGCCGAAACAGCTTATCCTTAAAAGGCATTACGATATCCAGAAATTCAGATTGTTGCATTTTTAGGTGCGGTGATTGTTTTTTTGATTGATGTGATCGTTCTACAAAAGGAAGACGAAGTACAATGAATTTTGTTACAATAAATTTTAATTCGCGTGAAATGTAAGTATTTTGTACAACCTTATACTAAAGGCTTACGTATATTACGATATAATCAATTCTTTCAATCCCCCAATTCATAGTTCACTTATTTTTGGAACGGTACTTGTTTTGGGTATGTATCATTTAATAATTCACAATACTATTCCGCTATGAAAAAGTATTTACAATTTCTTTTATTGTTTATTGCCATGGGGCTGTTCTTGACAAACTGTTCCACTGATGATAATATTTTGCCGGATGTTGAACCAGTGCAAGAAGATTTAAAAACAGCCGCGGATTATCCTGTTCAGGATTTTATGTGGCGGGCGATGAACTTTTGGTATTTCTGGCAGGCGGATGTTCCTAATTTGGCCGATGACAAATTCCCTAATCTCGAAAGTTCAGAATATGTCGCTTTTTTAGCTTCCGAGGATAACCCTTCCAATTTTTTCTATAATGACCTTACTTATCAGCATAAGGAATCGGTAGGTAATGCCAACGCAACCGATCGGTTTAGTAGGGCTAATGAGAATTACAAGGATTTAGTAAATGCTTTGAGAGGTATATCACAAAGCAACGGACTTGAATTTCAACTCTATCTAGACGATGACGAGTTTAGTGTATTTGGGGTCGTTTGGTATGTTCTACCAGATTCTGATGCTTCTACCAAGGACATAAAAAGAGGTGATATTTTTACGGGGGTCAATGGCCAGAATTTAAATAATGATAATTATTTTCAATTGCTCTTTGGTGATGCAACCAGTTATGTGTTAAACATGGCCGAAATTGTCAATGATAGACCAGTGGGAAATGGCAAGGAAGTTTCGTTGGATAAAATTCAAGATTTCTCCGAAAATCCTATATTAATTAACAAAGTTATCCCACAAGGGGATAAAAAGATTGGATATTTGATGTATAATGGATTCCTAGCTGCCTATGATGACAATCTGAATACCGTTTTCGGAGAATTTGCGGCACAGGGAATTACTGAACTCGTATTGGATTTTAGATACAATCCCGGGGGTAGGGTCTCTTCGGCAATTCAAATCGCCAGTTCAGTTTACAAAAAGGATACCACAGCAATTTTTCTTCAACCTCGTCTTAATAAAAACTTACAGAATACGTTTTTCGGGCAACCCGAAAGGTTTGCCGACGTCACCACTGAGTCAAAAACGCCACTTAACGATCTTAATCTCAGCCGTGTCTACGTACTTACCACCAGAGCTACGGCATCTGCCAGTGAACTGGTCATCAACGGGCTAGAACCTTTTATCGATGTAGTACAGATCGGTACTACCACAACGGGCAAAAGTGAATTCTCGGTTACTTTGGTAGACGACCCCGAAGGGGGATTTTTGTACGGTGATGAACGTGAGCAATTTATCAACCCCGATAATCAATGGGCACTCCAACCTTTATTGGGGAAAAATGCAAATGCCGACGGATTTTCTGGATACGAAAATGGACTTGTACCCGACTTTGAAATAAGAGAGGATATTGAGAATTTAGGGGTGCTTGGAGATATAAATGAGCGCATGCTAGCATTCACTCTTTCGGTGATTTCAGGAAATACCGCAAAGCGAGGGTTTGAAGATGTTTTACCTACAACTTATCTTACCAACTCAAAAATGTTCAAACCGGCCGGTGATAACATGTTTATGGATGGTTTGATTGAACCTTTATCTTTAACATCCAAATAAAAATAAATTTGTTTTTTTTTCGTTGTACCGTCTAGGAAGAACAACCGTTCGTCCATAAAATACGACCAATTATCGAAAAGGCTATGCTTAAATATTTTAAAACAGGAACATTTCTTTTAATATTCTTACTAGCATCTTGTGTAACGGAAGACGATTTTTATCTGTCTGAAACTGTAGAACCAGATCCTAAAGCGGGCGTTCAAGTCCAGGATTTTATGTGGAAGGCCATGAACTTTTGGTATTTCTGGCAGGCCAATGTCGAAAATTTGTCGGATAACCGATTTCCCAATACAGCTGAAGGTTCGAAAATCTATACTGAATTTCTCCTATCTGAAGAAGACCCAGGTAAATTTTTCAAAAACAAGCTTCAATTTAGTGAGGACCGCTTTAGTTTCTTTAACGACGACTATGTCGAACTTACACAATCCCTTTCTGGAATTTCAAAAAGTAATGGCATGGAATTCGGACTTGTCCGTATACCCGATAGCGAAGATATTGTTGGTTATGTACGATATATCATCCCCAATTCTGATGCCGCTGTAAAACCTATTCACAGGGGAGATATTTTCACAGGGGTTAACGGCACTACACTGACCGAATCGAACTATGCAGGCCTGCTTTTTGGCAGCAGCGACACGTATACGCTAAACATGGCGACCATTGTCGATAATACTCCGGTACCCAATGGTGAAGAAATTACCCTAACAAAACAGAAGGACTTGCAAGAAAATCCCATTTTTCTTGATGAAATCATCGAAACCAAGGGAAAGAAAATTGGTTATTTGGTCTACAATGGTTTTACCAACGAGTTTGACGAACAATTAAATGATGTATTTGGCGACTTTAAATCCGGTGGTGTAACCGATTTGGTGTTGGACATGCGCTACAATCCAGGTGGCTCTGTAAACACCGCGCGCTTACTTTCAAGTATGATCTACGGTACGAACACGAAAGACGTTTTCTTAAAGGCCAAATACAACGATAAATATCAAAAAATTTTGGAAGATCAGAAGACCGATGTGCAGGACTATTTTGCGGATAAAACCGGAAAGGGAAATTCAATCAATACCTTACAACTAAAAAAAGTATACGTTTTGACCACCCAGGGTTCAGCATCAGCCAGCGAATTGGTCATTAATGGACTCGAACCCTATCTGGATGTCGTGCAAATAGGTGAAAAAACTCGTGGTAAAAACGAATTTTCGGTCACTATGGTCGATGACAGGGAAAACAACTACTTATATAGCGCAAAACGAGTGGCCAAAATACAATCCGATAACCGATGGGCTATCCAGCCTCTTTTAGGCCGCAATGAAAATGCCGAAGGATTTTCCGATTATACTGAGGGACTAGCCCCAGATATCCCATTAAAAGAAGATTTGTCCAACCTAGGTGTCTTAGGCGATTTAAAGGAACCGCTTTTGGCCAAGGCCATTCAAGAAATTTCGGGTACCATCTCCGCCAAAATGGATTTTTCAGTAGCCTTGCCTATGGAAACCATTACTAGTTCTAAAATGCATACGCCAATGAAGGACAATATGTATGTTACGGATTTACCGGTAATTAGATAGCATTGAAATGTTGTACAGATGGTGTTAAATAGTTGACTAATATCTAGAATCATTCAAAAAATAGGGTGGCTATGCGAACATAGCCCCCCTTTTTGATTGAATTTATCCTAAGTTTCCGTACATCTTACTTTTCTTCCGCGCTACCGTTGAAATAGATCGATCCAGGATTGATACCGACTTCTTTGGTGGTTACAAGCGAATTATCCGACAGGTCATACATTTCCAATGCCCCGTTGCTGGCGAAATCCTTGGCATTTGCGCCGTAGAGTTTTCCATCTTTGACGGTCATATCGTAAAAACTGGTTCCTGTCATTGCTGCTTCTGTGGGCAGTGCGTTAGCCGAAGCATCCATCTTAAAAATATTTCCCGCTACAGCATAGTATAAACTACCGCCTTCATAAGATAAATATCCGGGATGTTCCGTCGATGCGAACGCAAATGTCTCGGCAACGGTAGTATTGGCCGTATCGATTTTATCGAGTTGACCGGCGGTTTCATCTTCCGTATATGCGGGCTTCCCACTGGAAAGAACCCACAAGTTTCCTTCGGCATCCAGTTGAAATGAATTGGGTGCATCCCCAACCTTAATGATATCCGTAACCGTATCGGAAGTCCCGTCGATAAGCACAATGCTGGTGTTAAAGTTATAGCCGCCCTCTAGAGCTACATAGATGGAACTATCCTTTGCTAAAATACGTTCGGGACCTTCACCGACCGGTATTTTCGTTTCCACGGTATTACTTTCCAAATTTACGACGGCCACAAAATCATCGTCGGGATTTTCAGGGTCTCCCCAATTGGTAACATAGCCCTTTCCATTAGAAATCGCCATATAACGGGGATTTAAGAATTCAGGGGTGCCGGGACCTCCTATGGTGGCGATGGATTTAAAAGTATACCGGTTCACAACCTCAATTTTTTGGGAGTAACTGACTACGATATATCCTAAATCTCCATTGAACGTCATACTCTGAGCGGTATCTCCCCAAGCATCTACGCTATTAGCAATTTTGTAAATATCGGTCTTAACCTCGCTTAAATCATCAGATATGAAGCTTACTGACGCGTTGCCCGCAGTAATACCACCTTCGTTTACTACAATAATTCCATTTTCATAAGCTGGAGAATCGGTATCGGTTTCCGGCACGACTGGTCCCCCATCATCATTATTACATCCAGTAAATAAGATTCCGGCCGCTGCCGTAGTCAATAGTAATCGTTTTAATCTCATAATTTTAAAAATTTAGTAGTATTTCGGATTGAATATTTCTGTTGGGCATGGGGCGCAGGTCCACACTTTCGTAATAGGTATTAAAAAGATTGTTCAAAGTCAAGCCGACACTATAGCGGAATTTTCCCTTCAGTTGGGGCGAATAGGTAATACCGGCATTGGCAACCTGATAGCCTTCAAGCTCGCCCCCGATTATGGATACGGGGCCGTTATACAAGTGCTGATAAAACAAGCTGACGTTTGACAGATTGTAAGCGATGGAAACATTCGCCCGATGGAACGGAACATAAATCAGTTGCTCATCGGTCGCTTTATCTTCGGAAACCGTATAGGCATAGTTTATGTTGAACGCTACATGATGTTTACTTTGGATGGACTGTCTACTTTGAATGGGATAGGTCAGCGCGAATTCGCCCTCTACGCCATAGATGCGCACCTCGTCTACGTTAAATGGTGACCAGATTCCCGAATTATTGGGAAGCCAACGGATCATATCATCGGTGGCGATGTAGTATCCGTTCACGTTGAAGCTCGCCGGCCCAAATTCCAAAACCTGTCCGAAATCGATTTGGTACGAACTTTCGGGCACTAGATCAAGGTTCCCACCAGGCTTCCAGTAGAGGTCGTTGAAGGTAGGCATCCTGAAATTGCGGGAAGCGCTTAGTTGTAGACCGTAGTGCTCCCCTACCCTATATTCTCCATCCAAAGAAAAAACCAAGGGACTTGAAAAATCGGAAGAGAAATCCTTCCGAAGCCCTAAATTGTAGACGAAATCCTCTGAAACCTTATGTTTTAACAGGGCCGTCAAAGAAATATCATTACGATGCGGGTTTCGAAAACTGCTACCATCGCCCCGATAATGGTCATATTCAAGATAGCCGTTCAATCGAAAGGCCTCGGACAGCTCCACATCATGGGAATATCGGGCCAATAACGTAGTCACGTTTCCTTCAGAAAAATTATCGGAATTTTTATTCTCGAAATAGATAAACCCTTCGTACAGATGGGCAAGTTTTAATTTTGAGGATGACTTTTTACGCAAGCCTACCCATTCCAATTGCGTACGGTAATGGTCATCTTCATATCGGCTTCTGCCTTGGGTAACCAGATTTCCTGAAAGGTTTCGATCTCCGATAAAGCTTTGGTGGTATAGACGCAGCACGTTTTTATCGGAAAGCAAATATCCTGCATTGAAGTTCAAGGTGACATTTTGGAATTCACCGTTGCGGTTTCGGCTGTCTTGGGCTTTGCCGGAAGGTACATCGGTTACTAGATGTTTATAATCGTTATTTGAATCCGTGTAATTTATTCCGAAGCTATGAGTCCACTTGCCGTTACCAAAGTTTTGACCGTAGTTCACTTTTTTCGTATCGAAACTTCCGTAGCCCATCATGACCTGATGGTCAAAATGGTCTTCGAAACGCAGCTCGTTGTTCAAATGCACGCTGCCACCAATAGCTCCGGTACCGAACTGCACACTGCCCCCACCGCTGCGAATGTCTACCGAACTATAATTGAAGGGATTGATGGTGTTGAAATCTACCTGTCCGTTTAAGGGAGAATTGATATTGATCCCGTTCCAGATTACCGCCGTATGCGACGCATTGGTACCCCGAAAGGCGGGGGACGCTACCATACCGAAGCCGTTTTCCTTAAAATAGATGTTGGAATTGAAGGCGAGCAGCGAAGTTAGAAAAGTGCCGCCCCTTTGTATCGTGCTATCCGTTAAACGTTTTAGCTTATGACCTTCGGAATAATTTTTTAGACGGGTATCGGATACGATAACTTCATCCAGTTCCCAGAGCGGTTTCCCTTGGGCGGATACTTGTCCGGATATAGACAATACGAATACTATGGCGGTAATGGCGCGTTTCATCAGTTGTAAACTTTTATCCCGAAAGTTTGACAGAATTTGATGAATCTGGTAGGTCTCCTGACTTGCGTCCTGTTACTTACCTTCCCGCTTGCGCTGAACTTGTTTCAGTATCTGTTTAATAGTCACTGAAAGGTATTTCAGCAGATACCGAAATGAATTCGGTACAAGCAGTGGTATTGAAGTTTGTAACAAGCATCCACCAATGGCGGATAAAGCTTACAGTTGCGAGAACAGTTCCGGAATGGACAATTTTGAATTCAGAATTATCGTCACCGGATTCCCTTTTAATCCCATCGCATCAAATTGCTGATGGAAACCAAAATTCACGGCGAAAGTAAACATTACAAACTATATTTTACGCCTACCATGAAATAATACTACTTTTGGAGGCGCTAAATTTCCTGTTTTGAAAAAAGTACTTCTTTTGGTGTTCCTGATTTGTTTTGTTTCCTGTAAGGATGAAAAAAAAGAATCCTTTCCGACCGCAGAAGTTTCGGAAGCTTCTACAATCCATTATGCCAATGGCTTTTCGATAGAGAAAACGGAATCTGGACTGACCATCATCAAAGTAGCATCCCCATGGCCGGATGCTAAAACAGCTTTTACCTACGCCTTGATACCTAAGGAAAAAATGGCGTCTATGACGCTGAACAAAGAAAAATATGATGCCATTGTAGCAGTGCCCGTAGAACGTATTGTGGTTACCTCGACCACCCATATTCCTGCGTTAGAAGCTTTAGGAGTTGGCGATAAACTGGTCGGTTTCCCGGATACGAAATACATCTCCTCCAAAGCGACCCGAAAACGTATCGATGCGGGCCAGGTGAAAGAACTCGGCAACAATGAGACCATCAATACAGAAATGGTCTTGGAACTGAATCCAGAAGTCGTGGTCGGTTTTGGCGTCGACGGACAGAACAAGGCGTACAGCACCTTGCAGCGTGCGAATATTCCTGTAGTCTATAATGGGGATTGGACAGAAGAAAATCCCTTGGGAAAAGCGGAATGGATCAAGTTTTTCGCTCCCTTTTTTAATAAGGATGTGGAAGCGGATAGTATTTTTAAAGGGATAGAAAGCGCTTACCTAAAAGCCAAGGAACTGGCAAAAACGGCAAAGGAAAAGCCGACCGTGCTTAGCGGCGCACTCTATAAGGATGTGTGGTACCTGCCGGGCGGCAAGAGTTGGGCGGCCCAATTCTTTAGCGATGCCCATGCAGATTACCTATGGGCAGCTACTCCGGAAACTGGAAGCCTTTCCCTCAGCCTCGAAAGCGTTCTTGAGAAAGGGAAACCAGCGGAATTTTGGATTTCTCCCGCCCAATTTACTTCCTACAAAACTTTGAAAGAAGCCAATCGTCACTATGCGCAGTTCGACGCGGTGAAAAACCGGAATATGTACTCGTTTGCCGGCACTACGGGAGAGACGGGCGGACTTTTATACTACGAACTTGCTCCGCAAAGACCCGATTTGGTCTTGGAAGATCTTATCCATATACTCCATCCGGAATTGTTGCCGAAACATGAACTTTTCTTTATTAAACCCTTGGATTAATTGGGAAACCGAAAAACATATCGTCTCCCATTTTCGCTGCTATTTGCGGCGCTAACGCTCTGTTTCGGATTGAACATCAGCCTTGGCTCCGTCTCCATTCCCTTTGCGGAAACGATCAATGCGCTGGTAGGCGGCAAACTTGAAAACCAATCTTGGGAATACATAATCTGGAACTATCGGATTCCCAAAGCTTTCACCGCTGTCTTGGCCGGTAGCGGCCTGGCCTTAAGCGGCCTTCTAATGCAGACCCTGTTCCGCAATCCATTGGCGGGTCCCTTTGTGTTGGGCATCAGTTCCGGGGCGAGTCTGGGGGCCGCCCTTCTTATCATGGGTTCGTCCTTATTTTCAGGTTTTATGGCCTTTGGACTCGTAAACGACATTTCGTTGGCAATAGCTTCCAGCA
>RCMY010003109.1_pt1 | contig 14860 bp, 9 predicted proteins | sample 2041341 | NCBI WGS metagenome assembly RCMY01 (sample SAMN09708234, study PRJNA481090) | Marine sediment metagenome, whole genome shotgun sequencing project.
AATTCTCGAAGGCTTAAAAACCAAAGCGCAGCAACGTGACTTGTGGAACTTCTTCCTTCCCAACTGGAACGATGGCGGCATTAGCAATCTTGACTATGCCTACCTGGCGCAAGAAACCGGCAAAAGCTTGCTTGCTCCGGAAGTGTTTAACTGCGCCGCGCCCGACACGGGCAATATGGAGGTGTTAGAAAAGTACGGTTCTGATGCGCAGAAAAAACAATGGCTGGAACCATTGCTGGATGGAAAAATTCGCTCAGCCTTTGCCATGACCGAGCCGAACCTGGCCTCATCCGACGCGAAGAACATTGCCACATCCGCCGTGCTAGAGAATCATGAGTGGGTCATCAATGGTGAGAAATTCTACATCTCTGGTGCAGGTGACAGCCGCTGCGCGATCATGATTGTTATGGTCCGAACCAATGACGAACCCGACACGCCGGCGCATCTACGCCAGAGTCAGATACTGGTGCCTATGGACAACCCAGGAGTCGAGGTTGTAGGCCCAATGCACGTGTTCGGCAATCCCGATGCCCCTCACGGCCACATGCATTTGAAGTTTAACAATTGCCGCGTGCCCGAAGACAATATTCTTCTCGGAGAGGGCCGCGGCTTCGAAATATCTCAAGGCCGGCTGGGGCCGGGTCGTATCCATCACTGCATGCGTGCGCTTGGCCAGGCCGAACTGGCGCTGGAGTTATTGATTAAGCGCGGCTTGTCGCGCGAGGCCTTTGGCAAACCGCTGGTTAAGTTGGGAGGGAATTACGACTTAGTTGCCAATAGCCGCATAGAAATCGACAGCGCTCGTTTATTGGTGCTGCAAGCTGCCAGAGCGATGGATTTACTCGGCAACAAAGAAGCGCGCGTTTATATTTCAGCCATCAAAGCGCTGGTGCCCAAACTAACCTGTGAAATTATCGATCGTTCGATTCAAATGCACGGTGCCACCGGCGTTTCACAGTGGACTCCTCTGGCCGATATGTATGCTGGCGTGCGCACCCTGCGTTTGGCGGATGGACCTGATGAAGTGCATCGCATGGTCGTTGCGCGTGCCGAGATAATGAAATATATGTAGGAGGTCGGCGGCGATCCTTCTTCGTTTAGTCCCTTGGCTGTCGAGTAAAAGCTGCAACTATCGACCGATAACGAGTGCGCAGTGCCGTGGCGCAAACTTGTAAAGGACATTCTACTTCGCTAGGATGGATGTTCAATTAGTATGTCCAGTTGAAATCCACGCTTAGATTACCAGGGTTGCTAAGGCATAAGATAACAACGAACCCTGTAATTTAAGGACCAAGAATAATGAGAAAAACAAAGCTCAGTTGCGCCATAGCGGCCACTATTACCGCTGCCGCATCGGGCGCGGCTCATGCCGCAATGCTTGAAGAGGTCATAGTTACAGCGACTAAACGTTCAGAAAGTGCGCAAGATATTCCCATCACCGTGCAGGCTCTCGGTCAGGAGTCGCTGGAAGACCTGGGTATCGCCAACTTCAAGGACTACGTCAGAAACCTCCCAGGTGTTAACTTTGGTGGCCGCGGGCCTGGCCGGAACGACGTCTTTATTCGTGGCGTCTCTACCGGTAAAGGCGGACTTAAGAATACGGGTGCGCTAGGCACAGAACCAAACGTTGCGTTTTACATTGATGAAGCACCCATATCCATGGGTGGGCGTAACATCGACCCTTATATGACTGATATGAACCGGGTAGAAGTCTTACCGGGGCCGCAAGGCACCTTGTTTGGTGCCAGTTCGCAGGCGGGCACTGTGCGCCTAATCACCAATAAGCCGGAATTCAACGAGTTTTCGGCAGGGTTCGAAGCCAGCACGGCCATCACTGCGCACGGTGAACCGAGTAATTCCGTCGAGGCGCACGCCAATATCCCTCTGATTGATGACAAGCTTGCTGCACGATTTGCGATCTTCAATGTAGAGGAGGGCGGCTACATTGATAACATTCGCGGTACCAAACAAATAACGCTGCAGAATCCGGCATTGTCTGTTTTGCCCGCAGAGCGAGGCACTGCCCGCAACGATAGGCTGGTTGCTGACGACTTTAACGACGCCAACTACCAAGGCATTCGTGCCGGCGTGAAATTCGCCCCCACTGAGGACTGGGACGTATTAGTTCAGCATTTTCACCAGGATATCGAAAGAGAAGGCGTGTGGGATTATGACCCGACCCTGGGCGACCTGAATTCACAATCGTTTGCACCCGACGAAGGCGACGACACCTTTGACTTAACGTCCTGGACGGCAGAAGGCCGGGTCGCAACGCTTGAGTTGGTTTACACCGGCTCATACCTGGAGCGCAAGGTCGAAGAAATCGCGGACTACTCCGGGTATGCAGATGCAGGCCCATTTATTCCTTACTACATTTGCGAATACCCCGGTTATGCGTCTTGTGGCGCGCCGGACTTATTCCTTGACTCGGTTTATGAGGTCGAGCGCACAACTCACGAATTCCGTATCAGTACGGATGCAGAAAAGCGCCTGCGCGGTATCATCGGTGTATATTTTGATGATACTGAAACAGTAGAGCGCGGTAACTGGAACTATCCCGCGTCCATTGAGCAAGGTTTCGCGCCTAACGCGCCGATTAGTGGCGCTTCCAACAGTGATCCAAACACCCGGCCTCCCGGCGTCGCTTTCTTCAACGACTTTACCCGCGGCAAGGAAGAGTTTTCATTCTTTGGTGAACTCGCCTTCGACATTACCGATTCGCTTACGGCAACCGTAGGTGCGCGTCGCTACGATCTAGAGCTGTCACTGGTTGGTAGCTCCAACTTTGCCCAGCGCGGCGTAGACGGTGATCGCGGCAACAACGTTGATGAAATTCTGGCCGATACAAGCCCGGCTGATTTTCAGGATACAATTTATAAAGTCAATCTACGCTGGCAGATCACAGACGACATCATGACTTATGCCACTTGGTCGGAAGGTTACCGACCGGGCGGCTTCAATCGCAATGGTGGCGCCAGTCTGGTAGAAGATACGCCTCCCTTCGTTCCTGATTTTTTTGAATCAGACGAGCTGACTAACTATGAGTTAGGCTGGAAAACCTCACTGCTGGGCGGCAACCTGCGTTTCAACGGTGCGGTCTACTACCTCGAGTGGGATGCAATGCAAATCGGCACAATAGATTTCGATGTGTCTAACCTGACCTTCATTAGTAACGCCGCTGACTCGGAAATCAAAGGAGCGGAAATCGACACTATCTGGTCGCCCACCGACAGTCTTACCTTGTTTGCCAACGTTTCATATAACGATGGTGAACTCACAAGGGTCCCCGCTAACATTGTCAGTATTTCCGCGGAAGGTAGCGAGCTGGCGCTGGCGCCTAAATTGCAATATGTTGTGCGTGGTCGCTATCAGTGGGAACTTGGCGATGGTGCCGGCGCATTCGCGCAGCTTTCGTATCAGTACACCGACGATACGATTAGTTCGATTTCGGTAGACAGCAGGTTTGAACAAGATAGCTATGGCACCTTCGACGCGACGCTTGGCTATACACGTGATGACTGGAAAGTCACACTGTTTGGCGAAAACCTCACCGACGAACTGGCCGATACCTTTATCAGTAACGATGACGATATTATCAAAACCACGCCAAATCGTCCGCGCACTATTGGAATACGCTTCTCTTACAGCATCTAAATGACCGATGTCGAATCTGCACACTCTGAATCTTTACGCCTAGAATCTGCTCATGTGGAAAGTGAAGCAAGCGACACACTGCTAAGAGCGGCGAAGCTACAGCTGCAACAAGGTCTTGTCGGTGACTCAATTGCCACACTTGAGGAGTTGTTGCGCAGCAAGCCGGCGCATCGGGATGGCTTGTATTATTTGGCCGTGTGCCAACGAAAAGCGAAAGATCACGTAGCGGCACTGTCTACCCTAAATAAGTTAAAGCTATCACACCCGCAGTATGGTCGTGCCTTCCAGGAAGAGGGGCACACACTTTCCGTTTCAGGAAATTCTCAAGCCGCCGGCGAAGCTTTTGAAAAAGCGGTCGCACTAAACCCCGCCTTAATCGCTAGTTGGAAATCGCTCGTCCTGTTTTATAACGATCAAGCCCAGAAGGATAAAGCTAGTCGCGCCATGCAGCATGCGCATGCGTTGTCGCAGCTGCCGCCGCAATTGCTAACCGTAACCAGTCTCATTTATGAGAACAAACTTTATGTGGCTGAGCAGTTATGCCGCCAGTTTTTACGGCAGCAAGCGAAGAATGTTGAAGCCATGCGATTACTGGCCGAGATTGGCAGCAAGTTGCAAATTCTGGACGATGCCGAATTTCTGTTGGAAAGCTGTGTGGCGTTCGAGCCGGATTATGACCGTGCGCGAATGGACTACGTGCAAGTGCTACATAAACGGCAGAAGTTTCAAAAGGCGCTGCAACAGGCCACGCAATTGCATACGAGTAACCCTGACAATATTGCTTACGAGATTGCGCTAGCCAGTGAAAATCAAGCTGTAGGGGATTTTGACCAGGCACTGGCCATCTATCAACGCGTTATTGCTCGCAAGCCCAATGCACATACGGTTCACTCCGCGCGCGGTCACGCGTTGAAAACGATTGGTAGAACCAGTGATGCAATTCAATCTTACCGCGCCGCCTATGAGGCCAAGCCCGATTACAGCGATGCTTACTGGAGTCTGGCAAATTTAAAAACTTACCAATTCACCGAACAAGAATTGACAGATATGCGTCAGCAAGAGCAGTTGGCTTCAACCTCGCAAAACGACCGCGCGCAGCTGTGCTTTTCCCTTGGCAAGGCACTGGAAGATCGTCAGCAGTTTGCCGAATCATTTAGTTTTTACGAACGCGGCAATCGCTTGAAACAAGAGCAAGGCCAGTATCGACCGGAGCGCATTGCAGCGGACGTCAAGACTCAGAAAGAACTATTCGATGCCGATTTTTTTACCCGCCATGAGGGCTCAGGCTGCCCCTCAAGCGCCCCAATTTTTGTCGTTGGCTTGCCGCGCGCCGGTTCTACTTTGCTGGAACAAATTCTTGCTTCGCATTCCCAGATTGATGGCACGATGGAGCTCGCGAATATCATTGGCTTGGCGCATCGGCTGCACAGCAGGCGAGCAATGCAGAAGGGCGAACGTTATCCGGCGATTCTCAGCCAGCTTAGCGCTGAACAACTGCAGAACTTCGGCGAAGATTTTATCCGCGATACGCAGTTTCATCGCGGCAGCGGTGCCTACTTCGTCGACAAAATGCCAAATAATTTTCGCCATATCGCACTGATTCAGCTCATTTTGCCGAATGCAAAAATCATCGACGCCCGCCGTCACCCCATGGCCTGCTGCTTCAGCGGCTTCAAACAATTGTTCGCCGAAGGACAGGAATTTAGCTACGGGCTAGAGTCAATTGGCCGCTACTATCGCGCCTATGTTGACCTGATGCGGCATTGGGATCAGGTGCTACCCGGCAAGGTTCTTCGCGTGCAGCACGAAGATGTGATTGCCGACCTCGACTCCCAGGTGCGCCGCATACTCGATTACTGCGAGCTGCCCTTCGAGCAACAATGCCTGGATTTTCACAAAACCGAGCGTGCCGTTAGAACGCCCAGCTCGGAACAGGTACGCCAACCCATTTACCAAAGCGGCATGCAGCAGTGGCAGCATTACGCTGAGCATCTTGGCCCGCTGCAGGAAGCGCTGGGTCCGGCGCTACAAAATTATCAGGACTAGTTCGCTAGTTTGGCCTTGCGCCCCCCCAGCGGCTCAATAGACAACAGCAGCAGAGATGGATACCATCAGAATAGTAGTTTTCTTCAGCGAGTAAGAGGTATCTTACAGGTGAATCTGAATCAAGTAACATTGCCCGTCAAAGACATGGATATGGCTACTCAGTTTTATCGGAAAATGGGTTTCCTGCAGATTGTTGATACACCTCACTACGCCCGTTTTGAGTGTACCGAAGGAATGTCAACATTTTCGCTTAGTCTAGCAACGGAGGCTGTAGCAAACTCATCTACTATTTATTTCGAAAACGATAAATTGGATGAACTAGTAGCGTCGCTGAAGGATCGTGGCTTCAAATTTCAACAAGATCCAACCGATATGAGCTACCTATGGAGAGAGGCAATACTGTGCGATCCATCGGGCAATAAAATTAAACTCTATTGGGCTGGAGACAATCGCCTGAATCCCCCGTGGCGTGTCGAGCGACGTGCCTGAGTTGACTATCGAATCCAGGCACGCACGTTCGATCGTAAACCTTATCGCAATTGACCCATCCCTTTATTCGTCCAGTTTGGCAATAGCCGCTGCGATTGTAGCTTGAGCTTCATTGGTCGCCGCTGCATCGTACACGGAACCTGCCTCCACATTGGAAGCATTGGGCCGCGCATGATCAAAGGTATGGGTAGCCCCCTCAAATAGGCGATAGGAAAAATATTCGCTCATCTCTGGATTGGCGTTAGCAAAATCCACGCAGCTTTGTTCATCAATATAGCGGTCATTTTCGGCGAGAAACATAGTAGTAGGAATAGGTACGGACCAATTCCCCAAGCATGTGCCATAGAACGGGAAGCTCAGTCGCACGCCATCCATTGCGCCGGCAGGCCAGCTCTTCAGGCTTAATGGAGGGGTTTCCGTCGATGCATAAACCAGCGTCGTCCACACTGTTATCGCACCGTGCGAGAAGCCGCTAAGCACGATGCGGTTCGCGTCTACGTAGTCCAGGGTGCGAGCATGGGCAATAGTCGCCAGCACATCGGCGGCGCGTTGCCAGGGCGTCATTACCTGCAAATCACAGGCCTCCTCCCAGGCTATGCCGCGCCCGGCGTAGCTGTCTACGGCGATCATGGCTACGCCGATAGCGTTGTAAAATTTCGCCCAATCCTCTTCGTGTGTTGCGGTTGGACCGCTACAGCCGTGAAAAAAAAGTACGGTGGGGAAGGGGCCTTCTCCCTCCGGTTTGAATATTTTATCGTGTGGTCGTAGCGCCGCGTTGATGCTTGCCAGGTCTGTTGTTTTCACCGTTGCTTTAGCGCGTGCAAGTGCGGAGGCAATGAAATTTTCGGTTCCCCCGCTGTCCGTCGCTTCTTCCAGGCTGGTTCCTGGCTCCTGTTCTTCGCTGTCCTGCGCTGCTGAATCGATACTCCCGGTGAGCGGGGTTGGCTGATTGCAGGCAGTGAGTAGCAATAGCATAGCGATGCCAATGCGTTGGGACATAATCTAACTCCTTTGTAGTCGTTTTTTTGGATTGCTGCGCGCGTTCTAACGGTCAAAGAAATCTCGAATTGGCGGATGACTATATGCAGCCTCCAGCTGTTCCTTCTGTGCTGCCGGAGCTAGTCACCGCGCAGGTAATGAAAACGTTTTGGTTTATCTCAAGTGGCATTGTAGTTTTCTCAAAACACTTGACCGCTAGCTATTATCCATTTGTTGGGTCATTGTTAGACTGCAGTTGCTCGGCCTCGAGCGACAGTTCTTGCGGTCGCACTAAATCGCCAAAGTCCTGATTCAGCCAGCGCACCAGCGACACGCTTAGCAACACGATAATAGGAATCAGTGGCAGAGACCCGAGTACGGTAATCGACCGCACCGCGTCCAGCGCGCCCGATTGTAGAATGCCGGCGGTAACTAAAGCCAGCAGTGCTGCCCAGACCAATCGGGTCCAGCGGCGCGGTTCGTGGTCATTGCGTAAGTTCTTTGCGCAAATACTTGCTAATACATAGGCGGAAGAATCGATGGTGGTTGCGCCAAATACAAGTACTAGCACGCAGAACACCGCCAGAGTAACTTTACCGAGAGGCATTTCGGCAATCACCAGTGCATTCACGAATGACATGCCCTGGCTGGTCAATACATCGGATACTGACATAATGCCGGTCGATTCGAGATACAGGGCATAGCCGCCCATAATGGCGAGAAACAGCCAGGTGCCCAAACAACCCCAACCGATCACGCCCAGCACCAGTTGGCGAATGGTCCGGCCGCGCGAGATACGCCCAAAAAACAGGCCGACCATGCCGGTGTAGGCAATCCACCAGGCCCAGTAAAACCCGGTCCAGTCTTTCGGGAAGCGGCCTTTTTCAATGGGGTCGGTCCAGGTGACGGAGGTCAGAAAATTGTTAAACATCAGGCCCAAACTGTTGACTGTTAAATCCAGAATAAATAGCGTGGGGCCGGCGAATAACACAAACAGCAACGCCAGTACGCCCAGTAAAATATTGAAATCTGCCAGCAGTTTTATGCCACCTTTTAAGCCTCGGTAAACACTGGCGCCGAACAGCAGTGTCCATAGCAACAACACCGCCAGCTTTATCACCGGGCTGTCATCCACACCGAATAGCGTGGACAACATCGCAGACAATAGCGGTACGCCCAGTCCTAGCGTGGTGGCGACGCCGCTAACAATGCCGAGCACAATGAGAATATCGATCACCGTCTTGATTTGTTTGCGGCCTTTCTTCGGCAGCGCACCATCGCAGGCACTGCTAATACGTAAGGTAGGGCTGCGTTTGACATACAGCATATAGGCAATAGGCACGGCGGGCACTGTATAGAACGCCCAAGGCACTAAACCCCAGTGCAATAGCGGGTACATATGTGCCCATTCAAACGACTTGGCGGTGCCAGCCTCAATACCCCATGGCGGAGTTTGCAGGTAAAAGATTGGCTCCGCAAAGCCCCAGGCGATCACACTGGCGCCGATAGCCGCGGTGAACATCATCGCCACCCAGTGGGTGGTCGAATACTCCGGTGCTTCTCCCGGCGCGCCCAATTTCACGTGGCCATAACGCCCAAAAGCCAACCAGGCGCAAAACACAAGTGCTGCAACGCCAGTTAACAAGTACAGCCAGAGGAAGTTATCCAGCACCACGCTGCGCCAGGCGGTAATGGTGTTGGCAGCGGTTTCAGGAAAAACAATAAGGGGGATGGAGGTAATTAAAACGACGATTAATGCAGGGATGAAAATAGACCAATCGACTAGCGGTTCCGAGTCATTGTCAGTAGAGGCAGCGCGCATATACGAATTTCTATGGCTTATTTTCGCGCTAGCTTAGCACAGCTGCCGGTACGGCTTGTGATAACAACTACTCCTCGCGTTGCAAGGCATCAAGTTCTGATTTAAGTTGCGCTTCGTTTTCAATGGTGACGAATTCGGCCTCCAGCGTGTCAACTGCTGGTGTGCGGCCGGTCGTGCACTCCAACTCTGTGATACGGGTTTCCCAGCGGTCAAAGCTGTCGTCAAGACTTACAGTAGACGCCGACTGATCTGCAAGAGTGTCAATGATGCGCTGTGCCTCTGCCGCCGAATGCTGCGACATAAGTCGGCGTTGCTGCGTCAGCGCCTCTAGCTGTTGTTCGATGCGGTCGACTCTGCTCGCTGCAGAAGTCTCTAATTCGCTATGACGAATAAGCGCAGAGTTCGCCTGCTGCGCCTCTTGTAGCCGGGTGTTACGGCGCTGCAAACACTGCAATGCTTTTTGCTCATCCTTATTAGCCACGCTGCGGGCACGTTGCTCCCATTGCTCGGCCGATTGGTGTAACAGTACCAACTTGTGCTTTAGCGCTTCGCCGTCTTTGTGCACTCTGGTCAGTCGGCTGCGAGCGGCGGCTGCAGTCGCAAGCATTTCTTCCAGCGCCGCCGCTATGGCCGCGTCATGATTTTCTATTTGCGAAACGACGTTATCGACGCTGGCAGTAACGGTAGTGCGCAAGTGTTCGTACAGTTTCATCGGTCAACTCTCTGGATGGGTAATGTCGAAGCGCGGAGTATTGCCGAAAGAATTAAAAAGTGAAACTAGAACTATTAAAGTGTAGAGATATCAGCTATAGAGTATCGTATTATGATACTTTATCGTCTTAAAATTTTGCTATTGAAAGGAAAACGCAATGGCCCAGACCGCTGCATTGGTAGATACGCTAAAGGCCTGCCTAAAAGCTCACGGTATTACCTACGCTCAGGTTGCTGTCGAGCTGGGATTGTCGGAGGCCAGCGTTAAGCGCTTATTTTCAAGCTACAGCTTTTCGGTAGATCGCCTAGACAAAGTTTGCCACATCATGGCAATGGAAATCAGCGACCTGGTGCAGCAAATGAACGAGCGGCAACACCGTATTCAGCGCTTAAGCGAAGCGCAGGAACAGCACATTGCCGAGGATCTGGCGCTGCTGCTAGTGACGGTATGTGTTCTCAATCGTTGGACTATGGATGATATCGTAACTACGTATCAGCTGTCCGAGCATGAGTGCATTCGCAAGCTGGCGCAGCTTGATGCACTGCATATCATTGAGCTGCTGCCAGCAAATCGCATCAAGCTACTTATCGCTCCCAATTTTGCCTGGCGCGAACGCGGCCCCATTCAGCGCTTCTTTCGGGAAAAAATCGGGCAGGAATATTTTAGAACCAGTTTCAAAGGCGACGACGAACACCTGCTGGTGTTGAATGGCATGCTGTCCAAGGCTTCTAACGGTGAATTTCGACGCAAGATGCAGCGGCTGGCGCAGGAGTTTAATGATCTGAATAACGAAGACGCTGCTCTGCCCATCACCGACCGCCACGGCGTAACGCTTGTGTTGGCGATGCGCAATTGGAAGTACGGCCTGTTTCAGCCGCTGATGCGGCGATTGCCCTGATTAGTCGACTCTAGGGTCGTATCATTTTTCAAGCTACTGAATTGATTTTTTTGGACTACTAAAAGCTCTATTGCGAACTGAAGCTATTACATTATTGAGTAAAACTACTCAATAATGTAATCCAACCAACGGCAAGACATTAGGTCGTTGTAATCCGCACAAATTTGCTTAATACTTCGTTAAACAGCCAGAAACTGTTAAAAACCAGAGAAAACAAGTGCAAAAATCAAATAACGATCAAGTACTGACTCTCGAAGAGCTAGGCGTCTATCTCAAAATTCCCAAGTCAACTTTGTACAAACTTGTGCAAGAAGGGCGCATACCCGGGCAAAAGCTCGGCAAGCAATGGCGTTTTGGTAAGAAAGCAATTGACCGTTGGTTGGATTCTGGGCAAATCCAGATCGAAAAGCAACCTACAGATAAACCGACCGGTAAATGAGCATCTTTACTCCCTATCAAAGCCTCTATTTCGCCCACTGGCTAACCCAAAGCGGTCGCATTGAGAATCAACTATTCCGTGCGATGGCTTCGGCACGCGTTGACATGAACCCACACCAAGTCGAAGCCGCTTGCTTTGCGCTTAAATCACCACTTGCCAAAGGCGTTCTACTTGCTGACGAAGTAGGTTTAGGTAAAACCATAGAAGCCAGCCTGGTGATTGCCCAAAAATGGGCAGAGGGTAAAAAATCAATACTACTTATCGTACCGGCCTCATTGCGAAAGCAATGGAGTCAGGAACTGGCAGATAAATTTGAGCTACCATCGATCATTGTCGACAGCAAAATCGCACGAGAACAGATAAAAGCAGGCATTTCCAACCCCCTCGATCAAGCCGAAAAAATCGTTATTTGTTCTTACGAATACATAGCATTGCAGAAAGAATTAACCCGGCTAGTGAACTGGCATTTGGTGGTATTCGACGAAGCCCACAAGTTAAGGAACATATATCAAAAAACTGGAAGCAAGCGAGCTAAAGCCATAGCGGAGGCTACAGCGCATGCTGAATTGAGAGTGCTGCTTTCAGCTACACCTATTCAAAACAATTTGATGGAGTTGTACGGTCTAAGTACGGTCATTGATGACCGTTACTTTGGTGATGCTAAATCTTTCCGCACCTTGTATGTTAATCGTCGTAAAGACAAAAACACATTTCAGGATTTAAAACAGCGTATCGAGCCGCTGTGTCATCGCACCTTACGTAAGCAGGTTCAGCAAGAAGGCGGTATCAATTTTACCAACCGTTATTCGTTGACACAGGATTTTACCCCAAACCCCGCAGAGTGGGATTTGTACGAAAAGCTGTCTGATTATTTGCAGCGGCCAGATTTACAGGCTATCTCACGCAATGCTCGCCATTTAGTGAGTATTGGCATTCGAAAAATTTTAGCATCCTCATCTTTTGCCGTAGCCGATACCTTAAAAGGTATGGTTAAACGGTTACAAGCAGAGCAACTGTTGACTGAAGATGCCGTATCGGATTTGGAAGAAGCGGACGACTGGATTGATCAGTTTGACGAGGATAATAATGATCAGCTGTTGGCAGACCATTCCGTTAAACAAGCAAAGCTTCAGGAAGAAATAGCCGACTTAGCAGAATATCAAAAGCTCGCGGAATCAATAACCTCCAATGCCAAGGGTGATGCGCTGCTGAAAGTTTTGGAAAAAGCGCTGGATATGACCGAAAATCTAGGCGGTCAACGTAAAGCCGTGGTATTCACCGAATCGTGTCGTACCCAAAAATTCTTAAACGAATTGCTAATAAAACACGGCTATGCGGGGCGAATAGTAATTCTAAACGGCAGCAATACCGATGCAGATTCAAAAGAAATTTACCAGCAGTGGCTGCAACAACATGCCGGCAGCGCGCGAATCAGTGGTTCCAAAACGGCGGACATGAAAGCGGCGTTGGTTGACCGTTTTAAAAGTAACGACGCCGACATTCTCATTTCTACTGAAGCAGGCGGCGAAGGTATCAACTTACAGTTCTGCTCTGTGCTAATCAATTACGACCTCCCCTGGAACCCGCAAAAAGTGGAGCAGCGCATTGGGCGTGTACACCGTTATGGCCAGCTAAACGATGTGGTAGTGGTTAATTTCGTTAATCGGAAAAATCCGGCAGACCAGCGTGTTTTTCAGTTGCTGGACGAGAAATTCAAATTGTTTGAAGGCGTTTTCGGCGCCTCGGATGAAATACTTGGCGCAATAGAAAGTAATATAGACATAGAGAAACGCATCTATGAAATATATCAAAAATGCCGCACCGATGCAGAAATACAGTATCAATTTGACCAGCTACAGAAAGATATGGAAGACCATCTGGCCATTAAGGAAGAGGCAGCACGCCAAACGCTACTGAATAATTTCGACCGAGATGTTGTCGCAACACTAAAAACACGGCGCGACGAAAGCAACGACTTTCTAAGAGACTATGAGCAAATTCTGTTAGATTTAGCCAAAGCAGAAATTCCTCACGCTACATTTGAACGCAATCATTTCTTCCTCGACGGCACACGCTATGATCTCAACTGGCAAATGGCGCAGGAGAACGACTCAGAGTTCTTTCGCCTGCAAGCCAGCGAACACTATCTGGCCTGGGATTTGGTTCGGCGCGCAAAAGCTCGTAGTGTTGAGTTGTCGAAAAGTTCGGCACACCTGAAGTTTTCTTATAGTTCGCTGATAGGGCAATATGCCGCTCTGCAGCAACTCATCGGAGAAAGCGGTGTTATGCAAGTGGTTAACGTAACGTTTAAATTTGCGAAAACAAACGAGAATCATTTATTAGTGTTGGCGAAAACAGATTCCGGAGACGCTCTTCATCAAGAAGATGCAGAGCACCTACTGCGCGTTCCTGCTCATATAGAACAGAAAAATGTCCAATGCGATGAGTCCTTGTTACAGCCACAGTTGGAAGATGCAATCGACGAGAAAGAGCTGCAAACAGAAAAGCAATTAGCAGTCTATTTTGAACAGGAAAATAATAAACTGGAACGCTGGGCCGAAGATCGACGCAAAGCGCTAATGATTACAGTCGATGAGTTGGATGCAGAGATAAAGGTCTTTAAAAAGGAGGCTCGTCAGCTGGCATCTACGGCAGAAAAAATCGCCGCAAAAAGAGAGCTGCGAAAATTGGAGCGAAAAAGCGACAGTGCCTTGTCGGAATATCACGCGGCTAAAAAGCAGATTGAAGCCGAAGAAGATCTCCTACTCGATGATATAACAGCCAAGCTGGAGTTAACTAAAAGTGTAAAAACCTTGTTTAGCATTCGCTGGACACTAGCGGCTTAGGAACGTCAATGGACAGAGCAAAACTCACCAAAGATCTGCTGTTTCATATTCGCCTGGGGGAAGACTCCAGCATCGAATTCAAAGCAGTTAAATTTGATGGCAGCAAACCAATCAGTCCGCATAAAGATAAAATGGCGCATGAAATAGCGGCTTTCGCCAATAGCCAAGGCGGTAGAATATTGTTGGGCGTAGAGGACAAAACTCGTGAAGTCGTTGGCATCGACGATAACAAAGTAGCAAAAGCCGAAGAGTGGGTTGTGAATATCAGCCAGCAAAATATTCACCCTCCGGTCAAATTAGATACCAGCCTCCTGCAATTACCCGACGCACAGGGCAACAATAAGACCGTTATCTATATCGAAATTCCGCGTAGCATCATGGTACACAGTAGCGCGGGTCGGTATTATCAGCGCGTAGGCTCGACCAAACAGGAAATAAAGCCCGAAGTACTGGCACGACTATTTCAACAGCGCAGTCAGTCTCGACTCATTCGTTTCGATGAAATTGCCGTGCCCGCTACTGGTATTAAGGATATTGACAGCAGCTTGAAGCAACGGTTTCTAAGGCCGGATACGCCAGAGCAGTCGCAACTGCATAAATTGCATTTGACCGCAACAGAGGATGATGGAAGCGTCGCCCTTTCGGTAACCGGCATACTTCTGCTCACCGCTGAACCCACCCAATGGCTAAGCAATGCATATATCCAATGCGTTGCCTACAGCGGTGATATTCGTGACGCGCAGGACCAATTGGACGCCGCCGACTTTACCGGCCCGCTAAATCAGCAGATCAACAGCGCTTTTGATTTCGTAAGAAAGAACATGCGCATCGCCGCAGTAAAAGTGGTGGGCAGACAAGACATACCCCAATATCATTTGGGTGCCATATTCGAAGCCATCGTAAACGCCGCAGCTCATCGAGACTATTCCATGACAGGCCGGCGTATTCGTCTTCACATGTTCGCCGACAGGCTGGA
>RCMY010003110.1_pt1 | contig 14860 bp, 14 predicted proteins | sample 2041341 | NCBI WGS metagenome assembly RCMY01 (sample SAMN09708234, study PRJNA481090) | Marine sediment metagenome, whole genome shotgun sequencing project.
CAACGTCGATGCGGCCTACCGTGAGCTACAGATGGATGTTGAAACGCCCAAGGGGTTTACGACCCACGCGTTAATTAAACAGTTGGCCAAGCTGCCACTCGAATTTTCGCCGGGCGAGGCTTGGAACTATTCCGTGTCAACCGATGTGCTGGGCTATCTGGTTGAACTACTTAGCGGCCAAACGCTGGCCGAGTTCTTTCAGCAGCGAATTTTCACGCCGCTAGGCATGCACGACACCGGCTTTCACGTGCCTGCTGAACAGCAGGCGCGCTTTGCGTCCTGCTATCAATATCGTCAGCCTGGCAGCTTTAGCCTGCAGGATGATGCGGCTAACAGCAGCTTTTTATCAAAGCCTACGTTTTTTTCCGGCGGTGGCGGGCTTATCTCAACGGCAGCAGACTACCTGCGCTTTAGTCAAATGTTAATGGGCGGCGGTCAGCTTGACGGCTCGCGCTTGCTAGGCCCGCGCACTGTGGCCTATATGAATCGCAATCATCTGCCGGGCGGAAAAACGCTGCCGGCATTAGCCACCGGCTCGTTTAGCGAAACACCTTTTGAGGGGGTTGGCTTTGGTTTAGGCTTCGCCGTGCGCGATAATGCCGTGAGCGCCGGCGTGCTTAGCTCAGAGGGGGAATTGTCATGGGGCGGGCTGGCCTCAACGCATTTCTGGATTGATCCACAGGAAGACTTGATTGCGATCTTTATGACGCAGTTAATTCCGTCAAGCAGCTATAACATTCGTAATGAGCTGCGCACGCTGGTGTATAGCGCGCTGATTGAATAGATTAAAACTGCAGGTTAGCTCAATTGCCTGCCCAGCTGCACATCACCTTGTATGGTTGTTCTGTTAATCAAACGCCGTACCCCGGGTTTTGTGCCCGAGGTGCAGTGCATCGCGCACCAGTTGTCCCATAACACCATATCTCCCGGCTGCCATTGGTGCCAGTAGTGAAACTCCGGCTTGCGGGTATGAGCAACCAGTGTGCGTAGCAAGTCGTCTGCCTCTTCGTTATTCATGCCATGGATTGCCGGCTCAATGACGCGATCCAGAAACTGCTCAACAATTTCCAGCACTTTACGGCCTGTCACGGGGTGCGTAACTACCGCCGGATAAACAGCGTCGGGGAAATCGGGAAAGCCAACATCAGCGGGTTTTTTTGGGCTATGCGGCTCTGGCTCGTAGCCGGTTACGTCAACGAAACGCATGTCGCGGCGCTGCATATTAAATTGATAGGCGACTTCAATATTAGCGATTTTCTCTTTGGTCGCCGCATCCAATGCGTTATAAGCCTTCTCAAGATCACCAAATCCGGTAAGACCATCCTGCTGCGCAACAATCAACGCCGTCAGCAACGCGCCATGATTGGGTCGGCCGGTGTAGTGCAAATCCATATGCCAATCCAGCCGCCCAACAATCTCTTCGTCGTTGTAGAAGGCGGTTTGGTAGGCGTCTTTGTCGCCGCCGTTTTCAAGCACAAACAGCTCAGGATTGTCCGCCGACGTATTGACTTTCAGCGGATGGATTTCCAGCGGTCCAAACGTGCGGCTGAAGGTTATTTGATTTTCAGGGGTTACATTCTGACCGCGAAACACCAGGATAGCGTGCTCGTACCATAGTGTTTTAAGCTCGGCCTGGTCAGCATCGGTTAGCGGTTCGTTGATATCGAAGTCCAGCACTTCGATACCTACATTGTCCAGGGGTCTAGTTTGAAAACGTGAGGCTGCCGACATGGTTGCTCTCTCCTTAATCATTGTTTTGAATAAGAGCTGATCTTAACAAAAACTGATTTAAAGCAGGCGTTGCGCTATTCAGGAATTGACGTATCTTCGCGCAGTTCGCGTCTCGCCATCGCCTCCCACATAAACGGAAAACCGTTGGTGTCAGCGATGCCAATCTCGTCGACCTGTTCGGCGCTCAGCGGCACGCCGCCACCGGCTAACTCAACCTCGTAGGCACGCCGACTGCGCCACTCCAACGTAACAACCCTGAGGTGCGCCTGCCGTAAATCTTTGCCAACAACCAGCGCTCCATGGTTGGCTAATAGCGCCCATTTCGCATCACCCAGCGCTCTGGCGGCGGCGAGCGTTGTGTTTTCGTTCTCGAAGGTGCCTTCGTATTCGTTGTAGAGCGGCAGATCGCCGGGCACGAGAGCGCCCGTTTGGTCATAAATTGGCGGCACCCGACGCCTGTTGGCCCACATGCCACTCCAGTGCGCATGGTTGTGAACGACGACGTGAATATCGGGGCGCAAACTGTGCAGCTGCAAATGCAGACCCAACGCGGGTGATACATTCCAGTCGCTGTCGAGATTGTTACCCTGCGCGTCGAGCGTAATGATGTCGCTGGCGGTTAGTTCATCCCATGCCAGCTCCCAGGGGTTGCAGAGAATAGTGCCGTTTTCCAGCCGTAACGTGATATGGCCGGCAATATGATCGTTCCAACCCTCCCTGAACAGCATGCGACACATCACGGCGACCTGGGCTTTGGCCGTCATGGGTGGCAACAGGTCGCGCTTACCCGGCTTGGGCGCATAGCGTTCAAGCATTGCCGCGTTGATACCATCGAATTTTTCATACGCTTAGCTCGCCTGTAAACGCGCAGTCGTGCGTTGAATTACTCGTAGGGTGCGCCGTGCGCACCACACAATCCTCAAGCCGTTACGTGCGCACAGCGCATATACGTGACGTTACGCTTCAAGGTCAACGAGCGTGAAGGCATCACCTATGACTTCTTTGCCGTCGAGACTCATCAATTTTCGGCCACAGGCGTGGACGATATCGCGACTGTACACGATTTGACCTACGTGGCTACCACTACATAACTCCAGCGCGGCCTCGGCCATCATTTCCACTGGCTCGACCATATCGGGCCGGCGTTTGGCGATATCTTTAACATAGTCAGCCCCCGGCGTCATGACGATATTGGAGGGGGCCATTGCATTAATATAAATGCCGTCGTCCAGTAACTCGTGCGCCAGCGCTTCGGTATAACGATTCAGCGCCGCCTTGCTGGCACCATAGGGGCCGACAATAAAGTTAGATTTTTTCGTGTCAGGATAAGGAGGTGCTTCCTGAATCGCCGTGCGGCTACTGATATTGAGCACCCAACCCGCCCCCTTGTTGCGCATGGAGGGCAAAGCTTGCTGGGTTAACTCGACCGGTACGTTGACGTTCAAATCGTGCATAAAATTACGTTCGGTGCTGGTGACTTCGCTAGGCAGCTTCATTTTGCTGGCCGCCGCGTTATTAACAACGATATCAATAGCGCCGAAGAATTCGCTGGCACGGGCAATTAAGTCGGCGCGGGCATCGGCGTCGGTTAAGTCGCAGGCTATCGCCGCCGCTTTACCGCCCATCGCTTCGATTTCAGCCACAGTGCCTTCCAGCGTACCCTCAAACTTGCCGTGAGAACCAAGGCGAGATGCGCAGACAACAACTGCAGCCCCTTCGGCGGCAAACCGCAGGGCGATGGCTTTGCCGATGCCACGGCTTGCACCGGTAATAAAAGCGACTTTATTTGATAACGTGTTCATTTCTTAATTCCTGAGTAGGTCGAGGGTTTGCACCTGAGTCGCTGCTGGCTAAGAATCAGGGGCCATGTACAAACTTTATTTGCAGCACACAAATACTTCGTCTTCAATTTTACGTGACAAGGCCTGAAACGCAACATATGCTAGGCCGCAGCTAACTTGCACACTACTTCGGACATGGCAATGAGCACGGTAAATAAAGACCTCGCCGACGTGCGACGCGAATATAGTACAACATCGCTACGCAGAACAGACCTGGCCGCAGACCCTGTGCAACAGTTTGACCGCTGGTTCGAAGAGGCTCTCGGTGCCGATGTTATGGACCCCAACGCCATGACTGTGGCAACCGTGTCGACCCAGGGCCAGCCGTCGCTGCGCACGGTGCTACTCAAGTCTTTTGATACGTCGGGCTTCGTTTTTTACACTAATTTTGGTAGTCACAAAGCCGGCGAGATTGAAGGTAACCCGCAGGTTGCTCTGCTATTTTATTGGCATGAGTTAAACCGGCAGGTAAAGGTCGTCGGCAGCGCCGAGCGCGCGACGGCCGAGGAGAATGCTGAGTATTTTAGCCGTCGCCCTAAAGACAGCCAGCTTGCCGCCTGGGCGTCGCCCCAAAGCCAGGTGATCAGCGCACGCTCTGTGCTGGAAAACAATTTTGCCGAGCTGAAAAAGCAGTACGAAAGCGATGCGGTGCCATTACCGCCATTTTGGGGTGGTTTTCGCGTCGTGCCGAGCAGCCTTGAGTTTTGGCAAGGGCGAGTCAATCGACTGCATGATCGCTTTGTTTACACACGTAGCGCCGCCGATGACTGGTCCATTGAGCGCCTCGCTCCTTAAGAGTTCTGAACGGCACCCGGATGCAGTCTCAAGCAAAAATCTCGTCCAGAAAATTATAAGCGGCCTGCCACGAGCGTTGATCCGCGTTGCGATCGTAAACCGTACCCATGTCTGCATTGTTAGCCTGTGGGTTGGTAAATGCATGCATGACGTTGCCATAGGCATGGGCCTGCCAGTCGGCTTTTGCTGCCGTCATTTCTTCGCAAAAATCTGCCAGTTGGTCGGGCGGTGCCATCGGGTCAGCGTAGCCATGCAATATCAGCACTTTGCTTTTTACTGGCTGTGGCGGCAAACCGGAGGGCTGGAGTAAGCCGTGAAAAGACACGACACCGCTAACATTGGCACCGCTGCGGGCGAGGTCGAGCACACATAGACCACCGAAGCAAAAACCGATGGCAGATAGATTGTCTGTATCTACCACACTTTGATTGGACAAGGTCGTTAAGCCTGCCAGCATACGATCCCGCAGTAATGCGCGGTCGTCCATAAAGGGCTGAATCAGTTTCTGATTTTCCTCCGGACTGGCACCCAACACCCCTTTACCAAACATGTCGAGCGCGAATGCTGCGTAACCGCGCGCCGCTAATTTGTGGGCTTTTTCGATCACGAAATCGTCACGGCCACCCCAGGCATGACAAATTAAAACACCCGGTCGCTTGCCGTCGCTGCTATCGTCATGGGCAAAAAAGCCCTCCAGCATGTCGCCATTGTGTGAATACTCGACGTTTTCTGAATGCATATCCTAACTCCTTTGCAATGAACATCAGCGGCTACTATAGCCGCGCTTAGGGCGGAGTCAATACATCGTATTTTACGATGTTATATGCTTTTTAATACGGCTTTTATCATTTTTCCAGCTCGAGTAGGCTACTGTCACAGTCGATGCCAGAGAGGCTTATGAGCCGGAAATATACAAAAGGAATTTCTCACACAGTGTTTTACGCAGCGGTTTGGTGGCTGCTAACAAGCGGCACCGCTGACTCATGGGCAGTTGGGCTATTTATAGTGCCCTGCGCCGCGTGGGCCAGCGTTTCTTTGTGCAACTCAGCCGCTTCTATTCGTTCGACCTCCAGTCTTAGCTTGCTTCGACTGCTGCCTTTTATTCCGTACTTTTTGCTGCACTCGTTACGCGGCGGCTGGGCTACTGCGCGCCTCGCCCTCCAACCCGCCTTGCTGGTTGAACCCGGGTTCATCAATTACCGCATGCAGCTGAGCTGCGAGTCGGCGCGCCTGTTTTTACTGCATGTTGTTAGCCTGCTGCCGGGCACGGTCAGTGTGAGCCTACAGGGTAGTAATATGCGCGTGCATGCGCTGGTTTTGTCGTCTGTTAGTGAATCCGAGCTGGCCGAATGCGAGCGCCGCGTGGCGCGTTTGTTCAAGCAGAATGATCCCGACAGCGCCGCTCATGCAGAGAGCAAAGCATGACCGCTTATCTCGCCAGTATCGCCGGCTTACTACTACTAACGCTGTTGGCAGGCCTGGCTCGTATTCTGCTTGGCCCCAGCCCGGCCGACCGCATGCTCGTCTCACAGTTATTCGGCACGGCGGGCGTGGCCGTACTTATTCTCCTGGGGCTAGTGCAGGAGCAGCCTGAATTATTCAACGCAGCATTGGTAGTCGCGTTGCTGGCTCCGCTGACGCTCATCGTCTTTGTGCGCCTTGCCGGCAATAAAAAGTGATGGTGGCAAATATTTTCACCGTGATTTTCACCGCCTGCGGGCTGTTCTTCTTTCTTGCCGGCACGCTGGGACTGCTGCGCTTTCCGGATGTATTCAGCCGGCTGCATGCACTGACTAAAGCCGACAACCTCGGGCTAGGTTTCATCGTCATCGGTGTATTGCCACAGTTAAGCTCTGTTTTTGACGCTGTTCAACTGCTTTTGATCTGGTTGCTGGTCATGTACGGCGGCGCAGTCTCCTGCTACCTCGTGGCCAATCTGGCAAGTAAAGATTCAGCTGCCGAGACAGCCTCTCAAGCACGCATAAAGGCCAGCAATGAGCCCTGACTTAGGCATTGATATCGCCCTCGCCGTCGGGGTAGTAGCACTGGCGTGGCTGTGCCTGGCGACTAGTAATCTATTCAAGGCGATTGTGCTGTATGTGAGTTTAGGCTTGTTCGTAACACTTGCCTGGGCTCGTTTAGGCGCACTGGATGTCGCCATTGCCGAAGCTGCGATTGGAGCGGGCCTGACTGGTGCGCTCTTATTAGCCACCTGGCGCCGCCTACAAAACTCACCGGCGAAAGATGTGAGCACCCAACAGGGAGGCAGCGATGTTTCAAAAACTTGAGCTGGATGAACACGGCACAGGAAGCAATCTTTCTTGTTCGCTACGCCTTTTTTGCAGCATCAGTATTGCCGCGATGACCATTGGCCTGATCGCTGCATTGGCCATGACTGAAAAGGCAGCGCCCGGGCTGCAAACGCTGGTCAGCCTTGAGCTACCCCGCAGTGGCGTTGAAAACCCGGTGACTGCGGTGCTGCTTAACTTTCGCAGCTACGATACATTACTGGAGGTCGCGGTGTTGCTGATCGTCGCTATTGCCATGCTGCCAAACGTCGACGCGAGTGGCAGCGGAAGATTTTTAACAATCGACCGCAACGCGACTTTTGACCCCGTACTAGCAGGACTGCTGCGCTGGCTGGTGCCCGCCACCATAGTGATGGCGGGTTATATGCTGTGGACCGGCGCTTACTCTCCCGGCGGTGCGTTTCATGCGGGCGCACTGCTGGCGGGTGCGGGCGTGCTCATATCCCTGAGTGGTCAACACCGATTCATCTTTACCTCAAGCTTCGTCACCGTGCTACTCACCGTTGGTTTAGCCGCATTCCTTGCAGTAGGAGTTGCGGTCGCAGCAATCACCGGCACGATTTTGCAATACCCCGAAGCGGCGGCTGGTCTGCTTATTTTGCTGATTGAATGCGCCGCTACCCTTTCTATCGCGGCGATTCTGCTGCTGCTTTATAACAGCCTCGCACCACGCGACGCGTAACAGCACGGAGCACACCACTTATGACCCAGGAACTGATCTCGCAAGACCTGCTCTACAGCGCTATGGGCATCGCCCTGTTTGGCATTGGCCTGGGCGGGCTGATTATTGCGGCGCATATCATACGCAAGATACTGGCCATTAATATCATGGGCATTGGCGTTTTTATGCTATTGGTGGCAACCGCCGACAATGCTGCAGGCGCACCGGACCCCGTGCCGCATGCCATGGTATTGACCGGTATTGTAGTCGCGGTCGCAGGCACTGCATTGGCACTGTCGTTGATAAGCAGAATCCACACACTTAGCGACACCCCTGTCGAAGAAGAACATTGATAGAGGGTATGTGGAGCATGCAAACGCTGCTGCCCGCGCTGGTGGGCTTGCCTTTGCTGGCAGCGATTGTCACGCTGCTTCTACCCGGCCTGCGCCTGCGTGCCTGCACCAGCATAGTGTTTGCGCTGTTGCAGGTACTGCTGGCTGCCACTTTGCTGCTGTGGCTGACGGGCAACATAGAAGACATCTCCCCTGAGAGCCGGCGCTACTTGCTGGCGGGCTGGGGGGCACCGCTGGGAATAGATCTCTACGTCGACGGTTTCTCCGCCCTGCTGGTGGCAATCACCGCAGCACTGGGTTTGGTGCTCAGCATCTATAGCGGTGCCTACTTCTCAGACCCGCACAAAGCCAGGCGTTTCTGGCCTTTGTGGTGGCTCTTAATGGCCGGCCTAAATGCCTTGTTCCTGGCTGCCGATGCCTTCAATATTTACGTCACGCTGGAAATTCTGGGTTTGGCAGCGGTGGCACTGGTGTCTCTTGAGGGTAGTCGGGCCGCACTTGTTGCAGCGCTGCGTTATCTTTTTGTTGGACTGCTTGGGTCGTTGTGCTACCTGCTTGGCGTTGCGCTGTTGTATCGCATGTATGGCACGCTGGATCTAGCCCAACTGTCATCAGTAGTTGAAGCCTCGGCTGCAAGCAGTGCCGCGCTGGCACTAATCACCGTCGGTCTGTTGCTCAAAACCGCGCTGTTGCCGCTGCACTTCTGGTTGCCACCCGCGCATGCCAGCGCACCGGCACCAGTCAGCGCTGCGCTGTCAGCACTGGTAGTCAAAGCATCTTTTTATCTCGTGGCACGATTTTGGCTGGACACGCTGGCACCCGCCGGCGCTGATTATGGTCTGCAGCTGCTGGGCGTGCTCGGTGCCGCTGCCGTCCTCTGGGGGTCGTGGCAGGCACTGCGAGCACAACGCCTGAAGCTGATGGTAGCCTATTCGACCGTAGCGCAATTGGGCTACCTGTTTTTGCTGTTTCCATTGACCATCGGCACTGCTGACGGCGCCGGTCTTAGCGGTGCAGCAGTCAGTGCTGTTGCCTATTTTATTCTGGCGCATGCTTGCGCCAAAGCCGCCATGTTTCTCGCTGCGGGAAACATTATGCACGCCGCAGGACACGACAATATTGAGCGCCTGCACGGCTTGGCCCAACAGCAACCCCTCAGCGTGTTTACCTTCGCCATCGCCGGTATTAGTCTGATGGGGTTGCCGCCTAGTGCTGGCTTTATTGCTAAATGGCTTCTACTGAGTGCGGCAATAGACAGCGGCCAGTGGTGGTGGGCGATGGTCATTCTTGGCGGCGGACTGATGGCAGCGGTATACATCTTCAGGGTGCTGAACCTGGCTTTTGTCAATGTGCAACCCAGCGGTGATCTGCCGGCTTTGCAACAGCCGACGGTGCGCAGCTTACCAGCCGTCATGCCTCTGTGCGCATTTGCCCTGGCGCTGGGCGCTATTGCGCTGGGCTTCAATTCACAGTGGATTCTTGAGCTGCTGAATGTTGGCGCGCCTACTACTGCGCAGCTGCTCAGTCATGGAGCACCCCTATGAGTTTGCAAAACACGCTACCACTGCTGATCGTGTTGACCGCATTGCTGCCGGGGCTGATTATCTTCCGTGTGGCCGAGCAACGGCGCCGACTGCGCACCCTGCTAAATCTCGGTGGTGCTGTGGCCTGCGTGGCACTGATTGGCGTGCTGGTCGCCGGCGTTTATCAGGGCGAGGTATTTGAAACGCGCCTACCGCTGCTGCCTGGTATGGACCTGGTGCTGCATGCTGATGCGCTGTCGCTGCTGTTTGTCAGCCTGTCTGGCATCCTCTGGCTACTAACCACAATTTACGCCGTAGGCTATCTCGAAGGCTCGCCTCATCGCGCTCGCTTCTTCGGCTTTTTCAGCTTCTGTGTCAGCGCGACCATGGGCGTCGCACTGGCCGGCAACATGATCACCTTCCTGATATTTTATGAATTGCTGACCCTCACCACCTACCCTCTCGTGGTACATAAGGGCAACGCCGCGTCGCTGCGTGCCGGGCGCATTTATTTGCTGTATACCATGCTCGGCGGTGCGCTGCTGCTGGGTGGCGTGGCCTGGTTAAAAACCCTGGCTGGTCCGCTGGATTTCACTGCCACCGGTGTTTTAGCTGACTTACCGGGTTTGAATACCACCCACCTGCAGGTAATTTTCTTCCTGTTGATCGCCGGGCTGGGCGTTAAAGCGGCATTGGTGCCCTTACACGGCTGGCTGCCGGTCGCCATGGCAGCACCTGCACCGGTGAGCGCGTTGCTGCATGCCGTGGCCGTGGTTAAGGCCGGTGCATTTGGTATTGTGCGCGTCGTGTACGACGTTTTTGGCATTGAGTTTGCGCGTGATCTCGGCCTAACAACGGTATTGGCGGTACTCGCGGCGTTTACCATTGTCTACGGATCAGTACGGGCCCTGTTTCAAGACGATTTCAAAAAACGGCTGGCGTATTCCACGGTTAGCCAGGTGTCGTATATCGCGCTGGGAACGGCGATTGCCGGGCCTATTGCAACCATTGGCGGCATCGTGCATCTGGTGCATCAGGGCTTGATGAAGATCACCATGTTTTTTTGTGCAGGTAATTTGGCAGAGACACTGGGCATTCACAAGGTCAGTCAAATGAACGGCGTTGGCCGACGTATGCCGCTAACAATGGCCGCTTTTAGTCTTGCGGCGTTAGGCATGATCGGCATCCCACCGGCCGCAGGGTTCGTTTCCAAATGGTATATTGGGGTCGGCGCGCTTGAGGTTGAGGCGTATTGGATTATCGGCGTGCTGGCCCTCAGCAGCCTGCTGAATGCCGCCTATTTTCTACCCATACTTTACGCCGCCTGGTTTAAACCGCAAACCGATTGCTGGCCAGCTGAACGCACGCGTGGCCGCTGGGAAACGCCTTGGATGCTGCTAATGCCGCCGGTAGTCACTGCGGCGCTGGCATTGGCAGCCGGCATGCTGGCGGGCTCGCAGCTTAGCCCGCTCAGCTGGGTTAAGTTCATTGCCGCAAGCGAGTACGGCGAAAGATTCGTACTGTCGATTCAGCCATCTGTGCTGCCAACACCAGAGCTTTGGTGGATAATTCTAATACCCTTGCTGGCAACCATTGCCCTGCTCTTCAAGCCGCTTCGTCAGCACTGTTTATGGTTACTGCCAATGGCCGCTGCACCGGCTTTAGCGGTGGCGCTGTGGTCGCCGGCAGGAGACAACTCAATACCCTGGCTGTTTCTGGGCAGCATTATTGGTCTCGACAGCACCGGCCGCGTGTTCCTGCTGCTAGCCGCCGTACTGTGGCTAGCAGCCGGGCTATACGCGCGCGACTATTTGCGCAGCGACGCAAACCGTGTACGTTTCGTTTTATTTTTTCTGTTAACGATGAGCGGCAATTTCGGTTTGATTCTGGCGCAGGATGTATTCGGTTTTCTAACATTCTTCACGCTGATGAGTCTGGCCGCCTACGGTCTGGTGGTGCACTCAGGCAGCGAGGAGGCACTACGCGCAGGTAAGACTTATATACAGTGGGTGGTGATTGGCGAAGTGATTTTGTTCGCCGGTCTGACCGGGCTGGCGTTGTATGGCGACGGCAATAATTTAAACACACTTAAGCTTGCCTCACAGCCGCCCTGGGTCAGCGTTTTATTGCTTGCCGGGTTTGGGGTCAAAGCAGGCTTGTTATCACTGCATGTATGGCTGCCGCGCGCGCACCCGGTAGCGCCCATACCGGCAAGCGCCCTGCTAAGCGGCATCATTGTTAAAGCGGGTTTGCTGGGCTGGCTGCGCTTTCTGCCGCTGGGAGACGTTACGCTTGAGAAAAGCGGCACCGTGCTGATTGTGCTGGGCTTGAGCGGCGCTTTGCTGGCCGTAATTGTCGGCGTCATGCAGCGCAACCCGAAAGCGCTACTGGCCTACTCTACCCTCAGCCAAATGGGCATTATCTCTGCCGGCGTTGGCGCCGGGTTGCTGGAGCCGGCGCTGTGGCCGCTGCTGCTGCCCGCCGTATTGCTCTATGCAGTCCACCACGGGCTCGCCAAGGCGGCGCTATTTTTGAGTGTTGGGTTCGCACCGCAGCTGGCGGCGCGCCAACCCTACCGGGCGCTAGCTTGGCTGGGTATTGCGCTGCCGGCAGCGGCACTCGCGGGCTTGCCGCTCACCAGCGGCGCATTGGCTAAAACAGCGCTAAAAACGGCGGTAGTGGATTTGAGCCTATTGGCCGCGCTGCTGCCGATCACGACCATTGGCACCACCTGGTTGATGTTGCAATTCATGCATTTGATGCAGCAAAGCAGCGCCACCGCCACCACTCCGCCACAGTCAAAAGTCGTGAGTGCGGTGGCATACTCTTTGTTGCTGCTAACCGTAGTCGGCATGGTATTTTTGTTACCGCAGGCGCAACCGTACCTCGCAAAAATGCTTTCAGCAAGTACTTGGTGGGCTGTAATTTGGCCCGCGCTCTTAGGATTAACATTGTATGTGCTGATGCGCCGGCCGCTTGAACGTATCACACCCATACCTGCTGGCGATATGGTGGTGTTGATTGAGGCAGCTACTCGATTTTGCGGTAGATTGATTGCCGCCACATTGCATCAAGCGGGTGGCTGGTATACGTCATCACGCCAGTCTCTAAGCCAATTGCTCAGTGCCAGCAGTTCACTCCCTAAACCGAAGGGGTCGGTTCTAATAACGACGGCAGCTCAGCCTGGCGTTGTGTTCATCGCCGTGGTGCTGGTGATTGTGCTGACAATAGCGCTTTAGGGGGATGGCACTGAGTTAAGCCGTAGGGGGGATTAGCGTAGCGTGATCCACCCAACGGGCCGGCACAACAGCTTCAGCTAATTGCCAATCGTCCAGACAACGGATTCTCGAATTTCAACACCGCCACCGCGAAAGCGGCGACAGTTGAGCCAAGCTAGCTCACTTTGCCTGCGTTTCAGGAGCGGCTGATTCCCGGGCCGGTTGACTGAAATACAGCACTAGCCCACCAACAACCGCTGACAGAATGGAGCCCACTAACACACCCACTTTGACATTGGTCTGGTAATACAACCCCTGTTGCTCAAACGCCAGCGTGCCGATGAAAAGGCTCATGGTAAAACCAATGCCACACAGCAAACAGACACCGTACAATTGAGCCCAGGTAGCCCCTTCAGGCAGAGACGCGACGCGGCATTTAATTGCCAGCCAACAGATGCCGAAGATGCCAATTTGTTTACCCACAAACAAGCCCAACGCAATGCCAACAGTGACAGGGTTCAACAGGCTTTCAGTATTCGTGCCCAATAGCTGCACGCCGGCGTTGGCAAAGGCAAACGCTGGTAATATAAAAAACATGGCCCACGGCTCCAGGGCATGCTCAAGACTCGGCAGCAGTGGTTTGTTTACCTCATTACGTACTTTAAGTGGAATAAACCAGGCGATCACAAAACCAGCCAGCGTGGCGTGTACGCCTGACTTCAGCACCGCTGCCCATACGACAATGCCAACGACAACATAAGCACTCAAACGGTTGACCGCGCAGCGATTCAATATAAAAAGCACCACCAGACCGCTGGCTGCGGTAATAAGAGATTTTGCTGATAATTCCTGCGCGTAAAACAGCGCGATAATTATAATTGCGGCTATATCGTCAAAAATGGCGACCGACAGCAAAAACAGTTTCAACGTAACGGGCAGGCGATTGCCAATCAAGCTGAAGACACCGAGTGCGAATGCGATATCGGTTGCCGAAGGAATTGCCCAGCCGGCGATGGCAATCGGGTCATCAATATTGAAGGCTACGTAAATCAGCGCAGGAGCAGCAATACCTGCAACTGCGGCCAATCCCGGCAGCACAATTTGTGCCGGCGAAGACAGGTGCCCCTCCAGTATTTCACGTTTGACTTCAAGGCCGACCATGAGAAAAAACACGGCCATCAGCCCGTCGTTAACCCACAGCAAAAGAGGTTTGGCAATATCAAATGTGCCGATGGCAATGATTACCGGCAGCTCAAGAATGCCCTGGTAGACGGAGTTCGCTGACGTGTTGGCGAATATCATTGCCAGAGTTGCTGCCGCAACGAGCAGCAAGCCACCCGTTGCGTCATGTTGAATCATCTGCCGAAATACTTTCGTCATGTTGTTTGCGCCGTTACCACTATGGGTGGAGTCATTCATATTCAATATAGTCCGGTTTTTTAATCAAATAAATTCGAATTATTTTGCTGGATTGTCAGATTTAAACTGATCATGGTATCTACCAACAAATCCAAACGACATAGTCCACGTCGTTCGCCCTTTCTTCCTGGTTTACGGTCATTATAGTACGGACGAATAGCATGCAAAGCGGCTTTTGATCATCACACCTTCATTACCGAACACGATCTCCCCACCCGTTTAGGGCAGCAGCTTGTGTAAAATGCACGTTAATCTGTGGCCTGTGAATGCCTGTGTTTGACTTATCATTAGCGTATACTTCGGCCGGCAACACTGAGCAGGACATCCAATAATAGCCCAGCAAACTACTGGACCCGATCGCCCGCACACCTTGCGACGATCAATATATGCGCGTGTCCTTTCTACACACTTTAACAGTGCCCTACTCTCGCCGCGGTGGCTTTAATGAATCTTGACGTCTTTTTATCGTTATTTAGCTTGATGCTGATTTGTCTCGCGGTCTTCATGCTCGCACAAAAAACGCGTATTCCTTACACCGTGTTATTGGTGATTGTGGGTTCGGCACTGGCACCGCTGGCATACGTTAAAGGGTTTTCATTTCTTACCAGCTTTGAATTGACCCCGGAATTACTGTTTTTCGTGTTTTTGCCCATTCTAATTTTTGAATCCGCTTACAACATAAAAATTGACAATATTCTCGGCAATATCAGGGCAATCAGCTTATTGGCGATTGTAGGGCTACTGATATCAACGTGTTTTATTGGCGTGAGTTGTTTCTTTCTATTCAAGCTGATTGGTTTTGACATACCCTTTATCGTCACGCTGTTATTTGGTGCCATTATCTCGGCCACCGACCCCGTGGCTGTGCTGTCGCTTTTCAAAGAGTACGGAGCCCCACGCCGTTTGACTCTTATCTTTGAAGGCGAGAGTCTGTTTAACGACGGCACCGCGTTTGCCCTTTTCCTCGTATTTCTAGAGATTTTGATAAACGGCTACGCTGGCTACACCAC
>RCMY010003111.1_pt1 | contig 14856 bp, 14 predicted proteins | sample 2041341 | NCBI WGS metagenome assembly RCMY01 (sample SAMN09708234, study PRJNA481090) | Marine sediment metagenome, whole genome shotgun sequencing project.
AACGTAAAGTCCTTGAATTTAAGCTTCACGAAAACTTTGTTCATCTGATACGTCGCACTGTGCTTTTGCAATCGCCGCCGCAGTTCTTCAACCAGGCGCGGTAAATACTGCAGACAGGCGTCCGTGCCAACGAGGTTGTCACTCAACGTGTGTTCCACGCTTAACGACTTGCGCGTGCGCTCGCTTTGCACGTCGCGCGGGTCTATGCCGCGGCTGAGCTCAAACAAACGCCTGCCGAAGCGACCAAATTTTTGATCAAGTTCGAGTAGCGATAATTTTTGCAAATCAGCACAGCTAACAACGCCAAGCCCCTGTAGCTTGGCTGCCGTTACCTTGCCAACGCCAAATATTTTATTGACCGGTAAGCGTGCAACAAAGTCATCCACCTGCTCGGGCCGGATGACGGTTAAACCGTCGGGCTTCTGCCAGTCGCTGGCGATCTTTGCGAGAAATTTATTCGGTGCCACACCGGCAGAAATTGTGATGCCGACCTGCGCACTGACCAGGCGACGAATTTCCTGCGCGATACGTGTGGCGCTGCCCTGTAATATGTTGCTGCCGCTGACATCCAGAAACGCTTCGTCTAACGACAGCGGCTCTATTTGCTCGGTAAACTGCTTGAGAATGGCTTGCACCGCTTGCGAGGCGACGCGGTATTTTTCCATATTAACCGGCAGTACAATCAGGTCGGGGCACAAGCGCAGCGCTATTGCGGTCGGCATAGCAGAGTGTATGCCGAACGCCCGCGCCTCGTAGCTGCAGGTTGTTAGCACGCCGCGCCGGTCGGAAGAGCCACCGACTGCAATAGCTTTGCCTTGTAAAGAAGGATCATCACGTATCTCTACGGCCGCATAGAAGCAGTCGCAGTCACAGTGGATAATCTTTCTGGCGGCTTTAGTTTCTATTTCGCTTTCGTTCATCGCAATATCATGCAACCGTTAGTTCTGCAGGGTGCGCTGTGCATACGGACATTATATCTAGCTTGCAGAATTTCTGACGTGCGCACGGCGCACCCTACGGGTAGTGCTAACGAGTATAATTAGTTTTTGCAACAAACCCACAGCGGAGCAGACCATGTCAGTTGGAAGTTGGAACCCGAATTTAGTCAAGCCGGATACGGACGCAGCCGTCAGCCCTGAGCTGTTGGCGCGGTTCGTTGTTTTGAGTCGGCAGGAGCAGCTCGGCCATATTGCTGACAATGTTGATGCCGAGCAACAACAATTGTACGCCGTATTGATGACCTTGCCACAGCCCGTGTGGGAAGACGCTGTGAGCAGCCTGCCTGAAGCGGATATATATCACTTGATGCGTTTCTTTACCGTAGCAGAAATGCAGCTGGCTGGTTGGGAAGCCGGCGACAAATCACCGGTCATCTGGCTTAATAAAACCCTCAAGGCGCGCGGCAAGCCGCTGAGCAAAGAGCAAGTACAATGGATCAAACAAAACACGCGCAATCGCTTTTTGCCTTACGGTAGTGCTCTATAGCACACAACATTACGAAGAGGACCAGACATATGTATCACAGGAAACTACAAATTCTTACGGTTATTTGCCTCCTGTTGCAGTCTGCATTTGCGTCTGCACAGCATGACTCTGTCTATCTAGTAGCCGGTGCCCTGATCGACACTTTAGCCGGCCAACGCGTTGCTGACCCGGTTGTAGAAATTCGCGACGACCGTATTGTTGCGGTTACACCAGGGGGCACCGTGCCAGAGGGTGCCACAATAATCGACCTCGGCAACGCGACCCTTTTGCCCGGCTTTGCCGATTTACATACCCACCTAACCTATTACGTCACCGACTTTGGCTATGAGTCGCTGGCGATATCGAAAACAGATGAGGCCGTTCGTGGTGTTGTCAACGCCAGAAAAACGCTGATGGCCGGCTTTACGGCTGCGCGTAACCTGGGCGCGGCGGGCTATTCCGATGTTTCACTGCGTGACGCGATCGACGCCGGGCGCGTGCCGGGGCCGAGATTGCAGGTGTCCGGGCCCTCGCTCGGCAGTACCGGCAGCCATTGCGATTCGAACTTGTTGACCAGCGACTATGCTGACACCTCCGAAGGGGTTGCCGACGGACCGTGGGCGGTTCGAAAAAAGGTGCGGGAAAATAAAAAATACGGTGCCGACGTCATCAAGTTTTGCGCGACCGGCGGTGTGCTCAGTAAGGGCACCAATCCCGGCATGCGGCAATATACGCTGGAGGAGATGCAGGCCATAGTCGACGAGGCGCATATGCAGGGCATGCCGGTCGCAGCGCATGCACATGGTACGGAGGGCATTCTATTTGCTATTAAAGCCGGTGTTGATTCAATTGAGCACACCAGCCTGATTGACGAAGAAGGGTTAAAGCTTGCGAAGTCCAATGGCACATTTTTGTCTATCAATGCCTATACGCCAAAATATATGGTCGCCAACGGTGAGGCGATAGGCATTCTACCGGAATCACTCGCCAAGGCCCGTAACCTTGCAGAAAAACGCCTGCAAACCTATAGTGACGCCATAAAGGCTGATGCGAAGATTGTGTTTGGCAGCGATTCCGGCACTTATCCGCATGGCGACAACGCCATGCAGTTTTCTGTATACGTTGAGCTGGGCATGTCGCCTATGCAGGCAATTCAATCGGCCACAACGGTAGCAGCCGAATCGCTGGGCTGGCAGGGAGATACCGGCGCCATCGCAGCGAACTACTTTGCTGACATCATTGCAGTGAACGGTAATCCACTTGAAGACATCGGCGTGTTGGAAGACGTGGTGTTCGTTATGAAGGGTGGCGACGTGTTTAAATCACCGGAATGATTCATACGGTGGGAGTCAGCTGCCATACTTCTGTGTTCTACTCCGTCAGCGTTGGTCACTTCGGATAGCCGTAGACTTGTCACAATCTGTTTTTCTGGTCGATCATTACGGCTATGGCCGCTGGTAATCTCATCAACTACTATTGCCATCGCCGTTACATGCGCTAGGTCAAAGACGCATCAAATTGACCTTAACGGCGATCAGATTTCCTTTTGTACCGCTACCGAAAAATCCGTGTTGGAAGCCAGGGAAGTCGTTGCTCTGACTTTATCGCGAGCAAGAACAGGTGCAGTACGGTCCGCAGCAATTGATAAACAATTGCTGCATTCGCCTGTAGGATAATATCGACTTAGCGAGTACTACACCCTGTTTTACCTTAACTGGCGGCCTTCGCTGCCCAGGCAGTACACCAACCTTTGCTCGATACAACTTTACCTGGAAAGATTCCGCAGGGTCCCCACTCGTCATCCTGCTTGCCGGAGTAAAGCTGGCAATTATTGCAAAAGTGGTCGCCTTGCCTCAGCGCTGCATCCGCCTTGGTTGCGTCGTGAACGTACTTTAAGCCAGCCGCTGCGGGATCGTCTTCGCTGACTTTCGGCGCCTCGTGTGAGTCTGCTAATACGCTCCACGCACCGGTAGAAGCAATCGTTACGACAGTGCCAACAACAAACTGGCGGCGGTTGATCGTACCTTTTTCTCTTAATTCTCTAGACATCTGCATTTCCTCGGAAAAGCTGCTCAGCAGCAGCGCCGCTAAACAAAAATGCAAAGATAAAACCACTACGTAGCGTATCTCCGCAAGGGCATCAGGCTCTCGCCTGCACGGTGACAATGCGGCTGCAGCAACGCTTCGATTGAAGACAGCGGTGCGGAAGCGGCGAGCGTATACACTTTTTGCCTATTGTTTGCCTTGACGTCCCAGGATTAAGTAACTTTAAGACAGACAAACTACGCTAGTCTGGTCTATCAACGTTCAACCGCTAGATATGGATTGCTTTGTTTATATTTGCAGGTACATTAATTTATTGCACAGTTGGACAGCAGGCGTCACTAGCGTGATTGCACCAGGTCTTTTTGAGCAGCTTGTGCCAAAAATGATTAGAAGATATTAAGCAGAGAATAAGACTCTGAGAGGAGGCCCAGCATCATTCAACTGCGTCATCCTACACCGAGCGTTCGCATATCGTTTGGGTTGCAACAGGTTACGATGGTTAAATACGCCATAGCCGCAAAGGGCTACTCATTACTGACTCCAATTTCACACATGCAAACAGGTAAATGCTGATGAGCGAAAAAATACTTCGAATTACCGACGATTTCTGGAACATCCGCGGCGAGTTCAAAATCGCCGGCATTGTAAATGTCGGCACTCATACCTCATTGGTCCGGCGCGGCAACGGCAAATTTGTGTTGTTAGATGCCTATACACTGCAAGGCGGCGTGAAAAGGCAAGTCAATGCCGTGACCGACGATGGTGCCAACATCGAAGCCATTATCAATCTACACCCTTTCCATACCGTGCATGTAGAAAAGGCGCATGCACAATACCCCAACGCCAGGCTGTACGGCACGCAGCGACATATTGAAAAATTTCCCGATCTACCCTGGCAGCCACAGCGCACCGAGTCTAACGAGTTTGCCGAGCTGTTCGCGGATGATTTTGAGTTCTCCGTGCCTGCCGGTGTCGACTTTATCTCCAGCAATGAGCAGTTACATTTCTCATCCGTGCTTGCCTATCACAAGGCATCAAAAACAATTCATGTGGACGACACACTGATGTACCTGCAGTTGCCGGGGCTACTCAGCAAGTTGAAAAAGCCTGAGATCCAGTTTCATATGACACTACCGTTGACACTGGAAAAGCGAGCAGGCGCAGCAGGGGACTTTCGAGCCTGGGCAACCCATTTAGCCGAACAGTGGAGCGATGCCGAAAATTTCTGTGCAGCGCATTCGGCTACGTTGCCGGGCAGCGAAAACGCATCGGCATCAATTGCCGATAGAATACTGGCGGCATTACGGAAGGTAGAAAAAACGTTGCGGAGGCATGAGCGGAAGTTTGGTTGAGCTTCTAATCTTGTGTGAGAGAAGAGGTCAGCTTTTTAGTTTGTGATCGCCGGTCGACAATTAGAATCGCTAAGTCGTCTCACGCAACATGGAATAGCTGTTTGTCATAAATCATAGACCTGGCCGGAATGGCACTTCCTTAAGCTCCATAGCTCCGATTGGGCTTGAGGAAGTGCCATTCCGGTCAGACTCGCCTGTTGTAAGTTCAGCTCTGCTCCCGCTTCGCCAGCTGTTCGTCAGTGGCTGGCGTTTGATGCTGCGCTTTCCATTCGCTATAGGGCATGCCGTAAACACGCTCTCGCGCTTGCTCATAGTCTAACGTAGCTCCCTCCTCCTCGGCGGCAGCTACCAGCCATTTCGACAGGCAGTTGCGGCAAAAGCCGGCAAGATTCATCAGGTCAATGTTCTGCACATCTTTGCGTTCGTCGAGGTGGGCGATCAGGCGACGAAATGCGGCGGCTTCTATCTTTTCTTCGGTTTGTTTGTCCATTGTCTGATCCCGGTTATGTTGAGTGAGCATTATCCTAGAAACCGCAGTTGGGCGCGAAAAAGATGTGCAAGGTATTGATGTGCATGGGAGATTTGAAAAACTCGTGGTCACCTTATTGGTGATGAGAGCTTTTTCAGATTTTCCAGGTGCATTAAGAGCTTGTGCATACTTTCGTGATCCAACTGCGGTTTCTAGGATTATAGCTAACCCGGCATGCAAAATGCCCGGTCACTGCAGGCAATGACCGGGCATACTTCAAGCGGAAAGAAGAGCTTACTTCACTTCGACGTTAATTTTGCGTGGCTCAAGTTCCGGCTTTTTGCGCAGCGTGACGCTGAGCACACCGTTGTTAAACTCGGCTTTAATCGCTTCCTGATCGATGGCGTCAGACAGGGTAAAGCTGCGCTTGAACTTGCCAGTGAGGCGTTCCGAGCGCACTACGTCGCCCTCTTCCCGCTGGCTGGCGCGCTCACCTTCGATGGTCAGCGTATTGTCTTTCACCGACAGGTCGATAGCTTCGGGTTTTACGCCGGGTACGTCCAGCTCCAACAGGAACTCTTCGCCGTTACGGACGATGTCGGTACTGGGCGTCCACTGGTAAGCTTGCGCTGCCTCAGTGTTGACTACCGACAGCATACGATCAAAGTCTTTAAATAAAGGGTTCGTTCTGGTCCAACCGTTGTAGGATAATGCGTTCATAATTTAGTCCTCGTGTTAAATACTGCGACACGGTAGAAATGGGTGTTCGGCGGGTAGTTTCAAGCTGTATTTTTTTATTATTTGCACTTGAAAAACGTTGTGCAGACCCAAGGCATGCGCTGCTTTCACAAGCAATTTAGTTACAAGAAAGTTATGGATACCTGCTATGGATATCGAACAACGCCTTATTGAAATCGAGTTTAAAATTGCGTATCAGGAAGACCTGATACAAACGCTGAATGATGTAGTGTATCAGCAACACGAAAAGATCAGGCTACTTGAAGACCAGGACCGTAAGCTGATGGAACGCATCAAAGCGCTGGGAGAATCGCCCGACAACGGTGTGGATGACCAGCCACCTCCTCATTACTAGACGCATAACATGGCCAGAAAAAAGCAGTCACAATCTACGCTTGTTTACTCTACCGACGGCGGCGGCACGTGCCGGCAGTGTCTGCGCCCGTTAACCGGCTGCGTGTGCAAGGCAAACAAACCTGCACCACCGGCCGACTCGGTAGTACGTATAGGCCGTGAAACCAAAGGGCGCAAAGGTGCGGGTGTAACCGTAATCAGTGGTTTGCCACTGGCAGCAGCAGAGCTACAAGCGCTGGCTAAGCAGCTAAAGAAAAAGTGTGGCGTTGGCGGGGCGATAAAAGACGGCGTGATTGAACTGCAGGGCGATCAACGCGAATTGGCCAAGTCGCTATTAGAGGATCGTTGGAAGGTAAAACTAAGCGGCGGCTAGGTCTGGTGCTACTAATAAAACAAACTACTGCGTAGGGGGGATTAGCCACACAGTGGCGTAATCCACCGTCCATCAACTACGTTTGTACAACCATCATTCTGACGGTTTGTGAGTGAATCGCGGTGGATTACGCTGCGCTAATCCCCCTAAGGGTACGAGGTCGGTAGATCGGTTTAAGCCTGAGGGATGCGCAATACCTGGCCGGGATAAATCTTGTCCGGGTCGGTGAGCATAGGCTTATTGGCTTCGAATATTTTAGTGTACTGGCTGGCATCGCCAAGCTGCGCCTGGGCAATTTTCGACAGCGAATCGCCTGATTGTACCGTGTAAAACTTCGCTTCCTGCTGCGGGTTTTCTACGTCCAACTGGCAGTCAACCTGCGCGATGCCTTGCTGGTTGCCAGCGCATAGCGTTGCTTTTTCTGCGTCTTCCTGATTGGTCACTGTGCCGTTAAGTTTGGCCGCATCGCCGGTTACGGCGACTTGCAGATCATGTACCTTAACGCCAGCTTCGTAAATTGACCTGGCAATGCTTTGACTGCGCAACTCGTTGGTGCGCTCTTGCGACACTTCAGCGCTGCCGGTTGCTTTCTCATCGTCGTCACGACCGAGCATTTTTTCGCCCGCTTCTTTGACAAAATCGAATAATCCCATACTACTTCCTTGCTGTTTTCAAATTAACAAACGCGCAATAGTAGCACTGCAAATAACTTTAACAGTGCAACTATTGCGCTACAGGGTCTGAATTATTACGCCTGCGACTGATAGTATTCCATCAGAATTTTCGCCACTTCAGGCCGCGCAAACTCGCCTGGCAAGTCTTGCCCGGCAGCCAGCATCTCACGCACCTTGGTGCCCGACAGCAAAACGAAATCGTCTTTGCTGTGATCGGGCGCGTCGCGCATCATCACGACTTTGTCGAGTTTCTTCGAGTAGGCGGTGTGGTCGGCGTTGAAGATTTCGATCTCCAGCGCGCCGGCTGGCACTTTCTCTTCGAAAATAGTTTGCGCGTCAAAGGCACCGTAGTAGTCGCCCACACCGGCGTGGTCGCGGCCCACGATAAGATGCGTACAACCACAGTTTTGACGGAATACGGCGTGCAGCACAGCTTCACGCGGCCCGGCGTAGAGCATATCGAAACCGTAGCCGGTGACCATAACGGTGTTTTCCGGGAAGTACAGCTCTACCATTTTTCGAATAGCGGCATCGCGTACTGGTGCCGGAATATCGCCAGGCTTCAATTTACCTAACAGCATATGGATTAGCACGCCGTCAGCGTTAACGGCTTCTTTGGCCATTTTGCACAGTTCTTCGTGCGCTCTGTGCATGGGGTTGCGAGTTTGAAATGCGACCACGGTTTCCCAGCCATGCTGTTTGATTTCGTCACGAATTTGCACGGCAGTGCGGAACGTGTCGGGAAACTCCTGCTGAAAATAGCTGAAGTTCAATACTTGAATAGGCCCGGAGATCAGCTTTCTGCCCTGGCTGGTAAATGCCGCAACACCGGGGTGCTTCTCGTCCGTTGTGCCGAAGATTTGCTCGGCCATGGTTTTCAGCTGTTCTTCGGAGACGTCTTCGATGGCTTCGACGGTTTGTATCGCCAGCACCGGATTACCTTCAACGTTTGGATCACGCAGAGCGATGCGTTCGGCGTTGCTAATTGGCGTCACGTCTTCAACCAAATTGACAATCGGCACGGGCCAAAACAAACCGGCGGTGGTATGCAGTTTTTCAGCGACGCTTAGCGCATCCGGCAAGTCCATATAGCCGGTGAGCGGGTTGAAGTAACCAGCGCCTAGCATTACAGCGTTGGCCGCCGTTGCCGAGCTGACCACCAGACTGGGTAGCCCTTCGGCTTCTTTCAGCAACGCTTCGCGGTGTGCTTTGTCGTCTACGAATAACGGATTGAGTTCCGTTGAACCGTGTGGATTAATCATTAATATGCTCCTGTATACGTATGCGCCTGGCTGTAAACTCTTCGTCATCGTCACCCCTGCGACGGCAGGGGTCCAGTAGGTAGTTCAATTCTCCGGGTTCCGGCCTTCGCAGGAAAGACGGTGATGAAGTTGTTACAGTTTCCAGCTGTGTATTCGTTATTTATTCGCCGCTCAACAAGCCGCGTTGTTCCAAGGCTTGAATAATAATTTCTACTTCTTCTTCCAGACTCATGGTGTCGGAGTGCAGATGTATTTCAGGCTTTAAAGGCTCTTCGTAAGGATCGTCAATACCGGTAAAATTTTTGATTTCACCAGCACGTGCTTTTTTATACAGACCCTTGGGGTCGCGTTTTTCTGCTTCGTCCAGCGCGCATTCGACGTACACTTCGAGGAACGCCATGTTGTCGCTCTCGTGAACTTCGCGCGCCAGATCGCGATCGGCGCGATAGGGGCTGATAAAGCTGTTTAATGTCAGCAAGCCGGCATCGACAAACAGTTTTGAGATTTCACCAATACGACGGATGTTCTCAGTGCGGTCCTCGGCGCTAAAGCCAAGGTTTTTATTAATGCCAAGCCGCACATTGTCGCCGTCGAGTCGGTAGCAGTGCTTGCCACGCTTCGCCAACTCAGTTTCCAGCGCCACGGCGACAGTGCTTTTGCCGCTGCCTGACAAGCCTGTAAACCACAGTGTTGCACCTTTCTGACCAAGCAATTTACTGCGGTCTTCACGGGTGACTTCACCGTCGTGCCAATGTACGTTTGTTGCTTTTTGTTCTGCCATCGTTTTGCTCTCCTTTGGTTGCGTGTTCTGGTTCTTTGCTCTGGTTCTTTGCTCTGATTTTAAGCACGAACAATAAATCGCTCGCGATAGTTCGCGAAATCTCTCTCAATTGCCGCGGCACTCAAGCCGAATTGTTCTAGCGTGTAGTCATGTGCTGCGCGTTTGTCGCGTCGATTTTCCTCTTTCCAGTCCGCCATATAGGTACTGGCTTCGGCGGTTAGCTGCATACCGACAAATTCGTAAATGCGTTTAACCTGGGCGATGGGGTCGGTCAGCGTGTCGTTAAACCAAACGTCGATAAAACGGTCTACTGGCATTTTGTCGCGCTCTGTCAGGCAATGCTGAGTCCAGCGAGCCAGTATCGCATGCCATTGGCTACCGGCTTCTTTTGGCGCAGGATTATCGCATACTATCTGCCAGCATGCATAAACCAGGCTTGTTAAGGATGGTACAGTTTCCAGCGGGTCACGATGTGTTTGCACCACTTTGGCGTCGGGAAATATGTTGAACAGAATATCGATATAGCCCAGGTGGCACGGCGCTTTAAGCAACCAGCGCTCGCCTCGCTGGCCTTTCTGCTTTTTCTGCCACTGTAAGAACTGCAGCATTTTTTTAAGGTAAACGTATGCCGGGGTTGCATCCTGCTGTTTCAACCATGCGCCGTAACCGTGCACATTGGCAGCCGACTCTGGCATGGCGCTCAGAAACGAGTGCTCAAGTAACATGATTTCTTCGTCTGGCCCGACCGGGTCCATCGGGTGCGCTTTGGCGAGATCGGGCGAGCTGGCCAGCATGGCGTCAATCTGGGCTCGGGCGTCGGCGATACGCGGGTCGTGGTTGCGAAAGTCGCCGGGAAACGGCGCCGGGTTGCGCACCTCATACCACAGTGGTGCGAAAATGCGCGGCTCGCTGGCGATCATGCGATGCGTCATGGTTGTGCCGGTGCGCGGCAGGCCGACAATCACTATCGGCGCAAGGATCTGCTCGTCGAGAATTTCGGGGTGGCGTTTAAAATAGTCTTGCGCGCGCAGGCGATTTACCAGCAGACCAACGTTGCGCTCAAACTGAACCACGCGGCCCATTGCCGACAAGTCGGCATCTTCTTCCAGCGACTGCAGCAGACGGCGCAACGCCGGACGAAAACTTTCGTCACTGAATTCGTCTAACTGCGCCCTGTGCCGCGCCTCGGCAAGCAACGCTTGCTCGTTAAGTTCGACGACGGGCAATGACGGCTTGGGCACGTTGGCTATCCGAATGGGGGGTCAGCGTTTGCCAAGATCGGCAAACTTGACGACCGAAGTGTTTACCGGCGGATGTTCGTCCGCCTCCACCCAACGAAACAGCATGCCGCCGAGTTCATGCCCTGCCGTGGTTAACCAGTTCGGATAACTCGGACCAGGATCTTCGTGCGCTATTACTATTTTCACCGAGCCATCGGTTTCGTAGCGCGCCGTGTGCTTATTAACCGATATTTTGTGGTAGCGGTAGTCCAGCGATTCCATCCAAAAATTGGATAACTGAAAGTTCCACGTTCGACACGGCGGAATTTTGTTCGCTTCAATCACCAATGCCTCATCGTCAGCGAGCTGCCAATAGCTTTGCAAATAATAAATGCTGGAGTCGCCACCAGCCGCCTGACAACGCGCCTGATCATCGGCCGGCAACTGGTTGATATGCTTGCTGTAGCCCGCCATCCAGTCGACGAAAATATTCGCCGTGGCGCGTACGAAATTAGTGGTGTTACGCAACTGATCGGCTAAGGCTTCGGCCTGTAAATAATTATTGCCATCGGCGTTGAGGCATTCAATATGCAAATCAGCCGCGATTTCGTTGGGCCGGTCGTGGAAGGTCTGCCGCACCAGCAAATTGTCTGTTTGCGGCTGCATGGGCAGCCAGTTGCCGGGCTGGGGTGTTGTGCTAAGAATAATCTCAAAACTGCCGTCGGCGGCAATGTCCAGTTCACTACTTTCGATATGGCCGGTTGGTGCCATGCTGCCAGTTGTACCGTACTGGCCTGCTTTGGTTTCGATACTGAGATAAGGCACCGTGCCGCGCGTACCGGTAATCCGGTAGTCGTATTGGCCACTGATATTGCAGTTTTGATAAAAATTGTCGGGATTGTCATTGCCAATTTTGACCGTTGCATGCGCCAGCGAATAAAACACCGGGAAACGCGGATCATTAAACTCGACGTTACTTTCCAGCCCAACGCGCAGCAGACGCGTGAGATAACGAAAGCCCTCGGCGCGATTGAACGCGTCGTCGGGCGTTTCCGGACGTAAAACGACGTCGCCCGCGCTTTTCAACGCGTCACAGAATTCATGCCAGGCGCTGCCGTCAATAATTGCTTGTTGTGGTTTGGATACTTTCATCACTTACCGCTGAAATATGTACAGTTCGACTTCCCATCGGTGCTAATGATACAACACCTGATGGGATGTATTTGAAAGTAGCCGCTTTTCTAACAACGGCTGAAACAGTAAGTAGTGGGTAGGTCTTACAGCGACCGAAAACCGACTGCTTTTCAGCAGCCGGCGGCTTTTGGGAGCTCAGGAACGGGAACGATATAACTTGAACGTTATTGCGCCCTCATTCCCTAACGCTGTGCCCTATTCCGGCTGTGCAGCAATGCGGGTATCCAGGAACCCCATACGCCCAATAATCCAGTCGCTGATATAGTCAACCGTACCAAGCTCGGTATCATTCACACCCTCGCCGCCCGATTCGGGCCAGCGCTGGAAGTTTCGGGCGCGTGCGTTTTCCGAGTTGCCGCTCACCGGCACGACAGCGGCGTGATAGTTGGCAAAACGTGCTGCCAGTTCCGCTTCCGAGAAAATGCTGCTACGCAATGCATTGTAGCGAGCTTTTACAAGCGTGTTGAAGCCGGTAGCCGGCAGTTCGATCAAACGACGGATCAGATTATTTTTTTGCGGCTCCCAACGGTTGAACGTGCCAACCCGGCGACCCGTCCACCACATATCGAATGACGCGTCTTTGTCCCATGGCACGAAAAACCATTTGCCGGCGCCGCTGCGCACCAGATAGTAATTTTTCTTCAAGGTATCACTGTCGGAGGTGACGTTGGTCAACAACCAATAGTCGACCACGCTGTCGATATCGACAAGGTCGCCAACCGTGTCGATAAATTCCGCATCGCTTGCCGTATTCAGAAACTGAATCAGCGCTTCCAGCGGTGCGTAATACACAATATCGTCAGCATCGGGATACTCTTGTTCAAACACTCTACGCACGGTATCGAGATCGTAGAGCGTGGCTCCGTTAGCGTCGGCTTTATACATTACGCTGCCATTCTCAGGATTGGAAAAATCTACCTGGTCCCATAGTTCATTACCAAGCGCGTCTTCCGGCACGGCAATTTTCTTTACGCCCAGCAGTTTGCGGTCTACTCGTTCTGACAATATAAAGACGCCGTGATAGCGCTCATTGAGAATGACTTCAACCTGCGTACCGCGAATCGCGGCCTGCCCCTTTGCCTCACCATTGGCGTTAATGTAAGCCGAGGGACGCATGCTGTTGTAAATATCGTGGCCAACGATATTGCGCACGAAGCTGGTGTCGCGGTAGGCCGCATCCAGAATCCAGTCACCGTCGTTACGCAAGCCTAGCAAAGGCACATTTTTCTCATCCTCGGGGTCGTCGTCTTCAACCAGTTCAAGGCCGAAGGATTTTTTTGGAAAGGCCTGCGAGGTCGAGCCGCGAAACTCAATTCCCATGGCTGTTTTGCCGACGCTAAGCGCAGACGTTCCGGCGTTGAGGGTGAATGATCCGGGACTTTTTGGCTCGTCTACGATCGTCTCTGCATCGAGTTCAATCACAGGCAGATTGGTGAATACCAGTAAATAGTCATCAACAAACTGGCCATTACGATACAGTTGCACCTCGACTTGCGAGCCATACTCGACGGCGCCGAAATTGTACGTACTGCCACTGGAGATCGGTGCATCGTTATTGAACGCCAGGGAATAGTCACCAGCCAGCGACTGGTAATCGACCGCTGCCGTGAAATCCTGGAATGTGTCGTAACCCGCCGGTAAAGGCGCGAGCAAGCGTTTGTTTGCTGTGTCTTCGCCGATAGCGAGTCCGTTAAAGCGAATATCCAGTGGTGTCCAGCTCTCAATAGGCGGTTCGACGGGCTCGTCGCCGTACTCAATATGCAGCAGCGGCGCGTTATTTTTAGAACCATCACGCGACGCAGCCGTACGCCTGCCGGTTCCTTCAATGATAAAGGCAATCGGCTTGTCTTTCTTCCATTCAGGATTATCTATAACCTCCTGAATGAGTGCACCAAGGTTTGGCGTGCGCTGGTCTGCACCTCGTGCCCCCACCGTTGGCCAGGGAGATGGAGCCCAGGAAACCACCGCACTGGTTTTGGTTCTGGACGAAATATCATAGCGGTCTTTGGAATACTTGTTCGCATCCCTCGAAAATTCGCCATAAATGCTTAACGATGTAGGGATGGAATCAGCTGCATCAGCGGTAAACTGGATATACGCATTTTGGATAAACGAACCCTGCGGCACCCTGACCTTGTCGAAGCGAATACCGACGACCTGTGCGCCGTTGTCATCAGTCAATTGCAGGTCTTTGCTTTTACTATTCAGCTGGCCAGTAGCGCTTGACTCTTCAGCGTCATGATCCTTTTTGGCGACCTTTTTTTCAAACGTCTCGGCATGCACGGCGGAAGCGCCGAAGCCGATCGGCACGCCAACTATATGTAACCCTAAAACGAAAATGCTTGTTTGCAGAAAGTGCAGACGAACACGCGCCGGCTGGTGCTGGTTTTTCACGACATTAATCCCCTGTTTTTTTGGTAGTCTTATTTTCTACTGCTGCCGCTTGCAGTTCTTAACGACTGTCGCGACCCGGTAGGTTGCAGAACGCTTCCGCTCTGACCGGTCGAATCATAATGGCGTTAACGAGTTCTGTCTATTGGAAAACTGAGGAAGCCGTCTATACAGCCACGCTCGTGGGGCTCGGCTTTGAAAAGTAGACGCATTGGGAATTTGAACTTATTGTGGGATTTCTCAAAGCGGAAAACGCCTTTGACAAGCTCGCTGGCGAGGTCGCTGGAAATTTTATACTGCAAGTGGATTTTAGTTTTTAGGTCTCACCAGCACTTTTCCTGTTGGCCTAAGAGCTACTGTCATTCGCCTTTTTATGCGCTTGCTCAACAAGCTGCAAAATAGGCACTGAGAAAATACCGCTCTGTAGGCCGTTCACCAGTCCAACGGCAGGCAGCGGTTTGCTCATCAGGTAACCTTGGCCGGCATCAACGCCTAAATCACGGAGAAACTGCAGTTGTTCCAGCGTTTCTATGCCTTC
>RCMY010003112.1_pt1 | contig 14856 bp, 11 predicted proteins | sample 2041341 | NCBI WGS metagenome assembly RCMY01 (sample SAMN09708234, study PRJNA481090) | Marine sediment metagenome, whole genome shotgun sequencing project.
GGCTCGTTCTGCTTCGGCTCGTTCTGCTTCGGCGCGCTCCGCTTCGGCGCGCTCTGCATCGGCGCGCTCGGTTTCGACACGCTCAGCCTCAAGGCGTTCGACTTCAATGCGTTCTGCTTCCACAAGCGCGGAGGCCTTCGAAGCAGCATCTGACTGCGCTGCGCCTTCGGGCAAACCGGTGTATGCCGTCATGTCGACCGCGCCCAGCTCCACATCGGTGACGTGGTCTTCTTCCGTCGGATCAACCGGCGTGGTCGCAATGACCTCGTCCAGTCGCAAGGCGGCTTCGGGCAGGCTGTCGCGCAAGGCGGCCAGGCGCAGGCCAAGCGCGTCGCAACGCGGGACACGCGGCGATGGACCGTTGAGCGTCGTGATCGTGGCATGCGCCTTTTCGGCCAGCTCAGCCAGCGCATCGACGCCTTCCGGCGTCGCGTTGACACCCGCGGCGAGCAAACGTTTGACGTAGGCCTCGGCCGGGGTCAGCGCGTCGGTGATCGACGGCACCTCGGTCATCGCAAACGCGCCGTTCATGGTGTGGATCGCGCGCAGCAGGCTATCGTTGGCCACAACCGGCGCGGCACGTGCCGCTGCAATCCATTGTTCGACCGTATCCAGGTGGCCGCCGACTTCGGCGCCCAGGATTTCCAGCAGCACCGGATCGACCGAGGTCGGGATGCTGCCGTCGTCGAACGTGCCGTCCTCGATGATGTTGTCATCAAGGCCCGCTGGCGTGGTTTCCAGGACACCGGACTCGAGCTCGGCAGCGTCGGCCGCCGGCATCGCTTTCTCGCCACCCGATGCAGGTGCGGTATAGAACACATCCTCACCGGCGGCGATGCGCTCGGCGATCGCCTCCAATCCTTGCAGGTCGGCTGTGATCCCGCCTTCCCCACGCAAAGCGGCATGCAATTGCGGCAACGTATAGAACGCCTGGTCGACCATCGCTACCACCGCCGGACTGACGGGGCGCGAGTTGTCGAGCACGCGGTTGAGCATGTTTTCGGTCTTCCAGGCAAACTCGCCCAGGGTCTTGGCACCGACCAGGCGACCGCTACCCTTGAGGGTATGGAAGACGCGCCGGATTGGGCGCAGGTTTTCCAGGTTCTCGAAATTCGCGCGCCATGGGGGCAGCATCGTGCCGAGGTTGTCGATTTCCTCTTCGAACTCTTCAAGGAAAACTTCGCGGATCTCGTCGTCGATCTCGTCGCCAGTGACTTCGAAGCCACCTGGGCCACCCGCGCCGACCGGCGCTGGTGCATGTGCAGGCGTTTCCAGCTCGACCGGCGTTGCAGGTTCCGGCGGCTGCATGGACGCATCCACATCCGTCGCGAGTGCTTCGGTTTCGGTGCCGGCCACGGCATCCGTGTCGTCGTCGCCGAACGTGATCGCATCGTCTTCCAACGCTGGCGTGGCGACGCCATCCGATGCCGGCTCGGGTTCGGGCAACGGCCAGTAACCCAGCGACTCCAGCCCATTGCGGGTGATGTCGAGGATCTCGTCGCGGTTGGGGCGATGCTCGCTCAACGCCTCCAGGTAGTACTCCATGCTGGCCAGTGCATCGGCTAGCGTGTCGAGTTGGCGGCCATTGGGCACGCGTCGACGGGCAATCAGCTCGCGCTCGGCAAACATCCGCACGCCGGCCAGGTAATCGGCCGGCAACGGTAGTTCCAGCATCTTCAGTGCACCGGAAACTTCGTCGAGCAGCCGTGGGACTTCGACTAGTTCATCGTGGTCCCAGCTGGTCTCGACGAAGGCGACGAACGCTTGACGGGCATCAGCGAAATTGGCGATTGCCTCGCGCGCCAGCACTTCCAACACCTTGCGCGATTCGCTCGCAAGCAGGTCTTCCCCGTCCTCGGAATCCGCGCCACCGAGACGGGCAACTTGCTCGTCCAGCGAGGCATCGACATACAGCAGCGCACCGGCGACATCCAGCAGTGCGCCCTCGTCGGCGCTGCTGTCGCCATGGACCATGGCTTCCATCGTGTCGCGTTGTTGCTGCACGACGTTGCGGGCCACGCCCAGGCCGAGCATGCCCAGGGTATCGGCGACACGCGCCAAGGCTTCGACTTGCGGTTTCAGTCCGCTGACATCGGTATTGCCACTGCGCAGGTGGAGGTCAAGCGCATCCTTGATGCGCAGCAGGTCTTCCTTGAGCGCGGCCGAAACCGTGTCCAGCAGCGCGCGGTTGCGGCCGCTGATGCTGCCCTTGGCGTGCTCGAGTTCGGATTCGCTGGGCGCTTGCGTGCTCAGGTCGAAGGTGTCGCGCAGTTCTTGCAGCGCGGGGTGCGCGCCGTCGGAATGGGCGACGTGGTAGAGCAGTTGGCGGGTCGGCTCCTGCGCGGCGGCCTCGGTCGGCACGCCGAAACCATCGTCCTCGAACAGACGCTTGGTTTCGCGCTCAACACTGGCGAAGGCCTGGCGCAAGCCCGGGCTCGGCGACAAGGCATCGTCGCGTAATGCAGCAGCCACGCAGCCGGCAACCCACAACATGCGGCGACCGGCTTCTTCGCCAGCCTGTGCGACCAGGCCGTCGATGGCGCCGGCCAGGTCCGATGCCGATTGGGGCGCACCCTGCTCCGGCCAGTCGGCCAGTGCATCGTGCAACTGCGACAGCAGCGGCGCGGCCTTGGCGTCGCGTTCCTTGCGTGGCGACGCGGCATCGGTGCTGACCGCACCAGGCAGTGGCTTGTGCAGGTCGGGCGCGAACAGCACGCTTTCGTTCAGGCCCTTTTCGCCGCGCGCCGCGCGCAATTCGTTGAGCAGCGGCAGCAGCACGATCGGGATGTCCTTGTGCCCGCTCTGCAAACGCTCCAGGTAATCGGGCAACAGCACAACGCCACGCATCAGCGTGCTGCAATTCTCGTCGCGCTGGTCGCTGTCGCCTTCGATCAGCGACAGGGCGAGCATCTCCATCTCCTCGGCAACCATCGCCGGGGCGTACAACTCGACCATCCGCAGCGTGCCCTGCACCTGGTGCAGGTAACTGGCGCAAAAACGCATGCGGCTGGCGTCGGTGGGGTCTTCGGCGAAAGCCTCGATCTCGACCCGCGCCTGGCGCAGGGTCTCGTCCAGCTCCGGCTTGACCCAGCCCAGTGCGGTGTAGTCGATCGCGTCGCGCAGTGCGGTGGTCATCGTACGTCACCCCGCGATCGGGGTGCACGTAGCCGCGATCCGCTCGACGGCAGCAGCCGCTGCAAACGGCAAGCAGGCAAGCGTGCTGGCAGGCGTGCGGTTATGGACATGCGCATCGACTTCATCGCGTCTACGATCCCTGCGCTCAGGCCGGCAGCTTGAAGTCGGCGACCGAGCGTCGTAGATCGGCGGCCAATTGAGCCAGGTTGCCAATCGACTCGGCGGTCTGGTTGGCACCCTGCGAGGTCTGCTTGGTGATCGACTGGATCGTATTCATGGTTTCGGTGATGTTGGACGCGGCACTGGTCTGCTCCTGCGCCGCGACCGAGATGCCCTGAATCAAGCCGGACAAATCCGATGACACTTTTTCGATCTCGCCCAGCGCGGTACCCGCGTCCTCGGCCAGTCGTGCACCGGCGACCACTTCGGACGTTGTCTGCTCCATCGAGCTGACCGCTTCGTTGGTATCGGCCTGAATGGTCTGGACCAGTGATTCAATGCGCTTGGTCGCGTTGGAAGAGCGTTCGGCGAGTCGTTGCACTTCATCGGCCACGACCGCGAACCCTCGGCCCGCCTCGCCAGCCGATGCCGCCTGGATGGCCGCGTTGAGCGCCAGGATGTTGGTCTGCTCGGAAATGTCGTTGATCAGTTCAACGATGGAACCAATTTCCTGCGAGCTTTCGCCCAGTCGCTTGATGCGCTTGGAGGTTTCCTGGATCTGGCCGCGGATCGAGTCCATGCCGGCGATCGTCTGGCGCACGATGCCGGCGCCATTGGTTGCAATCTGCACCGAGCGTTGGGCCACCTCGGCCGACTCGGCGGAGTTCTTGGACACCTGGTTGATGCTGGTCGCGATTTCGGTAATGCGGCTGGAAGCAGAGTTGATTTCCTGCTCCTGGTGCTCGGCAGCCTCGGCCAGGTGCATGGCGGTAGCCTGCGTTTCCTGTGCGCTGGATGCTACCTGCACGGACGTATCGGTAATCGTCTGCACCAGGCTGCGCAGCTGCTCGACCGCGAAATTGATCGAGTCAGCGATCGCGCCGGTCATGTCCTCGGTGACGGTCGCCTTGACCGTCAAATCGCCTTCTGCCAGCGAACCCATCTCGTCCAGCAGGCGCATGATCGCCTCCTGGTTTCGGTCGTTGAGTTCCTTGCTGGTCTGGTACCGCACGCGGTTGGCGCGACCCAGGCTGAACAACAGGCCGACGATCGACAGCAGCGCCAAGACACCGGAAATGATGCTGACCCAGACGCCACCGATGATGCTGGTGTCCTTGATCGAGCCAAAAGCGGTCAGTGCGCTGAACAGGCTTTCGCTTTGGGCCAGCAGCTTGTCCGAGTCGCTGGCGATGGCGCCAGCGGCGGCCTGCGCCTTGAACAGGTTCTGCGAGGTGCCCAGGATCGTGTCGAGATCCTTCTTCATCTCGACCCACAATGCGTTGGCCTGGTTCAACGAGGCTTGTGCCGAGGTCGAAGTCACGCGCTGCGCTTCGCCGGCACCACCTTCACGGAAGCCCTTGAGCACTTGGCCGAACACACCGGCATCGCGCCCCAGCGCATCGCCGGCCATCGATGCACCTGCGCCACCGGCCTGGATCTCGGCGACGCGACGCGCCATGGTCGCGGCCAGGATGCCTTCGCGCACCGCCAGGTAGACCTGCGAGGACGCCGATCCGTTGGCCAGCATCGCGCGCACCACCTCGTCCATCTGCGCCTGCAGCTGCGGCACCTGCTGGACGAAACGGTCGGCGTTGCCGGCCAGGCCGAGCACCGCTTTTTGCGAGGCGATCACTTGGTCGGAGTTCTGGGCCAGCGGCGTCCAGGTGTCGGTGACACTCTTGATCGGGCCGGCCACTGCGGCGTTGCTGCCGAAGTTGTCGTTGAGCGACTTGATGTCGCCTTCGATCTTCTGCTTGGTGGTCTTGAATGCGGCGAACGAGTCAGCGTCGCCACCAACCGCCTCGCGGCCCTGGTTGGCCAGTCGCTGCGAGTTCACCTGCAAGTTGGAGGCCGATGTACTGGCACCACCGAACAAGGAAGCCTTGCGGATCGAGTAGTAGGTGTTGGCGCCGAAGACGATCAACGACATGACCAGCAAGGCGATCCAGACATTGGAGCCGATATTGCGGCTCTTGCCAGCTACGTTGTCCATTACAGTACTCATGGTTCGACCTCGACCTTAGTTTGCGATGCGCCGCTTCAGGCGGCGGCTTGTCTGAATTCAGGAGTGCGTGCCAGCCGTTCCAGGCTGAAAACGCCCCAGGAGTCGTCGGCCAGGCGATAGACCCGGTCGATGAAATGTGCGTAACGCCCCTCAAACAGCGGGCTGTCGTCCTTGGATTGTTGCTGCTCGTCCTGGAAGCTGCGCTGGCCGAACAGCTCGTCGATCGTCACCGCGACGTCGCCGCCGGATTGGCGCACGATCAACACGCGCTGGCTCTCGGTCAGCACGGTGCGCTCGCCTTCCAGGAACTGCTTGAGATCGACGATCGGCAGCAGGTTGCCACGGATGTTGGCCACGCCCAGCATCCAGGGCTGCGCACCGGGCACCGGGGTCACCGGCGGCATCGGCAGGATCTCGCCGACTTCGTCGAAACCCGACGCCAGCCGTCTGTGGCCAACCCGGTAACCGACGCCACGCCAGAGGCCCGGCGCATCCAGCTGCTCGGGCAAACCGGCGACATGCGCCATGCTGCTGGCTTCGTATTCGGTGAGGATGTCAAACGCGCTGCGTGCACCCTTGGCAGCCGGGCGCGGCTTTTTTGCAGGTGCCACGGGTGGATCGACCTGCTCGGCCTTCACGGTGCCGGCAGGCGCGGCAGCGCTTTCCACGGCCTCGTCCTTGGCGGCATCGTCTTTAACAGCATCCCCTTTAACAGCATCGACTTTAACGGCATCGTTCCTGACGACGCCGCTCTTGGCGGCATCGGGCTTGGTACTTCTTGCATGGCGGCGACGGCGGGCCATCGGTTAACCCAGCAACTCGCTGATGCGGGCCACGAGGGCATCCTCATCCGGTGGCTTGACGATGTAGTCCTTCGCGCCCTGGCGCATGCCCCAGCTGCGATCGGTCTCCATGCCCTTGGTGCTGACGATCAGCACGGGGATCGACTTGGTCGTCTCGCCGCGAGTCAGCGCACGCGTGGCCTGGAAGCCGTTCATGCCGGGCAACACCACATCCATCAATACCAGGTCCGGCAGCTCGCGCTTGCAGACCTCGATCCCATCCTCGGCGCTACCCGAGGTAATGACCTCGTGGCCGTTGCGCTCCAGCAGCTGGGTCAGCACCGCGGTGTCGGTGGGTGAATCTTCGATCAGAAGAATGCGTGCCATGGAATGCCTGCCCCCTAGGACCTGTTAACGCCATGAAAGCCGCTCGCGCCGGGCCCGAGGGCTTGCGCTGCAAGCAAGAGCAAGCAAGTGCATGTCGATGCGCGCCTGCGCGATGACGCAGCAGCGCAAGCCCTCGGGCCCGGCCGTTCGCGTTGCATTGCAGTGGCCGCCATGCGGCGCAGCGCAGCTTGAACAGACGTCCAGTCTGCCCTGCGCTGTGCGACACCACCTGTCGACCACTGCAATGCAACGCTAGCTACTTTCATGGCGTTAACAGGTCCCTAGACGTTGACGTGCTTGCGGATCGCATCGAGGAGTTCCTCGCGCGTGAATGGTTTGGTGACGTACTGCTGCGAGCCGACGATGCGACCGCGCGCCTTGTCGAACAATCCATCCTTGGACGACAGCATGATCACCGGCGTCGACTTGAACACCTGGTTGTTCTTGATCAGCGCACAGGTCTGGTAGCCGTCCAGGCGCGGCATCATGATGTCGACAAAGATGATCTGGGGCTTGTGGTCGGCGATCTTGGACAACGCCTCGAAGCCGTCGGTCGCAGTGACCACGTCGGCGCCTTCACGCTTGAGTAGCGTCTCGGCGGTCCGGCGGATCGTCTTTGAGTCGTCGATGACCATCACGCGGAGGCCATCCAGGCTTCCGGTGCGGCTGTCGTCTTGCGTCATTCAAATTCCCCTATGCGCGGTGCTTCATGAGTGCCGGCGCCGCTGCGATCCCCTTTATATCTCAGCCTGCGGCAACACTGTCAAGTTTTGGATTGGTGCAGCAGCAGCTTGAACGAGCCCAAGGACACCGAATCGCTCGCGCCCCCCTGCTACCATGCGTCGCATTGTGCCGCGAACAGGTCATATTGTGCTTGATATCGTCGTCGTCATGGATCCGATCGGCAACATCCGGATCGCCAAGGATTCGACGTTCGCCTTGCTGCTGGAAGCGCAAAAGCGGGGCCATAGGCTGCATTACGTGCTTCCGGGCGGGTTATCCCTGGCCCAGGGGCAGGCACGCGCGCTGGTTTCACCCCTCAAAGTCATGGACGATCCGGGGCAATGGCACGATCTGGGACAGCCGTCACAGCGCGTTTTTTGCGCCAGGGACGTGGTCCTGATGCGCAGCGACCCGCCCGTCGACGCCAACTATCTCCACGATACCCAGATCCTGGGCATCGCCCAGCAAGCCGGGGCACTGGTGGTCAACGATCCGCAAGGATTGCGTGATTTCAACGAAAAACTGGCGGCGCTGCTATTTCCCGAATGTTGCCCGCCGACACTGGTCAGCCGCGACAATGCCGCGCTCAAGGCATTCGTCACCGAACAGGGTCAAGCCGTGCTCAAGCCGCTGGATGGGATGGGCGGACGCTCGATCTTCCGCGCCAGCAAGGGCGAGCCCAACCTCAACGTGATCCTGGAAACGCTGACTGAAGGCGGCCAGCACCTGGCGATGGCGCAGCGTTACCTGCCGGAAATCACCGAAGGCGACAAACGCATCCTGCTGGTCGACGGCACCCCGGTCGATTACTGCCTGGCGCGGATCCCGCAGGGCGACGAGTTTCGCGGCAACCTGGCCGCCGGCGGCCGGGGTGAAGGTAGGCCGTTAAGCGATCGCGACCGCTGGATCGCGGCCCAGGTCGGCCCGGAAATGAAGCGCCGGGGCATGCTGTTTGTCGGCTTGGACGTGATCGGCGACTACCTGACCGAGGTCAACGTCACCAGCCCGACCTGCATCCGCGAGCTGGATGCGCAGTTTGGGCTCAATATCGCGGGGCAGTTGTTCGATGCGATCGAGGCGAGGCTGTGAGCAGCGAGGCTGTGAATGGCGAAGCTGTGAATGGCGAAGCTGTGAATGGGGATGCCGTGAGAGGTGATGCCGAAGGCAGCAAAGTAAGCCGGCCGCGTGTCATCCTGAACCCCTGAATTGTCATCCTGAGCGCAGCGAAGGATCTGCTGGGCGTTTACTTGCATGGCAACAAGCAGATCCTTCGCTGCGCTCAGGATGACAATATCGAGGCCTGATCCTTCCGCTCACTGCCGAATCGTCCACCGCTTCCTGACCCATGACCGCCACCGCAGCCCCTCCGACCATCGGCCCTGGCCAACGCCTCAGCGCGACCGTGGTGCTGTCGTTGCTGCTGCACGGGATGCTGATCCTGGGCGTGGGCTTCGTGCTCAGTGATGCCGCGCCGGTGGTACCGACGCTGGACGTGATCCTGACCCGGACCCAGACCGCGCTGACTCCGAAACAGGCCGATTTTTTGGCCCAGGCCAACAACCAGGGCGGCGGCGAAAGCGAAAAGACCACGCGTCCGCGCGACTCGCAGACCGGGCTGGTGGCCAAGCCCGACGACGGTCTGGCCGCGCGCGAGCTGCGGGCGCAGTCGCCGGCACCGCAGCCGCCACCGCAGGCACGCATCGTCAGCAGTACCGCGGGGCGCACGTCCGTGCCGACACCGGAAGCCACCACGCCCCCGGCCCCCGTCTCGCTGCCACCGGGCCGACAACGCATCGACCGCGACATCGCAATGGCGCGCCTGGCCGCCGAGATCCACCTGCAGTCCGAGCGCTACGCCAAGCGCCCCAAGCGCAAGTTCGTTTCCGCCAGCACCAAGGAATACGCCTGGGCCGGCTACCTGCGCGCCTGGGTCGATCGGGTCGAGCGCATCGGCAACCTCAACTATCCCGACGAAGCACGACGGCGCGGCCTGGCCGGCGAGCTGGTGATCAGCGTGGCGATCCGTCGCGACGGATCGGTCGAGCGCGCCGATATCGTCAAGTCCAGCGGCAGTCGATTGCTCGATGCGGCGGCGTTGCGGATCGCCAAACTGGCCGAACCGTATCCACCGCTTCCGCAAACATCAGAAAACATCGACGTCCTGCATGTCACTCGCACGTGGCTGTTCCTGCCCAGTGGCTCGTTGCACGACGATCGCTAGCCAAGCAGTAGTGCCGGCACGCTCGTCATCGTGGGCGGCTGAAACCATCACCGATGATCAGGACGGCGTGCCCTGCCAGGCAGCATATTGCGCAAGGCATCTGTCTTGAACCAGAAATGATTCGCCAAAGCCCCGGCAACATGCAAGGAAATAACTCCAAGCAGCACCTTTGAGGCGAGCACGTGCTGGTCTCCCAGCCACTCATTGCCCAGCAGGAATGCAGTCAACCCGGCAACGGGCATGGCGAGTAGCAACGCATAAAGCGTGAAATGCGTAATCTTCGACAATATGACTGCCCAATTTGGCTCTCTTTCGCTATGTGCTGGACGCCCGTGCGCAAACCGGTCCCATAGCCGGATCGATGCCGCCAACAAGATGGACAGTCCGACCACAAGGTGTAGATACCCTGTCCATTCGGTGGTGCCATTGATGGCCTTGCCCTCGATCCCGGCATCAAAAAGCGCAACCATGGATTCTCCAATGAAATACTGGACGACGATCAGCGCAACTATCAGCCAATGGAGATAGATGTTGAGGCGGGTCCAGCGACTCGGTTCAAAGGCTGGGGTTGGTGCTGTCGTGGACATTGCGTTACTCCGGAGAAATAACCGACAAGAGTCGAGCGCGTTTAGCTGGGCAAGCAAATCCCGGGACAATCACTTGTCACGAATGCAAATGGATACGGGAGCAGAGAATCCGTCATCCATCGGGGCAGCATCAAAAATAACAGCCTAAATGTTAAGCACCTCTCAGGCAGCCACGACAATCGCAAGGATTCAGCGTCGTCACTTCCCGGAGCTGGTCTCAGCGCGCGTCACGCAACGCCTGTTGCTGCACCAAAGTCAATGCAACGTTGTTGCGCAGGTAGGCCGGCTCGGCGCGCTCTGGCGCCACGGCCTCACCGCGTGCGAACGCCTGTACCGCAAGCCGTGCAAGATCGCCCGCGTGCGGCAAGGCCGTTGCATCGATGCCCGATATCCGAGCGCCCAGTCGCGTACGCAATGCTTCGTCGGCTGCCGCGAAGCCGGTGCCGACACCCTGCCAGGACACGCCTGTCTCCCCATCCGGCGGCATCACTTCGGGAAGCACCGCTTCGCGCGGATCGATGACCACTTCGTCCATGCGCGCGACCAAGTCGTCGCCATCACGGGCAAATGCCCCCAGGTAAACCTCGCCCATGCGCGCATCGATCGCGGCGACCACATGCACTCCGGTTGCGCGACTGGCCAACACGGCCAGCGTCGACACCGGGATCACCGGCCTGTCCAGCGCCAGCGCAATGCCCTGCGCAATGGCGATGGCAAGACGGACGCCGGTGAACGCACCGGGGCCGCGCCCGACCGCGATCGCATCGAGCTGCGATTTGGCGATTCCGGCATCGGCCAGTAATTGTTGTGCCCAAGGCAATGCCAGTTCGGCATGGCGGCGCGGGGCGATCTCGAAGCGCTCGCGCACCTGGCCATCGATCCAGAGCGCGACGGAACAGGCTTCGGTGGCGGTTTCGAAGGCGAGGAGCTTCATCGGCCCAGTTTACGGCAGTCCCGATCGCTACCTGTAGGAGCGACGTAAGTCGCGATTGGATGTCTCGACGAAGCCCAATCGCGACTTACGTCGCTCCTACAAAAACCACAACACCCCAAGCTCGCGGCTGAAACCGCTCCTACATGGGATCGTTAGATAGGGCCACTACACAGGATCGTTGGCAAAGAACGCCTCAACGTCTTCGATATCCCGCGTCTTGGGCAACGGTGGCAACGAGTCCATGAACACCCGGCCGTAACTCTTGCCGAGCAGCCGTGGGTCGCACAGCACCAGCACTCCGCGGTCGCGCTCGCTGCGGATCAAACGGCCAGCACCCTGCTTGAGCGCGATCACCGCCTGCGGCAGCTGCTCGTCGCGGAACGGGTTGCCGCCGGCGCGACGTACCGCTTGCAGGCGGGCTTCGAAGACCGGGTCGTCCGGTGCAGCGAACGGCAGTTTGTCGATTACCACGACGCTCAACGCAGCGCCAACTACGTCTACGCCTTCGCGGAAACTGGCCGCGCCCAGCAGCACGCCGTTGCCGGATTCGCGGAACCGCTCCAACAGCACGTTGCGTGGTGCCTCGCCCTGCACGAACAGTGGCCACGGCCCATCACGCAGCAGGCCGGCCGCCAGGCGCAAGGCGCGATGCGATGCGAACAATACGAACGCGCGCCCTGCCGACGCCCGCAGCACCGGCAACAACGCCTCCACCAGCGCGTCGGTGTAGTCGCGCGACATCGGCTCGGGCAGGCCTTTGGGCAGATAGCACAACGCCTGCTTATTCCAGTCGAAAGGGCTTGGCTCCAGCAAGGTTTCCGGCGCATCCAGCCCCAGGCGCGTGGCGATGTGATCAAAGCGGCCCGACACCGCCAGCGTCGCCGAAGTGAACACCCAAGCCGCGCGCGATTGCTCTCGATGCGCGCGCAACGGACCGGAGACATCCAGTGGCGTGCGTTGAAGGCGGAAACCGCGTGGGGTCAGTTCGTACCAGCGGACGTCGTCGTCGGTGGGGGAAGAAAGGGGGTCAGAGTCACTTTCCGAACGGGAGTCTTCGTTATCAAAACCAGAAGGATCGGAAAGTGACTCTGACCCCCTTTCTTCGCGCGTGCGATTGAGCCAACGCGACAGCCGTGTCGAGAAATCCTGGGCACGTGCATGGCAGGCATCGAACCCCGGAGACGCTTCGCGCAACGGTTCCAGGGTCGCCATCAGCGTTGCCAATGCCCCACCCAAGTCATCGAAGGCGTCATGCACCGCATCGACCTGCAACGCCCGCGACCCCGTCCCACGCACAGGCAATGACTCCATCGCCGCGCGCAATGCGCGGGTGGCGTGTTCGAGTTGTTGCGACGGCGCCTGCACGGTCGCCAGCGAAGCAGGCACGTCCTTGCACTCACGCAGGCTGTCGCGCGCCAGTTCCACCAACGGTCGCGCACCCAACCCTTCACCAAAAAATTGCGCCGCCAGTTCCGGCAGCTGGTGCGCTTCGTCGACGACAAAGGCCTGCGCGCCAGGCAGTATCTCGCCAAAGCCTTCCTGCTTGAGGGCCAGGTCAGCCAGCAGCAGGTGGTGGTTGACCACGACCAGGTCGGCGGCCTGCGCGCGTTGCCGCGCCTTTACGACAAAGCACTCGTCCCAGAACGGGCACTCGTTGCCCAGGCAGTTCTCGGCGGTACTGGTGACCATCGGCAGTAGTGGCGAGTCTTCGGGCAGTGCCTCGACCTCGGCCATGTCGCCCATGCGCGTGCGTCCGCCCCAGGTGACGATGCGCTGGAACAACGCAGCCTGCGCACGCGATGCGAACACACCTTTCGCAAGCTGCGGGTCGCCCTTGGCCTGCTCCAACCGGTACAGGCACAGGTAGTTGGCGCGGCCTTTCAGCAACGCCGACTTGATACCAATACCGAGTGCATCGCGTACCCGCGGCAAGTCGCGGTGGTACAGCTGGTCCTGCAGCGCGCGGGTGCCGGTCGAGATGATGGTCTTGCGTCCGGACAGCAGCGCCGGCACCAGGTAAGCAAAGGTCTTGCCGGTGCCGGTGCCCGCTTCGGCCAGCAGTTCGGCGCGTTGCTCGAAGGCATCGGCAATGGCGACGGCCAGGCGTTGTTGCGAAGGGCGTGGGACGAAGGCGGGCGTGGCTTCGGCCAGTGCGCCGCCTTCGGCCAGGGCTGCGCGGCTGCGCTCGGTCAAATCCGACATGTCAGCAGCGCGGCCTCAGAAACGATTGGGGCCGTCGACCTTGCAGGCCGCCAGCTTGGCCTGCGCGTCTTGCGCGCCGGTGGCATCGGTTGCCATCAGCCGCGCAAAGCGGACCGTGGCCCAGTGGCGGCGACACAAGGGCCCAACCTGGGCGCCCAGCCCAAACGCACGCCGTGCCAGTGTCTCTGCCTCGTCGAACTTGTGCTGCAGGATCGCCGCCTCGGCGCGTTCTTGCAGCAGCGCCGGGTCGTCCGGGACGATGCCAAGTGCTTTGTCGAGCACTGCGGCAGCCTCGGCGTATTGCTGGCGGCTTTCCAGACGCAGGGCATCTTCGCGCAGGTCTTCGACCATGGAGTCGCGCAACGGTCGCACGGTCAACTCGCTTTCATCATCGTCCGCGGCGCTGGCGCGGATCGCGGCGACCATCGCTTCCGGAGTTGCCTGGGTCAGCGGTTCGGGTGGCGCGGGTAATGGCTGGCTTGCGCAAGCGGCCAACAGGACGGCCGCGAGTGTTGTCAGCACGCCATGCAGCCCTGTTCTGGCCAGCTTCATTGCCCGTTGTCCTGCATCGGTTGCGATGGCTGTGGTTGTTCCGGCGACTGCGTTTCCGGGACTTGCCTGGCAGGATCCTCGCGCTTGCCCCAGCCGAACCAGTCACGCCAGCTGCGCTTGTCTTGCTGCTGTGACTGGCCTTGTTGGTCCTCAATCTCCGGATTGGCATAGACGCAAGGCTGGTACGCAGGAGCGAATCCCGCCACGAAGGCGAAACGTCGCGCCTCCGGACAACCGGCGTCGGTGCTGTTGGACTGCGCCACCCATTGCCAGTCCAGGCCCTTGTCGGAGACCTGCAACGGCGCCGTAGGCAGCTTGGAGAAGATGCCGGACCACACCCGCATCGCCCCGGTGGCACCGTACAAACCCGTCGGCTTGTTCTGGTCGTTGCCAACCCAAATTACCGCCAGGTGGTCGCCGGTCCAGCCGGCAAACCAGCTGTCACGGCTGTCGTTGCTGGTGCCAGTCTTGCCGGCCGGATGCAGCCGACCCAGTCCGTCGGCGATCAGCTGGCGCCCGGTACCTTCGGTGACGGCAGTCTGCAACGCCAGCGTCACCAAGCGCGCAGCAATCGCGTCGCCTTCCTGCGCCGGCGCCGGCGCCTTGTCATATCGGTTGACGACCTTGCCGTCGTGGTCGATGACGCCGCGTACCGCGTGCAGCGGCTGGATCTCGCCATCGGAAGCCAAAAACTGGAACAGCTGCGCCATCGCATACGGACTCTGGTCCAGCGAACCCAGGATCAGCGACGGATTGGCGTCGGCTTTGATCCCGGCCAGGGTATGGACCAGGTTGGCGATACGCTCGGGCTTGACCTGCATGCCGACGCGCACCGTGGCCTGGTTCCAGGAGTGCGCCAGCGCATCGATCAGGCGCACCGTGCCGTGGCTGCGATTATCGGAATTGCCCGGGCTCCAGCGCTTGCCATTGTCCAGCGTGACCGTCACCGGGCCGTCGTCGACATAACTGGCCAGCGACCAGCGCCCGGGCTGGGCCAGTGCCAACAGATAAACGAATGGCTTGATCAACGAGCCGACCGGCCGTTGCGCTTCGACTGCACGATTGAAGCCGGGCTCGGCGACGTTGCGGCTGCCGACCACGGCGCGGACCTCACCGGTACGGACGTCGGTCAGGACCAGGCCGGCATTGAGGGCCGGTCGTTTCTTGGT
>RCMY010017252.1_pt1 | contig 14855 bp, 17 predicted proteins | sample 2041341 | NCBI WGS metagenome assembly RCMY01 (sample SAMN09708234, study PRJNA481090) | Marine sediment metagenome, whole genome shotgun sequencing project.
TCGGCGGCGGCGGTGGTGCCGACGCCGCGCTCGCCCAGATCGCGCTGGCGCTGCAATGCGCGCTCCTGCAGATCGGCCTGATCGCGCGCCGCCGTCAGTTCGTCCCGCGCCAGATCCAGCCCGCGGGCGGCATCGCGGGCCTCGGCGCGGGCATCCATCAGATCGCTCGACGCCCGATCCCGCGCGGACCTAGTATCAGCCGGATCAATGCGTACCAGAAGCTGCCCAGCCTCAACCTGTCCGCCCTCGTCAAAGGCTTCGGCCAACTCGACGATGGTGCCGGACGCCTTGGCGCGCAGCTCCAGCGTGCGGCGGCTACGCACCTCGCCGTAAGCGGTCAGGGTTGGTGCGATGGCCTGCGGCTGGGCCAACACGACCTTGACTGCGAACTCACGCTCTTCCCGCGTGCCGACCTGCGGCGTACGGGCCAGCCGCGCCTGCACTGACGCGTTCAGGATGTAGCCCGCATAGGTCAAAATCCCCAATGTCAGAGACATCAGGATCAGACCTGTCAGGCTTCGGCGCAGAAACTGCATGGCTGGGCGATCCTCGCTGGGGCGGCGCGCAGTCTATATGTAAGCTGCGCGCGCCAAATGCCAAACACGCTACTTGCGGCGCTGATGCTCGTCCAGACGGGGCATGATCTCGACAAAGTTGCAGGGGCGGTGGCGATAGTCCAGTTGCAGGGACAATATGTCGTCCCACGCATCCTTGCACGCACGCGCCGGGACTGCCGGGTAGCGCAAAGAGGTAGGTTCCATGCGCCACGCCCGCGGTCGCGCGGCTCTGGATCGCGCTGGTGCCGATCTTGGCCATGCTGACATGGGTGAACACGGTGCCGAAGGCGTCGATTTCCTTTTCATAGACGTCGCGATGGGCCTCGACTGTCACGTCGCGGCCCGTCAGGCCGGTGCCCCCGGTCGAGATGATGGCGTCGATGCCGCCGTCCTCGCACCAATCGCGCAGCCGCTTTGCGATCTCGGCGCGCTCGTCGCGCACGATGGCACGGGCGGCCAGAATATGCCCGGCCCCTTCGATCCGGGCAACCAGCGTATCGCCCGAGCGGTCATCGTCTGCCTGCCGCGTATCGCTAACGGTCAGCACGGCGATGCGCACGGGGATGAATTCGCGGGTCTCATCAATGTGGCTCATGGTTCAGGCCCTTTCCAGTATCGCGAGGCGCGCAGCCAGCGCCGTGAATATCGCAGCCGTGACATAGCCCAGCCCGCGCGCAAAGCGCGGCGATCCGGCCATGCGCCGCCCGAGGCCCCCCGCGAACACACCGACGGCACCGTTGATGATCAAACCGCCAACGCCCATGATCGCGCCCAACACTAGAAACTGCCCCAGCAGGCTGCGCGCGGGGTCGGTGAATTGTGGCAAAAACGCCAGAACGAAAAAGATCACCTTGGGGTTCGTCAGGTTCACGATCAGCCCCTCGCGGAACGCACGGTGCGCGCTCATCGGGCGACCCTTGGCATGAACCGGCCCAGTGCGCAGCGCGCCGACTGCCAACCACAATAGATAGGCGACCCCCATCCAGCGGATCACATCGAATAGCCACGGCGCCGCCGTCACCAGCGCGCCGATCCCCAGCGCCGCTAGAGTCACATGGACCAACGCCCCAAGAGAGATGCCCGCGCTCGCAGCCATCGCCTGCTTCGGCCCGGCCCGTAAGCCCTGTCCGAGGCAAAACATCATATCCGCCCCCGGCGTCAGATTCAGCGCCAGTGCGGCAGGCAGGAACGCCAGCAACAGCCACGGATCTATCACGGCGCGCCCCCCCTCAAACGGGCCTGCATGTCCAGCAGATCGGCCCAGGCCGCGCGCTTGGCCGCGGGGGTGCGCAGCAGATAGGCGGGGTGGAACATCGGCAGCGCGGGCTTGCCCCACGCCTCGGTCCATTTCCCGCGCAACTTGGTGATACCACGCTCGCCCAAGCCAGCCTGGCACGAAATGTTGCCCATGAGAATCACCACCTCGGGCGCGGCCAACTCGACGTGCCGCTGCATGAAAGGGCGCATCATCGCAATCTCGTCCGGCTTGGGATCGGCGTTCTGCGGCGGGCGCCACGGCAAAATGTTGGTGATATAGACGTTCTCCTCGCGGCTCAGCCCGATGGTGGCCAGCATCCGGTCCAGCATCTGCCCGGCGCGCCCGACAAAGGGGCGGCCGGCGCGATCCTCTTCGCGGCCCGGCGCCTCGCCTATGATCATCACGCGCGCACCCGGAACTCCATCCGCAAACACCAGATTGCGCGCGCCGCGCTTCAGCTCGCAATGATCGTAGGCAGCCATTGCCGCGCGCAGGGCATCCAGATCATTCGCACCCTCGGCAGCTTGGCGCGCCGCCGCCTCGGCATCCGGCGCGGCATGCACAGGCACGGCCTTTTGCACGGCAGGCGCCACCGCCTTCGGCGCCGCGGCTGGCGCCTCGTAGCGGTTCACCGGCTCGTCGCCGATCGCCTCGTCGACGCCCAGCTCGACCTGCCATTGCAGGAGCGCCCTGAGTCCGTGAAAATCCAATGCCGAATCCATACATTCACGCTACTCTGCCCACCCCGCAGGCGAAAGCGCGGAGTGCGCCCCGCCCTTTCACTGTTCTGAAAATACTTAAGGTCCACGCCCTCCACGCACACGTCCGCTTGCCGATTGATCGCGGCCCGCGCCCATGCGATAACGCCGAGACTTGCCAAACAGGAGATGCCGGTGCCTTTCGACCACACCCACCTTCTGGGGATCGAGCCTTTGGCCCCCCATGACATCACCACGATCCTCGATCTGGCCGATCAATACGCCGATCAGGGCCGCAGCGGGGCCAAGCATGGCAACGCGCTGGCTGGCCTGACGCAGATCAACATGTTCTTTGAAAATTCCACCCGCACGCAGGCCAGTTTCGAGCTGGCGGGCAAGCGGTTGGGCGCTGACGTCATGTCGATGGCGATGCAGGCCAGCTCCATCAAAAAGGGCGAGACGCTGATTGATACAGCCATGACGCTGAACGCCATGCACCCCGATCTGCTGGTCGTGCGCCATCCCCATTCGGGCGCGGTGGACCTTCTGGCGCAAAAGGTGAACTGCGCGGTGCTGAACGCGGGCGACGGGCGGCACGAACACCCGACGCAGGCGCTGCTGGACGCGCTGACGATCCGCCGCGCCAAGGGGCGGCTGCACCGCTTGAACATCGCCATCTGCGGCGATATCGCGCATAGCCGCGTCGCCCGCAGCAACATCATCCTGCTGGGCAAGATGGAGAATCGCATTCGTCTGATCGGCCCTCCCACCCTGATGCCCGCCGGGATCGGCGAATTCGGCGTCGTCTATGACGACATGCAAAAGGGCCTGGAAGGCGTCGATGTCGTCATGATGCTGCGCCTTCAGCGCGAGCGCATGGATGGCGGTTTCATCCCGTCCGAGCGTGAATATTACCACCGCTACGGCCTCGATGCCGAAAAGCTGGCCCATGCCGCCCCCGACGCCATTGTCATGCATCCCGGCCCGATGAACCGCGGCGTCGAGATCGACGGCGAGTTGGCCGACGATATCAGGCGCAGCGTGATTCAGCAGCAGGTGGAAATGGGCGTCGCCGTGCGCATGGCGGCGATGGACCTACTGGCGCGCAACCTGCGCCGCCGGGCAACCCCGCAAACGGTGATGGCATGAGCGACACTATCCAGATCAGGGCGACCGAGACGGGCATCGTGCGCGTATTCTCCGTCGATATCCCGGCGGATCAAATCGCTGCATTCACCGCCCGCAATGGCCGCTGGCCCCTGCGCGAGGCGCTGGGGGCCGAGACGCTGGACCCCGAGCATATCGAGGTCTTCGACGCGGCGGACCTGACCGGCGTCGGCCTTCCCGGCTATCTGGCCGAGGGCCACGCGATCCCCAAGGACCAGATCGAGCCAATGCGCGCGCGCCTCGCCGCGCAGGACGGCACGCTGATGGTCATCACCTCGCGGGCCTTTGGCGGGACCGCACAGACATTGTTGCCCCGCGCACCGCTCAATCTGATCGCATCCTTTTCCGAACCGCACGATCCCATCACGTTCGGCGCGCTGCCCGATGAATCCGCCCGCACGCCCGAGTATGAGGACAAGCCACAGCGCAAAAAACCATCCGACGCCGCCATGTCGGGCCGCGTCGCCAGTGTAGTCCTTCTGGTGCTGGCGCTGCTGGTTATCGTCATGGTCTGGATCGCATCGTGATAGATACTGGCCGAATCCTGATCACCAACGCCAACCTGATCGACCCCGAGGCCGGGACTGTCACGCAGGGCAGTCTGCTGATCGAAGAGGGCCACATAACGCGCATCACCCCCGGCGCTGCCTTGCCGGACATGCCCAAAGGCACCCGGGTTATCGACGCGGGCGGCAAGCACCTTGCCCCCGGCATTGTCGATATCGGCGTCAAGGTCTGCGAGCCGGGCGAGCGGCACAAGGAATCGTTCCGCTCCGCCGGTCTGGCGGCGGCGGCAGGCGGCGTGACCACTATGGCCACCCGCCCCGATACGCTACCGGCCATCGACAGCCCCGAAGTACTGGAATTCACCCGTCGCCGCGCCAATGAGGCCGCGCCGGTCAACGTCCTGCCCATGGCCGCCCTGACCAAAGGGCGCGCAGGCAAAGAAATGACCGAGGTCGGCTTTCTCATGGATGCGGGCGCCGTCGCCTTTACCGATTGCGACCATGTCGTGCAAAGCACCAAGGTGTTCGCCCGCGCGCTGACCTACGCCCGCGCCCTCGGCGCGCTGGTCATCGCCCACCCGCAAGAGCCGGGGCTGTCCGCTGGGGCCGCCGCCACGTCGGGCAAATTCGCCTCGCTCTATGGCCTGCCGGCCGTCTCGCCCATGGCCGAGCGGATGGGCCTCGACCGCGACATCGCGCTGCTGGAAATGACTGGCGCGCGCTATCACGCCGACCAGATTACGACAGCGCGCGCCCTGCCCGCGCTGGAACGCGCCAAGCGCAACGGCCTCGACATCACCGCCGGCACGTCGATCCACCACTTGACGCTGAACGAGCTGGACCTCGCTGGCTATCGCACCTTCTTCAAGGTCAAGCCGCCCTTGCGCAGCGAAGAGGACCGCCAAGCCATCATCGAGGCGGTGCGCATCGGCCTGATCGACACGATCAGCTCGATGCATACCCCCCAAGACGAAGAGAGCAAGCGCCTGCCCTTTGAGGAGGCCGCAAGCGGTGCCGTGGCATTGGAAACGCTGCTGCCAGCCGCGCTGCGCCTTTATCATTCGGGCGATCTGGATCTGCCGACGCTGTTCCGCGCGCTGTCGCTGAACCCGGCAAAGCGGCTGGGCCTGCCATCCGGTCGGCTATCCGTTGGCACGCCCGCCGATCTGGTGCTGTTCGACGCCGACAAGCCCTTTGTTCTAGACCGATTCAAGCTACGATCGAAATCCAAGAACACGCCCTTTGACGGCGCGCGGATGCAGGGCCGCGTGTTGGTCACATTCGTCGCCGGAACCCCTGTTTATGAGGTCGACTGATGCCCCTGTTTGAAACCTCCGCCGCATTGCTGATCCTCTGGGCCGTTATCGGCTATCTGCTGGGGTCGATCCCCTCGGGCATTTTAATTGCCCGCGCGCTGGGGCTGGGTGATCTGCGCAGCATCGGGTCGGGCAATATCGGCGCGACGAATGTTTTGCGCACCGGGTCCAAGGGCGCGGCGGCGGCGACATTGCTGCTGGATGCGGCCAAGGGCGCGATCGCTGTCCTGCTGGCCCGCTGTCTGGCGGGCGAGGATGCGGCGCAACTGGCGGGCTTGATGGCACTTCTCGGCCATTGCTTTCCCGTTTGGCTAGGCTTTCGCGGCGGCAAGGGGATGGCGACGTTCCTTGGCCTGATGCTGGCGCTGGCGTGGCCCGTCGGCCTGTTCTGCTGCGCGACATGGCTGGCCACAGCATTGATCGCGCGCATTTCGTCGCTGTCAGCGCTGGTTTCGGCGTGCAGCGCGTTCCTGTGGATGCTGGTGCTGGGATACTGGCAGATGCTGGTGCTGGGCCTCGTGACGGCGGCGCTGATCCTGTGGCGCCACCGGGCCAACATCGCACGGCTGCGCGCCGGGACAGAGCCTAAGATCGGGCAGAAGTGAAGGTCGTCGGGGGGGTGCTTTTGTGATGCAAACCCCTAGACGAGCGCGCCGATCATTTCGCGATGTAGCGATGGCCCTGCGGCCACCATCCCATCCACCTGCGGGACCGCGTTATTGAACCGCAGCAACTGCCCGCGACGATCCGTCGACAGCGCCCCCGCCTCGCGCAGGATCAGATCGCCAGCGGCAACGTCCCATTCCCAGGTCTTGCGCAGCGTCAGCATCGCATCGAACCGCCCCTCGGCGACCAAACTCAGCCGATAGGCCAGCGACGGGCGATGCTCGCGCTTGAAGGCCGGAACCGCACCGCGCCAGTGCCGCGCCTCCAACATGGTTTTAGCTGCCAGCAATGTCGCGCCCTCGGCCCCCATCTGCGCACTGGCGTGAATGGGCGCGCCGTTCAGCGTCGCGCCCATCCCAGCGGCGGCGGCATACATCAGATCCAGCATGGGCAAATAGACGACGGCGGCAGTCACCACACCCTCGTCGCAGACAGCCAGCGCATGCGCCCATGCGCGGCTGCCGTCGATAAAGCTGCGCGTGCCGTCGATGGGGTCGATAATGAAAGTGCGCGGCGCGGCAGCGCGCAGGGGGTCAGGCGCGCTCTCTTCACTGAGCCAGCCATAGGCGGGCCGCGCGCTGCGTAAACGCGCCTCAAGTACATCGTTGACGGCCAGATCGGCCTCGGTCACGGGGCCTGCATCGTCGGACTTGTCCCAACGCTTGACTGTCGAGCCGACATAGCCGGTCGCCACCTCGCCCGCCGCCCGCGCAGCGTCGATCAGCAGGGGCAGGTCACGCGCCGGCAAGGGTCATCCCCTCAACCAGCAGCGACGGCACCACAGAGCTGAGATGCGTGCGCGCATCATTGGCGGGCGTCAGGTGCATCAGCATGTCATGCAGGTTTCCGGCGATGGTCAGCTCATTCACCGGATAGGCGATCTCGCCATTTTCAATCCAGAAGCCTGACGCCCCACGCGAATAATCGCCCGTATTGGAATTGATGGTCGAGCCGATCATCGACGTTACCAGCAGGCCGGTGCCCATGCCCCGGATCAGATCGTCGCGGCTGCAATCCCCTTGCGTCAGCGCTATATTCCACGTGCCGGGACGGGGCGGGCCGGACATGCCGCGCTTGGCATTGGCGGTGGAGGTCATTCCCAACTGGCGCGCGCTGGCAAGGTCCAGAACCCAGCCCGTCAAAACGCCGTGGTCCACGATAGCGCGACTTTGCGTCGCTAACCCCTCGCCGTCATAGGGGCGCGATCCGGCCACGCGGGGGCGATGCGGATCCTCCAGGATGCTCAGACCCTCGGGCAGCACCTGCTGGCCCAGTTTGTCGCGCAGCCAGGTGGCCCCACGCGCAACCGCCGCGCCATTGGCGGCGCCCAGCAAATGACCGATCAGCGAGGTCGAGATACGCTCGTCGAACAGCACCGGATACGCGCCCGTTTTGGGACGGCGCGCACCAAGGCGCTCAGCAGCGCGCAGGCCAGCGCGCGCGCCGATCTCAGCGGCGCTGCGCATATCGGCATCAAAGATCCGCGCGTCGCCATCGGAATCCCGCTCCATCCCGGCGCCAGTTCCGGCGATGGCAGCGCAGGAAACATACCAGTCAGTCCGCGCGTGATTGGCGGCAAAGCCATTGCTGGCCGCCATCCAGATGTGGCAGCGCTCATAGCCAGCGGTTGCGGCCTGCACCTGAGTGACGCCCTCTGCGGCCAGCGCGGCGGCCTCGGCCTCGGTGGCGCGGCGCTGCAATTCGGCGGGCTCAGGCTCGGGCGCGGGATCGGCCAGCTCAAGCGCGGCGATGTCCCAGCCCTTGGCCAGCTGCGCGGGATCGGCCAGCCCGGCATAGGGATCCTCGGGTGCCTCACGCGCCATCGCAACAGCACGCTCGGCCATAATCTCCAGCGTTTCGGGGCGGATATCGGAGGAGGACACATTGGCCTGCCGCCTCCCCACCAGCACGCGCAGACCCACATCCGTCGCCTCAGAGCGCTCGGCCTGTTCCAGCTTGCCGCCGCGCACGTCGATCACCTGTGACGCGCCGGTGGCGACCATCGCATCGGCACTGTCTGCGCCCGCGCGGCGCGCCGCCGCCAGCAGGGCCTCGGCCAGATCCGCGTGTGCTAGATCTGTGTGTGCCAGATCCGCATGAGAATGTGTCATGGAATTGCCTTTCAAGTGCGCGTCAGAGGTAGTCCGCACACGCGCCGGGTGCAAGGGGCGCACCGCTGCCCCGCAAAGAGAAACGGGCCGGGGGGATCAGCCCCGGCCCGCCCATATTTCTGCCAGCACGGCGTCTATTTCAGGCGCTGACCGTTGGCGACGATGCCGCCTTCTTCGGTGAACTCGATTCTTGGAGGTCAGCTCATCCTCGCCCTCGCCCGGCACGGCAAAGACGCCCATCATCATGCGCATGCCCATCACCTGATCTTCGGGCACAAGGCCCATCGCCACCAGCTTGTCCAGCAGCGCATTGGCGCCGGTCAGCTTCAACGCGACGTCGCCCACGGGCTTGGGCTTGCCGTCGTAGGTGATCATGTCGTCATTGTCGAAGGTGACATCGCCCTGCCCCGTCAGCTCGGCGCCCGCAAGGCGAAGCTGCAGACGATTCACGGTCAGCGCGTTCAGCTCGGCCGGGACTGCGTCGCTCTCTTCGGCCTTGGCCATCGCCACGGGGTCAAAGATGTCGGCCAGGATGCTGGCCTTGCCATCGAGGTCCAGCGCCAGGATGGCCGGATCGCGCGGCAGCTTGCCCTCGGGATCAAAGAGCGCCCAGATCGCATCGCTCACCGTGAGATCGCCCAGCACGAAGGTCAGCCCAAAATCCTGCGGCGCGTCGTCCTTTTGCAGTGGCATGGTCAGGTCGAACTGCGCCTCCTTCATGCCCATCTCGACGGGAAAGGGCAAATTCGGCACGCTCGCTTCAATGCGCACGTCGTTTGATGTGCCGCCGTAGCTGAGCTGGCCCTCATCCATGCGCAAGGCCAGCTTGCCGCCCGAGCTGGACGATGTGCCCTTGGTCACGCCCTCTTCGTCGGTGAATTCGAACACGCTGGCACCGGGGCCAAAAGTATACCCGGCATCCATCGCCAGACCCGCAGCAAGCGCCGCTGCCATATTGTTCATGTCGGTATTTTCCGGCATCGTCATCTTGGCGGCCATGTCGAGGCTTTCGATGCTGCCGGTCATGTTGACGCTGTTACCGGCCTCCTCGGGGTCGGCAAAGGCGAACTCGTAAGTGGCGGCGCCCGCGCTGACCTTTTGATCGGCAATGCGCCCGCCGTCCACCGTCATCACCGTGCGCCCATCGACATCCTTCATGTCAAAGACAATTTTGCCCAGATCGACCGCCTCGTCGCCGGTGGACAGGTTGTCGATCGTCACGCCGACGGCGGCGGCGGTGTAGGTGTATGTCATCTCGGACGGATCGCCCGAAACGTTCATGTCCATATCGGTGGTGCGGTAGAGGAAATCGAGGGGCTCAAGGCATCCTTGCCGGTCGCTTTGATCGAGATCGGCATCTCTTCGGGGTAGGCGACGTACACAGTGCCGTCGCCATTGTCCTTCAGCGTGAGTTCGGGAAGGGACATTGTCATCTCGCCGCCCTCATCGGGCAGTGTCTGGGTCAACACGATGCCGGTCAGGCTAAGGCCATCCGCATTCTGCGCCTCGGTCGCCGTCACGGCAAAGCCAAAATCGATCAGATAGGCCTGCCAGTCGGTCCAGACTTCGGCAGGCGTCACATCCGCCGAAGCCGCGGCAGTTGTCATCATCAGGGCTAGCGCGCTCGCGGTGGCGGTTTTGGTGGCGTGGGTGTTCATGTCGACCTCGTCGTTCAGGAATTTGCGCGCAGTTTCGGGGGATTGGCGCCCAGCGTCAAGTGGTGCGCTGGACGCAGGCCGCGCGCGGCGATAGGCAAGGGGTGAGCAATGGGAGGCTTGCCATGGATGTAGTCGGGAACATGACCGGAAAAAGCGTGCTGATCACCGGTGCCAGCCGCGGCATCGGGGCCGCTGCCGCGCAGGTATTTGCGGATGCCGGGGCGCAGCTGGTGTTGATGGCGCGCCGCAAGGACGCGCTGGACAAGGTGGCCAGGCCGCTGGGCGCGCTGACGGTCGAGGGCGACGTGGCGCGCTATGGCGACATGGCGCGCGCGGTGGGGTTGGCAGAGGAGAAGTTCGGCAAGTTGGACGTGCTGATCGGCAATGCAGGCGTGATTTCGCCTATCGCCGGGCTGGACGCTGCCGACCCCGAGGAATGGGGCCATGCGATCGACGTCAATCTCAAGGGCATCTTTCACGGAATGCGCGCGGCGATGCCGGGAATGCGGCGCGCAGGCGGCGGCACGATCCTGACGGTGTCGTCGGGGGCGGCCCAAAAACCGCTGGAAGGATGGAGCGCCTATTGCGCGTCCAAGGCCGGTGCAGCCATGCTGACCGCCGCCGCCCACACCGAGGGCGCGGCGCACGGTCTGCGCGCCATGGGCCTGTCGCCCGGCACGGTCGCGACGGACATGCAGCGCGATGTGCGCGCCAGCGGCGTCAATGCGGTCAGCCAGCTGGACTGGTCCGAGCATATCCCACCCGAATGGCCCGCCCGCGCCCTTCTGTGGATGTGCAGCACGGCCAGCGACGCCCATCTGGGCCAGGACGTTTCGCTACGCGACCCGGCGATCCGCGCGGCCATTGGCTTGCGAGATGCGCAATGATCGAACTGGAAAAAGCAGGCGGCGTCTGGACCGCGACGCTTAATCGCCCCGAAAAGGCGAACGCGCTGACCGAGGCGATGCTGACCCGCCTCGCCGAGATCGCCGAGCAGGCCGGGCAGCCCGGCGGCGCGCGGGTGCTGATCCTGACCGGCGCGGGCAAGGTATTTTCGGCAGGGGCGGATCTGGGCGCGATGGGCGAGGGCCTCGCCACCTCCCCGGTGTGGGAGCGGCTGTCGTCGGCCATCGCCGCCCTGCCCGGCCTTAGCATCGCCGCGCTGAACGGCACGGTCGCGGGTGGGGCCATGGGCATGGCTCTGGCCTGCGATCTGCGCGTGGCACTGCCGGGCGCGCAAGTATTCTATCCGGTAATGACGCGTGGTTTTCTGCCGCAACCGTCAGATCCCGCGCGCCTTGCCGCGCTGATCGGCCCCGCGCGGGCCAAGCTGATCCTGCTGGCAGGACAGAGGATTGACACCGAGACGGCGCTGGCATGGGGCCTGTTTGATCGTGTTGCAGAGCCGGATGCGCTGATGGAGGCTGTCAAAGCACTGGCAGAGCCGGTGCTGGCCGCCACGCCAGACCACGCCGCAGCGATCAAGCGCCTCATCCCTTGAGGCGCGCGACCCTCAATCTAGTCCGCGCTCGGTCACGATCATGACCCGCCCAGCCCCTAACGCCCGCAATTCGCGCGCGATGCGCACCAGCTGATCGGCGGGCAGATCGCGGTCGGGGACGAGACGCACATCGGGGCTGGCAACGTCGTTCTGACGCGGCATGTAGGCGTCAGGCGACGTCAGCTCGACCCCCAGATAGCTCAACGTACCATCGGCGCGGATCACCAGCGCATCGGGCGGCGGGCGACCCTCCAGATCAGCGGTGCGCACGAGGTTCAGATCCTTGTCCATCGGCTGCGCCAGCGTACCTGCAACCATAAAGAAGACCAGCATCAGAAAGACGATGTTGATCAGCGCAATTGTCGGCTCGCGCTTGGATTTGTTGCGCGCGGGTCTCATGCGCCGCCCAGCACGGTGGGCGCGATATCAGGGATACCGCGCAATGCGACCAGAAGGTCGGTCAGGCGCTGAGATGTAACGCCGTCGGCCAAAGCAATCAGCAGCGGCTGCTGTTCGCCGTCGCCCGGGCGGTCCTTGAGCGCGGCGGCCAGCGCCTCCAGCAGCATCGACTCGCCGTTCAGGCGCACGTCGTCCTCGCGCAGTTGCAGGAAAAGGGGGCGGTTCTCGCTGTCCTGAACTGCGCCGCCAGCCGCCGCGCTCAGCTCGACCTCGGAGAATTTGGAAAAGGTCGAGGTCAGCATGAAAAAGAGCAGCAGCAGAAAGATGACGTCAATCAGCGATGTCATCGACAGCCGCCGCCGCATCTTGCGGCGTCTAGGCACCTTGCAGCGCGGCCTCGTCCGCGACAGCCTGCTCGCCCGAGCGCGTGCCCCGGGGATGCAGGACAGCAGCCAGCGCGCGCTCAGCCGTGACGCGCTCGGCGTCCATGCGCCCCTCGAACCAGCTAAGAACAATGGCGGTCGGCATCGCCACGACGAGGCCCACGGCGGTCGTCAGCAGCGCCACCCAGATACCCCCGGCCAAAATCGACGGATCGACCTGCGCGCCCGCGTCCTGCAAGGATTGGAATGCCTCGATCATGCCCAAAACCGTGCCGAAAAGGCCCAAGAGCGGCGCAAGCTGTGCCACCGAGTCGAGCAGGCGAAAGCCTGTTTCCAGCTTGGCAAAGCGCGTCTCGGCCTCTGCTGCCAGCCGCTGCGCGTCGGCGGGGCCGGATGAAAACGCCATGTCGATCACCGGCGCGAGATAGCTTTTCGAGCGGCCCAGCGCGGCGCGCGCCTGCGTGCGCTCGCCCCGATCCCAGGCTGCGACAGCCTCTTGCAGCGCGGTGTGACGGCCAACGCCAGCAGCGGCGAATTGCCATATCTTGTAGAGCATCGTCGCCAGCGTCACGATCGACACCGCGATCAGTAATAGCACGACAGGGCCGCCCAGATCAGCGATCTGGCGAAGCGGCTCTAACATCCCGCTCATCCCTTGACCTCGATATCGCTGCGCGTGGAGAGCATCAGACCATTCTCACAGGCGCCCTCGGGCAGGCCCTCGCCTGTGCAGGTATCGGCGCCGTTGAATAGGATACTGCCCAGCCCCTCGCAGGTCACGCCCGACACTGAAAACTGGCGCACGCGCTGGCGGGCGGCAGGCAATACGCCCATGTCGAACAATGTGAGGCGGTCGACCTGACCGGACACGTCAAACAGGACCGTTTCATACACCGCGTGATCGATCTGTGCGCTATGTCCGTTCAGCACAACGAAGGTCAGCGTGCAGGCACCATCAGTCGTCTTGGCCGCGTTCAGCTCGATCGCGACGGCCTCGCCGATCTCATCTTCTGCCGCCACAGGAAAGGCGACGAGTAAGGCAAGGGATGTCAGAATATACTTGAGCGCCATGAGTATCTCCTTGCCTTGATCGCGCTCTTTTCAGCACACCCCGCACGGCAAGGCAATATCTGATAATATCCATAAGGATATCACCGCCGCCCTAGGCCTTAGCCCGCGCGCCGGTGGGATCATACATCGGTCGCAGGCTGGCGTCGGCCCGCACGCGGGTGCCGGCCACGTCGATTTCATAGGTCGAGGCCAGCAATTCCTCGGCGGTTTCCCCTTTGCAGGGGACGTATCCCATGCCGATAGCCCCACCCAGATGGTGGCCATAAGACCCCGAGCTAAGATAGCCGACGATCTTGCCGTCCCGCAGCACCGGCTCGTTATGATAGAGCAGCGGCTGGGGATCAGTCAGGCGGAATTGCACCATGCGGTTGGCCAGCCCCTCTTCGCGCTTGCGCAGGACCGCGTCGCGCCCGATGAAATCCGGCTTGGCCGTCTTGACCGCAAAGCCCAGCCCCGCCTCCAAAACATGATCCTCGCAGGTGATGTCATGCCCGAAATGGCGAAAGCCCTTTTCGATACGGCAGCTATCCATCGCGTGCATTCCGCACAAGGTCATGCCATGCGCCTGCCCGGCAGCGTGCAGCACCTCGAACGCATGTCCAGCCATGTCTGCGCTGACGTAAATCTCCCACCCCAGCTCGCCCACATAGCTCACGCGGTGAACGCGGGCGAGGCCCATGCCCAGCTCAATCTCTTGCGCGGTGCCGAAGGGATTCACCTCGTTCGAGAAATTAGCGGGCGATACCGCCTGCATCACCTCGCGCGCTTTCGGCCCCATGACGGCTAGTACGCCCTCGCCTGCGGTGACGTCCGTTATAATGGCATTGAAATCGACCTTGTGCCGCTCCAGCCATGTCTGATCGGCCAGCCGTGTGGCGGCGGGGGTGACGACCAGATAGGCGGTTTCAGACAGGCGTGTGACAGTTACATCCGCCTCGATGCCGCCGCGCGAATTTAGGAATTGCGTATAGACGATACGCCCGACAGGAACCGAGAAATCGCCGCCTCCGATATGGTTCAGGAACGCCTCGGCGTCTGGCCCCTCGACGCGCAGCTTGCCGAAGGACGACATGTCGTACATGCCGACGCCAGTGCGGATCGCGTGATGCTCGGCCGCGGCATTATCGAACCAATTCTGCCGCTTCCAGCTATAGTGATACTCGCGCTCCTGCCCCTCATTGGCGAACCAGTTTGCGCGCTCCCATCCTGCCGCCTCACCCATGACCGCACCCTGCTGAAGCAAGTGGTGGTGAAAGGGCGTGCGCCGGATACCGCGCGCTGTCGCCTTTTGGCGGTAGGGGTAGTGATCGGCGTACAGCAGACCCAGCGTTTCCTTGGATCTCTCGAACAGATAGGTTTTGTTCCCCTGAAACGGCTGCATCCGCGCGATATCCACATCACCCAGATCAAACGGCTTTTCGCCGCTATCCATCCACTGGCTGAGGGCATGGCCCGCACCACCCGCCGACTGGATACCGATCGAGTTAAAGCCACAGGCGACCCAGACGTTATCCATCTCGGGCGCAAGGCCGAGGTGGTAAGCATCATCGGGGGTAAAGGATTC
>RCMY010003113.1_pt1 | contig 14850 bp, 19 predicted proteins | sample 2041341 | NCBI WGS metagenome assembly RCMY01 (sample SAMN09708234, study PRJNA481090) | Marine sediment metagenome, whole genome shotgun sequencing project.
GCATCGATCGTTGTCGGGTCGGCCGCTGCTTTGTTGAACTTGCCGATCGCCCGAAAAACTGCAGCCGCGTTCATGAGGTTCGCGATGATGTTCCGGTGACTATTCGCCGACGCCTTGGGCTGCCCGGTCGTTCCCGATGTATAGAAAAGCCCGGCTGGCTCGTCCTGATCCCGCCACGAACCCTGCTCAAGGGGGCGCTCACCGAGAACCTCGTCGAGGCGGCGCGCTCCGGCAGGAATCTCGCCATCGCCCCACACGACCACCCGATCGACCGGGATACCCGCTTCAACGGCGGATTCAGCTCTTCGGGCGTCACAGATCACCGCGCTCATTCCCGAGTCGGCAACCCCAAACCGCAACTCTTCAGGTGTCCACCAGGCATTGAATGGGACGGCGACTCCGTCAACGGCAATGATCGCCCAAAACGCCACTACCCAGTCAGGCGCATTTGACCCGAGAACTGCAACGCGATCACCGGGCTCGACACCGTATGCCTCGCGTAGGCCACTGGCCAGATGCAGCGCCCTACTCATGGCGTCTGCATACGTGTACCGGATGTCTCCTTGCACCAAGAACTCGGTTTGGCCGTGCTCCTTGGCTACCTCGATGAGGAAGCTCAGGTGGGCAGGCTGATCAGCGAACCCCCGCTGCCGGATCCCACCGATTTCAACCTCGGACACCTCGAACCTGCCACCTGGCCCGGTGAGTTCACGAAGATAAGGCGCATAGACCGACATATTTACGTGACACTAGTTACCGACGAGGTCTGCCATCCGCCGCACAAGTTGGGGCCGGTCGTAGATTAGAGGCGACAAACGAAGGATCAGCATGAATGTGATTGTCTTGCCAACCCCCGCCGCGCTAGCCAAATACGCGGCAGGCTTCGTGGCCGAGGAGATTCGTCAGTATGAGACCGGCCGCGTCAACCTGGGGCTGGCGGGTGGGTCTACCCCCAAGGTTATGTACCAACATCTCGCTGATGCCGATGTTGAGTGGGATCGGGTCGACGTTTGGTTGTCAGATGAGCGATGGGTGCCCGATGACCACGAAGACTCCAACGCCCTTCTTGCCAGAACCCATCTAGACGCGCCGGCAACGTTTCATTTTCCGACGTTCGACGAAGACGCCGACCCTCATGCTGCGGCCGAGTCCCACAGCGACCAACTACGCGATGTGATCGGCGATAACTCCGGGCCTCACATCGTGCTGCTCGGCATCGGAGATGACGCCCACACTGCGTCTCTCTTTCCGGGAACCGACGCTCTCGATCACGACGGAGCCGCTTACGTCGCCAACTGGGTCGAATCTAAGGATGCGTGGCGCCTCACCGCCACCATCCCCCTCCTGCATTCCGCCGACCATCTCATCTTTCTTGTTTCGGGCTCGGAGAAGGCAGCCGCGCTGGCCGCCATCCTCGAAGGCGACGAACCGCTCCCCGCCAAACTGGTTGCCGATGGAGCGAAGAAGGTCACTTGGCTGATCGACGAGGGCGCAGCCATGCACCTCACGAAGACCAAACTCACTCGCCTCTTCCTCTAGTGCCCCGCCCATCGACGCCTGACGGGTTCAGAACGGCTATCGCCACGCCCTGCTGCGTCCTCCTCCTCGACGAACAGGTCAAGTGCGCCTGGGTCGTGCGTCCTTGCCGGATAACGACGCTGACTCGCCCTGACTATCGCCAGCGTTACTGGACAGGGTCCTAGCCATGCGTTGGGAGCCACACGACCCGATCGACTTCGCAGCGAGCACCGCTCGTTTCCGTCGGTGGGGCATCGATCTCGCCAACATCATCGCCGACGACACGTTCTATCGAGTCACGTCCGACGGCGTTGCCTATGCGGCTCGCCAGCAGGAGGACGGGGCGATCGAGGTTACGACCGTCGATCCGGCCGACGAGCCAGCTGCGCTGGCCGACTTGCAGTGGCGACTGGCCGAATCAATCGATCGAGCCCCTCTCACGGAACTGGCAGAGACAGATGAGATTGTGAGCCGCCTCGTCGACCGCTACCCGGGCCTGCGACCACCGTTACAGTCCGATCCATTTCAGTCCCTCATCACCTCGATTACCGCCCAGCAAGTCAACCTGACGTGGGCTACGACGACCCGATCTCGGCTCATTGAGGCCTACGGCACACCTCACGTGCTGTTCGGCACGACCGTCTGGGAGTTCCCGGACCCCAAACGTCTCGCCGCTGTCGATCCGACCTCTTTGCGCGACCTCCAGTTCACCACACGCAAGTCCGAATACATCGTCGGCGTCGCACAGGCAGCTGCAGCTGGAGCGCTGGACGGCCTGCAGGAACTCGGCAACGAGGAAGCGATTCGCAAACTCGTCGAACTGCGCGGAATCGGGCGCTGGTCAGCCGAGTGGCTATTGGCGAGATGCCTCGCCCGGCCCGATGTGATCGCCGCAGGCGACCTCGGCGTTCGCAAAGCGGTCAGCTACAACTACCGTAACTCCGACGAACTCCTCTCTGAGGAAGTGGTTCGTGACACGGCCGCTCCGTGGGGCGACGCCACCAACCTTGTCACCCACCTGTTGCTGGAGACACTTACCTAGTGAAGAAACTATTGGTTTTGAGCCTGCTCCTTGCCGCCTGCTCTGGTACGGCCGAGGCCGTTGTTTATGACGTTGAAATCACACGCAACATCGCCTTCACTGACACCCTCGATCTGGATATCTTTTCTCCGGCGGCCGACCAGAACTTCCCCTCCGTGGTGCTGTTCCATGGTGGATCCTGGTACGGCGGCGACAAGACCACGCTTGACGACTTCGCCCATTCAATCGCCAAGAAGGGCCTGGTTGTATACAACGCCACCTACACGGTCGGCGGCAGCGGCGGTGGCTACCCGGGATCGTATGAGGACATTCGATGTGCCCTTTCGGAAGCGAGTGAGCTGTCTGGTGGCGCTCCACTGACCGTGGTTGGGTACTCGGCAGGCGGGCACCTTGCCTCGACGGTGATCTTGTCAGGGGACGAGTTTGCCTCTGGCCGCTGCACTTCAGCGGCCAAGTACAAAATCTCGGGCTTCGTTGGACTGGCCGGGCCGTACCGGGCAGACCGGTACGGCCCGCTCCTTGTGAGCTGGTTCGGCACCACCATCGAGGACGACCCCGACCGGTGGGCACTTGGTAGCCCGTACGAGTACCTGCCGACTGCCGATCCCATTCCGTTCGTTCTCGTCCACGGCGACGGCGACCAGGTCGTGCAACTGGGCTTCAGCGACGAGTTCGACGCGGCGCTTACCGACTCCGGGTTCGACGTGACGTACACCATCCTGGAGGGTGCCGACCACAACACCATCGTTGATCCGCTTCTGGACGGTAGCCAAGTCGCCCTGATCATCTACGAACTGGCGTCACTGTCCTCGAATTGATCGGACCGAGTTCTTCGGCCCGTACGCCGGGGCTTTAACACCGGACGCCTCCAGCCAACGGATAACCCGGCCACGGTTGCCGATATACGGCTCAAGCAACTCCAGCATCCGGGCGTCGTCGGCCCGTTCCTCACCGGCCAGGTTCCAGGCAACCGTGTTGGGAATGTGATAATCCCCTACCGGAACCGCATCGGCATCACCGAGAGCCACACCGGCCACCAGCGCAGCCGTCCACGGTCCTACCCCTCGAAAGGCTTGAAGCACCCGGTATGCCTCCGGGATTGGATCACTGGCCAACCTCTCTAACCGGACGTGGCGGGCGGCTACGCCACGAATGGTGTCGGCTCGTTTCTTTTCGATATCAAACCGGTGGTACTCGTAATAAGGCAGCTCGGCGAGGCACTCATTGGTAGGCAACAACCAGGTTGGCTGCGGTCCGGGAGCCTGATCTCCGTGGGTACGAGCCAATGCCCGCATCGACCGAGCCGCGCCTCGAGCGGTGACCTTCTGCCCGATGATGGCCGGGATCAACGCCTCCATAACTCGCTCGGTTCGACCCCAATGCTCTCCGGTAGCTCGCTTCTGTAGCTCGCGCAACAGCCGATGGTCTGGCTTGAACGAACCGGGATCGTCGGAGAAACCCAGCATCATCTCGGCGCGTTCGGCCAGCCAGCGGGAGCCGGGGCCCCACAGCGTGCACATGATCTCATGACCCGTCTGCTCGAATTGAATGGTTCCAGGACCGTCGGGAGTCCGGCTCGACTTGATAACCGACACAAAGCTCGTCTGCACCTGCCCGGTGTAGAGCGAGGATTTGAGCGATCCGAGCGTCCTCGCCAGGTTGAATCCGGGCGGAGGTTTGAGGACGAGCCGATCGTCCGGTTGATCAGCCAAGGTCTTTGAATTCGGTAATGGGCGAGCCGACCCGGTAGACGACCGTGCCGAACGCCACTTGCTCAGCTTGCTGGTCGAAAATCTCCACCTGGCAATACACGATCGACCGGCCCCGTTTGGTGACCCAACCTTCGCCAATGATGTCGGAATCCTGCACCGGGCCGGTGTAGTTCACCGCCAGGTTGATCGTGGCCATCCGCCGACGTTCGGAGAATGCCGAAGCGATGGCGGGAACCACCACCGTGTCGACCATCGAAGCGATCGCCCCACCGTGCATCACGCCTTGGGGCTGAATCAACTGCGGAGCCTTCCACGGGAGTCGCATACGGCAGTAATCAACCCGAACGTCCTCCATCAGGAGCCCAACGAACTTCGGGTAATACTCGGTTTTCCATCCGGCGTACCCCATCCAGAGGTCGCGAATTGCCGGATCCAGCGTTCCAAATCGGTCGGCATTCGGGGCAATTTCCATGAGCATGGAGCGTAGCGTCTAGTACCGTCGACGTATGTCTCCCGACGACCTGGCCAGACACATGACGATCGACCTGACCACGATCGGCCGGCGATCAGGATTGGCCAGGCGCATCGAGATCTGGTGGTTCAGGGTGGACGGCCATTTCTACGTCACCGGAACGGGCGGCCGGCGGGATTGGCTGGCCAATCTGCGATCGGACCCGAACGGCATCGTCCACGTCGCTGGTTTGGATCTCTTGATCGCCGCCGATGAGGTCGAAAACATCACTGAGCGGCGACGAGTCTTATCCGACCCTCAGCTGTCGTGGTATTCAACCCAGGAAGAGCTTGAGCAGTTGGTCGAGAACGCTCCCATGATCCGACTGCGCTTCCTTGGCCGGTGACGGTTCCTGAAGTACGCCGAGCTGCCATCTCGAAATCAGACCTCAAGGCCTAACTTGCCGGCCAGTTCCCGATCAGTTGGTTCCGTCAAATGGCTGCCATCGGGGAACACGATGGTCGGAATCGACCGGAGCCCGTCATTGCGGCGGGTGACTTCCTCGATCAGCGCCGGATGCTCCGCTAGGTCGACATACGTGTAGTCGATGTTGTGCTTTTCCAGTAGCGCCTTGGACCGTCGACAGTCGCCACACCATTCGGCTCCGTAAAAGATAATCCCGCTCACTTGCTCTTCCATTGCCTAGTTGTTCCAGACTAGTTCGATCAGCCGGTTGGGCCGGGAGCCAGGACTGTCGTCCGTTTCCCAGCCGCCAGGCGGTAGCCCGCCCAGATCAGACTTACCGCAGTCAACAGCGTCGCCGTGAACAACTCCTGTGACCCGGTCGCATCTACGACCGTGCGTTGAGCGGCGGCCACGAACGTACCGCCGACGATGAGCAGGTTTCCGGCCACCAGATGTTTGGATCGACGCCAGAAACGACCGACCGAGACGAGACCGGCGACGATGAGGATCATCGCCCCGATACCTGACCCGATCGCCACGAGTGTCGTAATGCCACCGGAAGCGAAGATTTCGCTGCCCTTGGGGAGGATCTCATCGGGAATGGGTCCCATGGCAGCCGGGACGATCAGCAAGACACCCATCAACGTAAACGGCATCAAGAGCCCAAGCATCGCCTTGCCCCACCGGTGACCACCAACCAGGTACACCGACCCGAGCGCCAGAAATGGCACGTTGAGGACCCCGCCGAACAGATAGAAGGTCTTATAGACCGGGTCAGTCCACCCAAAAGCGATCGAGAGGAACGATGCCGCCGTGGCGATGGCGAACATCGTCATGCCAGCTGCATACGCGGCGGTGTGGGGGCGAGGATTGGCTGCGACCGAACGAATAAGATCGTAGGCAAACCAGCCAGCAACGACTGCCGAAAACGCCGAGAGAACAATGGCCATCGGCAGAAAGCGTAGTCATCCAGAACACCGACTCAACCGCCCGGAAACGACTGCGACGCCTCTAGTCGGGTGCGCTACCCTTCTCCGACTATGAGCGAAGCACGTCACATCCTCGTTGCGGTCGCCTGGCCCTATGCCAGCGGTTCGCGCCACCTCGGCCATCTGGCCGGGGCGTACCTACCCGCCGACATCTTTGCTCGCTATCACCGAACAGCCGGCAACCGCGTCCTCATGGTCTCGGGGAGCGACGTACACGGGACGCCGATCACTGTGCGCGCCGAGGCCGAAGGTGTGACCCCCCAGGAAATCGTCGATACGTACCACTCCGAGTTCCTCGAACATTGGCGAAAGGTAGGGATTTCGTGGGACCTCTACACAACCACTGGTACCGAAAACCATGCGGCCGTATCCCAAGATGTGTTCCTCAAACTCCTCGAAAACGGCTACATGGAAGAGAAAACCACCGAACAGTTCTACGACGAGGACGCTGGCCGCTTTCTCCCTGACCGCTACGTTGAAGGTACCTGCCCCCACTGTGGGTATACCGATGCCCGGGGCGACCAGTGCGACAATTGTGGTCGGACGCTTGATCCCGAGGATCTGATCGACCCCCGTTCCAAACTCACCGGAACGACTCCCCAAGTGCGCTCGACTGACCACTACTTCCTCAGACTATCCGAACTTCAAAAGCCGGTCTCGGAATGGCTTGCTACCCGAAAAGGCTGGCGCCGGCACGTGATCAACTGGGCGCAAAGCTTCGTCAACGACGGTTTGCACGATCGGGCTATCACCCGCGACCTTGAGTGGGGTATCCGGGTCCCACTCGACAACGTCGGTCCCGAAAAGCGGATCTACGTATGGTTCGAGGCCGTGATCGGCTATTTATCGGCTTCGAAAGAGTGGGCAAAGCGAGTCGGCGCCCCGGAAGCTTGGCGACTGTGGTGGGAAGACCCAAAGGCCGAGACATACTATTTCGTCGGTAAGGACAACATACCTTTTCACGCCGTGATGTGGCCGGCGATGCTGCTTGGATATGGCGGCCTCAACCTGCCAACTGATGTCCCTGCCAACCAGTACATCACCTTCTCGGGCGAACAGGCATCGTCGAGTCGTGGGGTGGGCAAATCGATTGGCTATTACACCGACCGTATGGAACCAGATGCGCTCCGCTACGCACTGGCGTCCAATTTGCCTGAACAGAACGACACAGATCTAACGGAAGCCGAGCTGGATCGGGCCATCAACCAGGAGCTGATCTCGACGTGGGGCAACCTCGTCAATCGGGTCCTCAACATGTCCTGGAAAAACTTTGATGGCAAGATCCCTCAGCCCGGTCAACTTTCCGAAGTTGACCGGAACCTCCTCGCCACTATTGATGAAGCGCTGGTGGTGGCTGGTCGCCAGATCGAGGGGGTTGAGCTCCGGGCCGGTTTGAGAACCATGATGGACGCGGCTGGCGAGGTGAACGCTTACCTGAACGCCACCGAGCCGTGGAAACTCGCCAAGAAGGACATGGAGCGGACCGGGACGGTGCTGCACACGGCCTTGTCTGCCATCAATGGGATCAAAACCGGCCTCTTTCCGTATCTCCCATTCACATCCGAAGATATTCACGGCTGGCTCGGACAGCCGGGCACTGTTCGCGAAGCCGGTTGGGTGCGAACGGTCGTCACACCCGGAAGCGTCCTCGTCAAGCCGGAACCCATGTTTCGACGCTCAGAACTGGTCGCCCCCGAAGACGACTGACCGCTTCCGGGAACTTAAGCGCCACAACATGGTCTAATAGATCATGCAAGCAAGACGATTCGGGCGGATCGCCGGTGGAACTGCAATCGTTGGGGCAGGCATCGCGTCGCTAGCCCTCCCTATTCTCCCAGGTGTCGTGATCGTGGCCGCAGGTCTCGGCGTTCTCGCCCCCGAGGTCCCAGCTGCCCAGCGGGCCGTCGACCGGATACGCGCCGTACTTCACAGATCCGAGTAGCTTTACCCGTTCATGACGCTGTTCTCCGTAGACAACCTGTCCCACGACTACGGAGACGTCAAGGCTCTAACGGACGTTTCGCTTGAAGTCCCTGACGGCGCCATCGGTCTCGTCGGAGCCAACGGAGCGGGCAAATCGACGCTCATCAAAATCCTCCTCGGTCTCCTCACCCCCACATCAGGCGAGGTAGAGGTACTCGGGGAAAACGTCCGAACCCACGTCCGGGAAGCCCGGGCCCGGGTTGGCTACATGCCCGAGGGTGACTGCCTTCCCATTGACCAATCCGCCTCAGATTTTGTGGCGTACTCAGCCGAGTTGGCCGGGGTGCCTGCCAAAGCCGCTCGCCGGCGGGCATCAGAGTCACTGGCGCTGGTCGGTCTCGGCGAGGAACGATTCCGCTACCTCAAAGACTTCTCAACCGGCATGTTCCAACGCGTGAAGCTCGCCCAGGCGATCGTCCATGATCCCAAGGTCGTCTTTCTCGACGAACCGACCGCCGGCCTCGACCCGGAGGGTCGCGAGCAGATGCTCGACCTGGTGAACCGTCTATCCGACTACGACATCAGCGTTATCTTCTCGACCCACATCCTCAGCGACATCGAACGGACCTGCGACTGGGTGGTTCTCCTCGACAACGGTCGCGTGAAACGCAACAGCCCGTTGGATCTCCTCGGCAGCCACGGGATTGTACAAATGGAACTCATCGACGATCCCCAGGCAACCGCCGAACTCTTGCGAGCTCGCGGCCTCATCGTGACGGTGGATGGTTTTCGCATGTCTATTCCGTCAGCCGACGGTGTAACGACGTTGATCCGCGATGCGTTTGCCGAAACTGGCACGGGCATCCGCTCGATGACCGAAACGCAAGTCACGCTAGAAGAAGCATTCTTTGAGGTCGGCCCCGCCACGCCTCCACCGGTGCCGACATGAGCCAAGAAGCGATCATTGTCGACCGCGGGTACCGCCCCTATGACGGGCCACGCGGGTCGCTTCGCTCGTCGATGTGGGCCATCATCAAAGATGGATATCGCCGGGCGCTTGGCCTCCGACGGCGAGCCTGGTCGAAGGTCATGCCATGGGGCTTGATCGCCCTCATGTTGATGATCACGTTCGTCGTCATCGCTGTGGCCTGGTTTGCCGGTGACCTCATCCCAGATCTCCCGAGTTACGCCGAGTATTTTGACCTGACGAGCCAACTCGGCTTGCTGTTCGTGGCGCTCACCGGACCGCTGCTGCTCGTCCCCGATCGGGTAAACGGAGTGCTGGCGGTGTACATGTCACGGCCGTTGCGCATGAGGGACTATCTGCTCGCCAAGACTGCCGCCTTGGTGAGCTTGATGCTCACGTTCTACTTGGTCCCCCAAATGATCCTTCACCTGGGGTTGGCAGGCCTCTCCGACGACGGCTTCTTCACGTACCTCGGTGCAAACCTTGACGTTCTGTGGAAGGTTCCGGTCGTCGCGCTCGCCTACATCGCCACCCACGGATCGATTGCTTTTGCTGTCTCCGCTTTCCTGGGCCGATCTGGGTTGGCGTCGGGTCTCTACCTGGGCTTCATCATCATCACGAACAACGTCGCCGAAGTGATCGTCTCTTCAGCAGATTTTGCCGGAGCCAGGTACGCCGCACTTTTTGCCCTCGAAGAGCACCCTCGTTACTTTCGCGACTGGGTATTCGACTCAAACGCCGGGTTCCTCATCATGGAAGAAGCCGGGTTCGATGCCTGGGTGTCGGGAGTGTGCATCCTGGCAGTGGTAGCTCTTTCCTCGCTGATCGTCTGGCGCCAATATCGGAAGTTGCCATGACCACTGCCAGCGCCGCAATGGTGTCCGTCGAGAACGTTTCCAAATGGTTTGGTCAGAAGGTTGCCGTATCGGAGGTGACCGCCCAGTTCGGACCGGGGGTTACCGGCCTACTTGGCCCGAACGGTGCAGGGAAGACCACTTTGCTGCGCATGATGACCGGTCTGGTCCGGCCGTCCGAGGGTCGGATCACCATTGAGGGACTCAATCCCAACGACGACTACCGGGCGCTGGCGGCAGTCGGGTTTGTTGCAGAAGATGAAGCCGTCTACAAGCATCTCACTGCCCGCAAGTTTGTGCGATTCAACGCGGTGCTCGCCGGGGTCGAGGATCCCGACGCGGACACGGATCGGGTCATCGATCTCGTCGACCTTCAAGGGGCGGCAGATCGGCCGGTTGGCGGGTTTTCGAAGGGTATGCGGCAAAGAACCAAGGTGGCTGCGGCGCTCGTGCACAAACCCCGGGTCCTGCTCCTTGATGAACCCCTGAACGGGGCGGACCCGGTTCAGCGTGCCCATCTCATAGATTTGTTCAAGACCCTCGGAGGGCGCGGCTATACGGTGATCGTTTCGTCGCATGTCTTGCACGAGGTTGAGCGGATGGCGGACCGGATCATTGCCATCACTGACGGCCGCATGGCGGCATCGGGCGATGTTCGATCACTGCGGGCACTTATGACCGATATTCCGCAGACCATCCGGATCGATGCGGACAACCCGCGGGTGCTGGCGGCAGCTCTCATTGGCACCCCCTATGCGTCGGGCGTCAAGTTGGAGCGGGACACGATTCATGTCGAGGCGGCCGACCCGGCCGGTCTGGCCAGGGCGATCGCCCGCCTCGCCAAGCAGAACGACGTTCTCGTTACCCGAATTCAACCTGAAGACGAATCCCTCGAAAGCGTATTCAGCTACCTGGTCCACCGCCGATGAGAACCATCATCCGGCCAGGGATGGCCATCTTCGGGAACATCTTCCACCGACTCATGCAACGGCGCGTCGCGTTACTTTTGCTGTTCGCCACCTCGGCTCACGCACTCCTGATGCTCACGTTCAGCCTGTCGGAGAGCAATTTCGCCGAAGCGACCGTGAATTTGTTCCTCGCCGTGGCACTTCCGGTAACGGCGTTGATCACCGCCGGGGCATCTCTCGGCGACGAGCGGGAAGAGAACACGATGCCGTTTCTGTTGGTCAAGCCACTCCCCCGATGGGTGGTGGCTGTGTCATCGCTGTTGGCATCGATAAGCACCGTGGTGGTCGTCTCGCTGGTCGGCATCGCCCTCGCTTGGTTCTTGGGGGCACGAGCAACCGGCGACAACATGATCGGATGGCCGATGCTGGTGGCGATGGTCATCGTCGCTGTGGCGTATTCGGCGGTCTTCGTTCCGGTCGGCCTGGTTGCCCGCCGTTCGACCTTGATCGGCCTTGCCTACATTCTCATTTGGGAAGGCATCATTTCCAGTGTGGTGGACGGTGCGGCCGCTTCATCAATCTGGCGTATCGGCCTCACCGCCTACGCAGATCTCTCCGGCGGCCTCCCTCGCGGCGTTGACGACATGCTCGGCACTCTCACCCCCGGATTGGGAGGAGCTGTCGCCAAGGCACTCGTCCTGGCAGCCATCTCGGTCGGCGTAACCACCTGGCTGCTCCGCAAACGCGACATGGCCTAACCGAACCCTGGGTTGAACTTGGGGCCCCAACACCCAAAACCGGGCGCTGGAACCCTGGGTTGAACCCAGGGTTCCAGCGTTCACGGTTAGGTGGGTGGGTAGACGCCCATACCTTTGGCTTTGTCGGTCTGCCAGAAGATCGCCGAGATCTCATCGATGAGCGCTACGAGCTTCTCACCGTCGGCCGGATCGACCGACTTCTTGGCGGCGCCGGCCGCCCGGATGGCACGCCAGAAGAGGTCGTGCAACTGGGGGAACTGCTCGACGTGCTCGGGACCGAAGAAGTCGGCCCAGAGAACCATCAGGTCGTGTTTGCAGACCTCAGCTCGCTCCTCTTTGATAGCGAGCGCCCTGGCACGGAACACCTCGTCGTCGCTGTCCTGATACTTCTGCGCGGACTTGAGGACCGACAGGGCCTCAATCTTTGCCTGAGCCGGGTCATAGACACCGCAGAACAAGTCACAGTGAGCGTGAGCAGTGGTGGCTGGTTTGAAGATTCCCATATGCAGTCCTCCGTTTTGGCAATGTTCAGCCGAGACTACACCTCTCACGAACTACGGTTAGCACGTGATCAAGCGGTTCGAAGTGGCCCATCCCTCCATGACACCAACCTTGTCCCCCGGCGACTATCTGCTTGCCAGGCGGACTCACCGGCCGCCGCGCCGTGGAGAAGTCATCGTATTCGAACAGCCTGATATCGGCTTCGTGATCAAGCGGATCGTGGCACTCGGCGGAGAGACGATTCGAGCAACCGACGGGACCGTATTTGTCGATGACAATTCCGACGTCGACCGTTGGGCGGTGGGTCTCACCGCTGCATTTGAACCTCATCGCGTACCAGATGGCCAGGTGTGGGTCATGGGTGATCGCCGTGAACTGTCATCATCTGACAGTCGAACGATCGGCCCCATCGACGCGACCCGGTGGTGGCGGGCCATGTTTCGATACTTCCCCATCCGCTCAGCGGGCGCCGTCCGTTAGTCGTCGGTATCGAACTTTCCGTCGACGCGATCCTCATGCCAGCGTCGCCACCGGTCCTCTAGTCCTGGTTTGATTGACTCGAGATTGGCTAAGGCCGACTGCGTTGAGTCCATGGGGTGGATGAACCCTGCCAGCCATACCCCCCAGCGTTCGGCGGTCGGAGGCGCCATCATCAGCAGGTACGACTCCTGACTCAGCCGCCATTCAAGCCCGGCTCGACTGCCGTCGGGCGCCTGGATGAAGGCGTCGCCCTGCTCCAAACCAGGGAACGCAAAGAAGTCGGTGATAGCTCCGAACACAAACCCGTCAACGTCCACCTCCGGCAACAACCGAAACCCGTAATAGGGACCCGAACCTTCTGGTGGGGCCATAAAGGCCGGTTCACCATCACGACTTGATATAGCATCGAGGTCGATAGCAAGATGAGCCGTAAGATCGTTGAGGTCAGGTACTTCGAGGTCAGCCGATCTGCGACGACCGAAGAGTCTCGAAAGCACCCCTTTTTCATATCGCATGTGGGATGGTGTGTGTCCGTTGGCGGGCACGAGAAGTGTATAGAGCCAACATCACGCAACCAAGTTATCGACGAAGGACCAACCAATGACGGACCAAACATGATTTGCGCCTGGTGCCATACCCCCATGGGCTACGTGCACGGTCACGCCGCCTGCCTCGACGGTTCGTGTGCAATGTTCGGACTCAATCAGGCTGAGTGCTGTGATGGCGAGAGCGTGTCCGTATGTGAAACTTCTACTACCCAAGTAGCTGCCCGACCAAAGGCCCCAACCCAATGAAACGAATGCTCCCCGTAGTTACCGTTCTGTCCCTGCTGTTCATCGCTTGCGGATCGAACGCAGACGAAACGACCACGACCACCGCGCCGACGACCACCATCGCCGTGGCTGCTCCAACGACGACCACGTCTACGTCAACGACGACCACCACGACTCTGCCCCCTGGCCCGTCGTCGCCGCTCACGGGCCTGGAGAGCGAAAACCCTGATCTGCTTGATCGTCGGGTCGTGGCCATAAAGATCGACAACCATGCCAACGCCCGCCCCCAGTCAGGCCTGGAAACTGCCGCCGCCGTCTATGAGCTTCCAGTTGAAGCGAGCCTCACCCGCTTCATCGCCCTCTTCCACGATCAGGACAGCACCTACGTTGGCCCCAACCGATCAGGACGGCCCACCGACCCAACGTTGGTCGCCCCCCTCGGCGCCACGTTCGTCATCTCTGGTGCTCAGCCGTGGGTGCAATCGGTCATCAATAACTACGACGTCGACTGGTTCGGCGAGGTGCGAGGACCATCCTTCCGGATCTCTTCGCGGCGGGCACCCCACAACCTGTTCGTCGACACGGTAAAGGTCCGAGAGGAGGCTGACCGACGCAGCTTCTCGAATGATCCTCCGCCGGACATGTTCACCTGGGGTGAGCTTTCCGATACCGCCGAGCCAGCTACCGAGATATTCTTCGACTGGACGTCAGTTACCAAGATCACATGGAAATGGAACGGGTCGGGTTATGAGCGTTATATCGGCGAAACCACCCACAATTGGGTTTCCCAGGATGGCGAAACAACCGAACCGGTCGAAATGGACACGCTGATTGTGATCTACGCCCGCCGCTACACCGCATCCGGTTCGACCGGCTCGGCAGTGCCAGCTATGGACACCGTCGGTTCGGGACTGGTGCAGGTCTTTGCCGAAGGCAAGGTTGTAGAAGGCACCTGGTCACGTGAATCGGCCGATGAACTGTTCGTGTTGACCGCCGAGGACGGTTCCGTCCTCGAGGTGCCGCCCGGACGTCCGTGGATCAACATCTTCCCGGACAATCGGACCGTCACCTGGTGACGTCTGGCGATCCAATGACGGCGAGGTCGATAGCCGCCGCAGTACTTGCCGGAGCTCCGGCGCGCCCGACGATTGAGCAAGCCATCGCCCGGGCGCACGCCAACGAGCTGAACGCCTTCATGGCCATCGACGACAGCGCTGCCTCCGAGGGTCCGCCCGCCGGGGCACTGGCTGGCGTCCCGATTGCTATCAAAGACATCATCAATCAGGCTGGCCATGTCACGACCTGTGGCTCGAAGTTCTACCGGCATGCTGCCACCCGATCCGCCACGGTGGTCGAACGTTTAGAAGCCGCTGGAGCGGTGATCGTTGGACGGACCGGTCTGCATGAGTTTGCCTTCGGCTTTTCGTCCGAGAATCCCTGGCATGGCCCGGTACTCAACCCCTGGAATCATCAGACCTCGCCAGGTGGCTCGTCAGGTGGAAGCGCGGC
>RCMY010003115.1_pt1 | contig 14846 bp, 9 predicted proteins | sample 2041341 | NCBI WGS metagenome assembly RCMY01 (sample SAMN09708234, study PRJNA481090) | Marine sediment metagenome, whole genome shotgun sequencing project.
GGGAAACGGCACAAAGCTCCAGCCCCCATGCCTTGACCGCGTGGCGTACGCCGGTTGCAATACGGGTATGACGGGCCAGAACATTCTCAAGCCCTTCCGCTTCGATCATTTCAAGCGACAGCTTGAGGCCGTTCATCAACCCGACGGGCGGCGTATAGGGGAAAGCGTTGTTGGCATAACCTTTTTCCATGTCACGGATGTCAAAGAACGTCCGTGGCAGTTTCGCCGTCTTGGTCGCTGCGTGTGCCTTGTCTGAAAAGCCCACGATGGCCAGACCGGCGGGCAACATAAAGCCTTTTTGCGAACCGGTCACGGCAACGTCGACACCCCAGTCATCGAACCGGAAATCCATCGACCCGATCGACGACACACCGTCCACAAACAGCAGGGCAGGGTGGCCTGCCGCATCAAGCGCCTTGCGCACAGCACCAATGTCGGACTTTACGCCAGTGGCAGTTTCGTTATGGGTCGCCAGAACGGCTTTGATCGCGTGGCCGGTGTCGGCTTTCAGGATTTCCTCGTATTTGTCGGCGGGCAGGCCATGACCCCAAGGGGTTTCGACAATCTGCACATCCAACCCGTGTCGTTGACACATATCGATCCAGCGGTGCGAGAACATGCCGTTGCGGGCCGCAAGAACCTTATCGCCAGCGGACAGCGTGTTGGTCAGCGTGGTTTCCCAGCCGCCGGTTCCTGTGGACGGAAAAATAAAGATATGCGCAGTTTCCGATTTCAACACGCGGCGCACACCAGCCAGAACCGGACGCAGAATTTCGCCAAACAAAGGCGACCGGTGGTCGATTGTCGGCATGTAGCACGCCAGCCGGATTGCTTCGGGCATGTTGGTTGGCCCGGGGATGAATACTGGATTCTGAAAGCTCATGACCGTCTCCGTTTTCAAGTGTCCCGAACAACTTATGCGATATCGATCGACCCTCATAGTATTTTGAAATAGTTTTTCATAAATGCGAAATCGCGGAGAAGTAAGGATTGTCAGATGGTTGCATTTTTCATATCGTGAATGCATCTTTCACATATTATCCGAGGCATCTTATGAATTCTCAAGATAATGCAAATCCCGCTCCACGCCGCGCGCGGGGCAGGCCGCGGGACTGGGACGACAAAACCGCGCAGAACACGATCAAATCCCTCGACCGTGCGATGGAAGTGTTTGAATTCCTAAGCGAAGCGCAGGGTAAATCCCTGACGGGTATCGCCACTGAAATGGGCCAGTCTCCGGCAACGGTTTACCGGATTCTCGTTACTCTAGAAACGCGGGGCCTTGTTGAATTTGATCTGCAAGATCAGGTTTGGCACATCGGCCCACGCGCTTTTGTCATCGGGTCGCGATTCCTGCGCCGCACCGGTCTGGTCGAGCGTGCCCGCCCGATTTTGCGCAAACTGATGGCGGAAACCGGAGAAACGGCAAATTTGGGTATCGAACAGGACGGGAATGTTCTGTTTGTCAGTCAGGTTGAAACCCAAGCCAGTATCCGTGCCTTCTTTCCGCCCGGAACGCTGTCGCAGATGCATGCATCCGGCATCGGAAAGGCTTTGCTTGCCCAAATGGACGAGGATAGGTTGGGGCGTTTGCTGAAAGGTCAAACGCTGGAAGTTTTTACGGAATTTACCATTACCGACCACGACCGGCTTCGCGCGGATCTTGCGACTGCGAGGGCGGCAGGATTTGCGATTGACGGGGAAGAACGCAACCTTGGCATGCGATGTATCGCGTCCCCTGTGTTTGACAGCAATCAGGAAGCGGTCGCAGGGATTTCGGTTTCTGGCCCGACATCCCGCGTCGGACCAGCGCATATTGAGGGGCTAAGCCATCATGTCAAAAACGCAGCTTTGGCCCTGTCGCATGCAATAGGCGGGCGTGTTATTCCGCATCTTCCTTAAAGGAAGTCTTGGCGCGGGTCGCACCAGAGAGGTTGTGCAGCCCCATGTGGCGGTTCACGTCTTTGTAGAGCAGATAGCGGAACTTCCCGGGACCACCCGCATAACAGGCCTGCGGACAAAACGCGCGGAGCCACATATAGTCGCCTGCTTCGACCTCTACCCAGTCATTGTTCAAACGGTAAACCGCTTTGCCCTCAAGGACATAAAGCCCGTGTTCCATCACATGGGTTTCAAGGAACGGTATAACCGCGCCCGGTTCGAATGTGACAATCGTGACGTGCATGTCATGGCGCAGGTCGTTCGGGTCCACAAACCGCGTCGTGGCCCATTTGCCATCCGTCTCGGGCATGATCGTTGGCGCGATGTCGGCCTCATTGGCTATGATGACATCAGGATGGGGCAGGCCGGGTACCGCCTCATAGGCTTTGCGGATCCAGTGAAACCGCAGCATTTCGCCGGTTTTGTTGTAAAGTGTCCAGTCTGATCCGGCAGGCAGATAGGCATAGCCGCCGGTACCAAGGGTATGCGTCTTGTCATCGACAGTCAGGGTGGCACTGCCTTCGACAACAAACAGGACACCCTGCGCACCGATATCGGATTCGGGGCGATCTGATCCGCCACCGGGGCCGACTTCCATAATGTATTGCGAGAATGTCTCGGCAAAGCCGCTTAGCGGGCGCGCAATGACCCACAGGCGGGTCTTGTCCCAGAACGGCAAAAAACTCGTCACGATATCGCGCATCGTGCCTTTGGGAATTACAGCATAGGCATCTGTAAAAATCGCGCGGTCGGTCAAAAGCTGATCCTGACCCGGGTGGCCGCCGGTCGGTGCATAATACTTAGCTGACATGAAAACTCCTTATCGATATTTCTTTAGACTATGTAGAGGGTATACCCGCGAAGCCAGCCGCAATGCGCCTACATCACCTATTGGATTGTTTTGATAATCCAGACCAGCATTTGATCAGTGCTGTAAACCCGGTGCGGCAACTGACGGATTCAATGCGCTAGAATGTGGGTGGGGTGCAGGCACTGATAATCCTGCAAGTCTCGGTCCCCGGATTGCGAAACCGGTGGGGCAGCTGGCTATCGAACAGGTATCCTTCGCCAACTTTCAAGACCCGCACTTCGTCCGCGACCGTAATTTCGATTTGGCCCTGTGTTACAATCCCCGCTTCTTCACCGGGATGTCGCAAAAACTCGGGGCCGGTGTCGGCATCCGGCGGATAGGTTTCATCCAGAATTTGCAACGCATGTTGGCTGGCATTGCCGAGTTGCCGCAGCGAGACACCTGTATGGCCCGATTGTGGTGCAATCTCGATGAATTCGTCGGCGGCATAAAAATAGCGCGGCGTACTGGTTTCCTCGATCGTTGCAAAGAATTCGGCTATACTCATCGGGATAGCGTCAAGCAGACTCTTGAGAGAAGCAACCGAGGGACTGGTTTTGTTTTGTTCGATCAGCGAAATTGTGCCATTGGTAAGCCCGGCGCGGGATGCAAGCTCGCGCTGCGACAAGCCATTTTCCTTGCGGATTTCTTGCAGTTTTTTACCAATGTCCAACGGTCCGCCCCTTTTTGAAAGCCAATTATGTTTTGGGTTCAATCACATAACCTATAGGGCCGAACGAGGCCTGCGGAAAGGTCATTAGTGCGAGGAACGAAATGGGCATCAAGACAAGGGTTAACTCCGCTAAACAAGCCCCATTGACACATAAATTAAACGATCTATGAGAATATTAAACGTCTCTACTCATGACCACGAATCTCTGCTTTATTCACAGGACACCTGAAACATGGCAAAACCAGCGAAGACAAAGACCAAGGCCCGTGCAGCCAAGTCTGTTAACAAGCCCCAGATCTCGATTGTGCCACCGTATGAAGAGACCAGCGAAACCAACGCGAGCCTGCTTGCGCGTCGCGAGGCCGCCGTTGCGCGCGGCGTTGCATCTGCCGCACCGGTCTTTGCAGCCCGCGCAGAGAACGCAGAGCTTTGGGACGTCGAGGGTAACCGCTATATCGACTTTGCCGGTGGCATTGCTGTTCTGAACACCGGCCACCGCCACCCCAAGGTAATTGCTGCCGCCAAGGCGCAAGAAGACCTTTACACGCATACCAGCTTTCAGGTTGTCCCCTACGAGCCTTATATCGCTTTGGCCGAGAAGCTGAACGAACTGGCCCCCGGCGACCACGCAAAGAAATCGCTTCTCGTGACAACGGGCGCTGAAGCTGTTGAAAATGCGGTAAAAATCGCCCGTGCTGCAACTGGCAGGCCCGGCGTGATCGCCTTTACGGGTGGATATCACGGCCGCACGCTGCTGACGCTTGGTATGACAGGCAAGATTTCCCCCTACAAAAAAGACGTGGGTCCGTTCCCTTCCGATATCTTCCGGGCACCGTTCCCGAACCAGCGCGACGGTATCACGGTGAAGGACGCACTGACGGGCCTGCAGAACCTGTTCCTGACCGACGCCCAGCCGGAACGCGTTGCATGCATCATTATCGAACCGGTGTTGGGCGAGGGGGGATATACCCCTGTTCCATTCGAGATGATGCGCGCCCTGCGCGAGATTTGTGACCAGCACGGTATTATGCTGATCGCCGATGAAATTCAGGCAGGCTTTGGCCGGACCGGCACATGGTTCGCGATTGAACATTCCGGTGTCGTGCCTGACCTGATCACAGTCGCGAAATCAATGGCAGGCGGTTATCCGATTGCCGGTGTCATCGGGCGGGCAGAGGTCATGGATGCACTGTTGCCCGGTGGGCTGGGTGGCACTTATGGTGGCAATCCGGTTGCTTGTGCAGCCGCTCTTGCTGCAATTGAAGCGATTGAGGAAGAAGGGCTACTGGCCCGTTCGACTGAAATGGGTGAAATGTTCCGCAAGCGGTTTGCTGAAATCGGCGCGCGCACAGCTCCCTACCGGATGTGGGATATTCGCGGACTTGGTGCGATGCTGGCGGTTGAATTTGTCACGGACTTCGAATCGGCAGCGCCGGATGCAGCCCTGACCAAATCGGTCGTTGCACATGCGCTGAAGCGTGGATTGATTCTGTTGTCCTGCGGGATGCACGGCAACGCACTGCGGATCATGGTGCCATTAACAGCGTCTGACGAAATTATCGACGAAGGCATGACGATCTTTGAAGCCGCGCTGGCGGATGCGATCGCGGACACTTGAAACCATGCAGGTTTAACAACAAAAGGCGGGCCCTGTGCCCGCCTTTTTTGTACCCGAACCGGCCTGATTCTGGTGTTTAATATTTCAAACCGGTTGCGTTCGACGTTTGACGTAGCTTTAGGATGTTTTGGGGTTTTGGGCCAGGAATAGCGGAAAACCGTCTTTCTTGCCAAATGACCGCCCGGTCAGAATCCCTGCCCTGATTCGGTGGCCAGACCTCGCGCACGCGTCAGACCAAAGGTCATGACCGGCTCAAGATTCCGCAATTTTAAGGGCGATACCAGAATTTATCAGCTATATTCGCAGCGCAACTTTATTGCGCTTGCTTGAAATAATAAACGTGCTTAGCATCCATTGACGATCAGGTCAGCGCCACTTCCGGCTGGAAATTAACGTGATTTAGGGGTTGGCGGAATGCGGCCTGTGTGGCTACGGTAAGCTTAGCTGCGTTACGGAAACCGACCGTAGGATAACGGAACGGACCTTCGGAGATCACGAAAAATACCTGCCTTACAGCAGGTGAATGTCACCGACTAGAAAAGGAAAATGACATGAAAGTTTTTAAGTCCCTTGCATTTGCCAGCGCCATGATGGCCGGCACGGCAAGCTCTGCACAGGAACAATTCATCACGATCGGCACCGGCGGCCAGACGGGTGTTTACTTTGTCGTGGGTCAGTCGATCTGCCGTTTGGTTAACCGCGGCACCGCTGAACATAACCTGAAATGCACAGCACCTTCGACAGGTGGCTCAATCGCGAACATCAACGCGATTATGGCAGGTGACATGGACATGGGCGTGGCCCAGTCCGACTGGCAGTTCCACGCCTATAACGGCACTTCAGAGTTTGAGGGCAACCAGTTCGACAAAGAACGCGCTGTTTTCTCTGTGCATGGTGAGCCGTTCAACGTGATCGCGCGTGCCGATTCCGGCATCGAGACATTTGCCGACCTGCAGGGCAAGCGTGTGAACGTCGGCAACCCCGGGTCCGGCCAGTATGCAACCATGCAGGTTGTCATGGACGCGCTGGGCTGGACGATGGACGACTTTGCTCTGGCATCCGAGTTGAAACCAGCCGAGCAGGCCGCCGCTCTGGGCGACAACAAGGTTGATGCGATTATCTATACCGTCGGCCACCCCAACGGCTCGATCCAAGAGGCGGTCTCGACAGTCGATGCGCGCCTGATTCCTGTTACAGGGCCGGAAATCGACGCACTGATTGCTGACAACCCATACTACGCTGCCGCAACCATTCCGGGTGGCATGTATGAAGGATCACCTGACGACGTTCAGACCTTCGGTGTGAAAGCCACGTTTGTGACCTCTGCCGATGTGGATGACGAAGTCGTTTATCAGGTCGTGAAAGCTGTTTTTGACGATTTCGACCGGTTCAAGCGTCTGCACCCTGCGTTCGCAAACCTGACACCTGAAGAAATGATCAGCGACGGTCTGTCCGCGCCATTGCACGATGGTGCAGCGCGCTACTACCGCGAGCAGGGCTGGATCGAGTAAGCGACCCGTCTACACGACTGACTGACAAACAGTGCGGCGGTTCATCTGCCGCACTGACCAACCAAAAAACAAACGTGAGCCTGAAAACAGGCCGCAACCGGGGGAAACAGATGTCAGACGATCCTAACCAACAAAAAGCCGCCGCCGTCGAAAATGCTGCCGCGGGGCGTGGCGGACTTTCGCAGGAAGAACTGGATGCGCTGGTTGCGTCCTCTGATACCGGCGGTCGCGGATCAACTGGCACCGTCGGCGTTTTCATCACCTGTGTGGCGCTGGCCTGGTCGCTGTTCCAGCTTTGGATCGCATCGCCAATTCCCTTTATCGTAGGCTGGGGCGTTTTTAACGACACCGAAAGCCGGTCGATCCACCTTGCTTTTGCGATCTTCCTTGCGTTTGCGGCTTTTCCCGCAACCCGCACGAAATTCCAGCTGGGACTGGGCATCGTTGTGCCTGTGGTTCTGGCGTTTCTCTTTATGACAGGGGCCAAGGACGGCACTGCTGTCTGGTGGATTCCGATTGTCGCGCTCGCCCTGATCGGGGCCATCGCACTTGGCTCTCCCAAAGACCGTATTCCGGTTTGGGAATGGGCACTGGCCATCATTGGTGCACTTGCAGCACTTTATCTCTTCATATTTTACCGCGAAATTTCCAGCCGTGTCGGCGCGCCGATCATGCAAGACTTTGTTGTCGCGGTAATCGGCCTGATGTTGCTGCTTGAGGCGACGCGCCGCGCGCTTGGTCCGGCACTGATGATCGTGGCCTCCGTCTTTCTGATCTACACCGTGCTTGGCCCCCAAATGCCCAGCATTATTGCCCACAAAGGCAACAGCCTGTCCGAGATCGTGAACCACCAGTGGATCACCACCGAGGGCGTTTTCGGTATCGCGCTGGGCGTATCGACCAGCTTTGTGTTCCTGTTTGTGCTGTTCGGATCACTTCTGGACCGCGCGGGCGCGGGTAACTACTTTATCCAAGTCGCGTTCAGCCTGATGGGCCACATGAAAGGCGGCCCCGCAAAGGCGGCTGTTGTGTCCTCTGCCATGACCGGCCTGATCTCGGGCTCATCCATCGCCAACGTGGTCACGACCGGTACATTCACCATTCCGCTGATGAAAAAAGTAGGCTTCAGCTCTGAAAAAGCGGGCGCAGTCGAAGTGGCGTCATCCGTCAACGGCCAGATCATGCCGCCTGTTATGGGTGCTGCGGCGTTCCTGATGGTCGAATATGTGGGCATCCCCTATTTCGATGTGGTCAAACACGCATTCCTGCCTGCGGTAATTTCCTATATCGCGCTGGTCTACATCGTTCACCTTGAAGCCTTGAAGGCGGGAATGGAGGGCCTTCCACGCGCCTATACGCCCAAGCCGATTGTGCAGCGTCTGATCGGCATCGCCTTCACCATCGCCGCGATTTGCGCGATTTCTTTCGCGGTTTATTACGGCATGGGCTGGATTCGGCCTGCATTCCCGGAAACCGCCGCTTATATCATCTTTGTTTTCCTGACTTCGGTTTATGTCGGCCTGCTGTACGTCGCTTCCAAAGAAGCGCCGCTGAAGCTGGACGATCCGAACGCGCCCGTGACATCGCTGCCGTTGCCCGGTCCGACAATCCGCTCTGGCCTGCATTTTATCCTGCCGGTTGTCGTGCTGGTCTGGGCGCTGATGGTGGACCGTCTTTCACCGGGCCTGTCGGCCTTTTGGGCGACGGCATATATGATCTTTATCCTGCTGACCCAGCGCCCCCTGACCGCAATTATGCGCGGCGAAGGCAAGATGGGGCAGGCGATCAACCACGGTGTGCGTGACCTGATCGACGGCCTTGAAACCGGTGCGCGCAACATGATCGGTATCGGTATCGCCACAGCAACTGCCGGTATCATCGTGGGTGCGGTCAGTCAGACCGGTGTCGGTTCTGCACTTGCTGACGTGGTCGAGGTGCTGTCGGGTGGCAACATTCTGGCGATCCTGTTCCTGACTGCGATTCTGTCGCTGATCCTTGGCATGGGCCTGCCGACCACGGCGAACTATATCGTTGTGTCCGCACTGCTTGCGCCGGTCATCGTGACACTGGGCCAACAAAACGGCCTGATCGTTCCGCTGATCGCTGTGCACTTGTTCGTGTTCTACTTCGGAATCATGGCCGATGTGACGCCGCCCGTGGGTCTGGCGTCCTTTGCCGCCGCTGCCGTGTCTGGCGGCGATCCGATCAAAACCGGTGTCATCGCGTTCTTTTACTCACTTCGGACAGCGGCGCTGCCGTTCCTGTTCATCTTCAACACCGAATTGTTGTTGATCGATGTGACTTGGGCGCAGGGGATATTTGTCTTCATTGTCGCGACCATAGCGATGTTGCTATTCGCTGCGGCGACCCAAGGCTGGTTCCTTGCCCGCAACCGCTTCTATGAAACGGTGGCCCTGTTACTGATCGCTTTCACCCTGTTCCGTCCCGGTTTCTGGATGGACATGGTGTCACCACCCTACGCCGAGGAGGCGCCAACAGAAATCGCGGCAGCTGCTTTGGCAACTCCGGTTGGTGAGGCATTGCGCCTGCGTGTGTCAGGCGTCAATGATCTTGGCGACCCGATTGAATTTGTGGCACCGCTCACAATCCAAGAGGGCGCTACCGGTGAAGAGCGGCTTGAAAATGCAGGCCTTATGTTCCGCTCTGATGGCGATACGCTTTACATCGATGACGTCAGTTTCGGGAGTGCGGCAGAAACAGCCGGGCTTGACTGGGATCAGGAAGTACTGCGGGTGCTGCGCCCCATCTGGCAACCGTCCAAGTACCTGATGTTCATCCCAGCGCTCTTGTTGCTTGCACTGGTCGTGTTCCTGCAAAGGGGGCGCAATACACGCGCCATCCGTAAAACTGCGACAGCCTGAAAAGGAGCTGAGCCATGTTCAATAATATCTTGCTGACAGTCGACCTGAATGCGCCCGAATCGTGGAGAAAAGCACTGCCGCAGGCGTTGGAACTGCTCCGCGCATCTGGTGGAAAGCTGCACATCATGTCGGTTGTCCCCGATATGGGGACGCCCCTTGTCGAAGGCTTCTTTCCTGAAGACTTCGAAAGAAAGGCTGTCGCTGCGGCCAGCGCGAAACTGGATGCGCTGGTGCAGGCCGAGGTGCCCGAAGGAATTTCCGTCAAGCAGCATCTGGCCTTTGGCAAAATCCACCGCAAGGTTCTGAATACGATTACGGAAATCGACTGTGATCTGGTGGTCATGGGCGCGCACAAGCCAGATCGGGTCCGGGAATTCCTCGTCGGATCGAACGCTGACAGAATTGTGCGCAGATCACCTGTTTCCGTTTTGGTCGTGAGAGCGTAAAGCATGCGGGTTGCGAGGACCATAAGCGCCCGATCCGGGCGAACTTGCAGCGACGGAGAGCAGTAAGAATGACCCCTTTCGCAATCGCTGGCGTGCAGATGTACGTCAACGCCCTACATCCCAACGTCGATGGCATGATCCATCGGCTTGACGTCCTGATGGCCCGGTTCCCGTGGACACAGATGGTGCTTTTCAGCGAACTCGCCCCTTTCGGCCCGTTGGAGCAATTCAAACTTCCACCGGAAAACGACATCATAAACCGGTTCTGTGATGCCGCCCGCAAATACAAGATATGGCTTATTCCGGGATCGATGTTCCTGACCTCGCCTGATGACGGTCTGGTCCGCAATACGTCTTTGGTGATCGATCCAGATGGCAACATCATCAAACGCTACGCGAAGATGTTCCCGTTCCTGCCCTATGAAGCCGGAGTCGAGCCCGGCACCGAATTCTGCGTCTTTGACGTGCCGGATGTTGGCCGGTTTGGCCTGTCGATCTGCTATGACATGTGGTTCCCTGAAACCACACGCCAGCTGACCAGTCAGGGCGTCGAGGTGCTGCTGCATCCGGTGTTGACGGGTACGACCGACCGCGATGCGGAACTGGCAATCGCGCGGGCGACCGCAGCACAATTTCAGTGTTATGTGATTGATGTGAACGGTTTGGGCGCAGGCGGCGTTGGTAAGTCTTGCGTGGTCGATCCAACATCGTTGGTCCTGCACCAGTCTGCCGGTCAGGAAGATATGTTCCCGATCGAGGTTGACCTGTCGATGGTCCGCCGTCAGCGGGAAACCGGCATGAAGGGACTGGGACAGGTCCTGAAAAGCTTCCGCGACAGAGCGGTTGATTTTTCGGTTTATGACCGCACCAGCGGCACAGACAGTTTCCTCAACACGCTGGGACCGTTGACTATCCCCTTGCAAGGGTCTCGCGCAGGCCTGCATGTTGATGTGCCTGCCGATGCTGAATCCGAAGCGCAGATGCGTGCAGCGGCCCTCGGGACACCGGGTGTGACCTACAAGGGCAAAACACTTAGCGGTTGATCGCAAAGGGGATGCCGCCATTGGGGCGGCACCCGTCCATCGCGATCTGCCAGAATTGGAGAACGACCGATGGATTCAGTGAGCGAATACTATTCTGCGACCCAGTTACGCGCGGAACGCTGGAGCGAACTGCGCCAGGCTTCAAATACACTCTGCCGCGAAACCGCAGCGAAAAAGCTGGATAGCGCGAAGAAAAAAGTCACCGAACTTTTCGAATCGCTCGCGTTGATCGAACCCTATTGGGCCTTCCCCGGAATGGCCGCTTTCGACCACATGCGCCGCCAGTTCGAGAATGGCAATCACGATGACCTAGCGTTCACAGTGACCCGCGTCACCCGTGCGCTGACGACAGGTGCTTACCGCCGTCGCACAATCCCGCTGGATCGCGATAGCGTCGACGACGAAGAACAAAACGACGAAGCGATGCAATCGCCCGAGGCGCGGGCGATGATGCGGCCCTATTTCGAGGTGCTGATTGTCGATCAGGTGAGTGACCAGCAGGAACGCTGGCTGAAAAGCAACGTCAGTCGGATGCGCCGTCACGAAGACCCGTTCCATTACGAAGCGGTGGTGGTTCCCAGCCTCGAAGACGCGCTGATTGCTGTGTTGTTCAACCACAACATTCAGGCCATTGTCGTGCGCCCCGGACTGGTGTTGAAATCGAAGAACGCGAATGAAATCCTCAACAAGTATCTGAACACGGCCGGTGGTTCTAACGCCATCGACGTCATGCAGCCCGAAGACTACGGGCCGGAACTTTGCCGGTTGATCCAGCGCGTCCGGCCAGAACTTGATGCCTATCTTGTGACCGAACGATCCGTAGAGGATATTGCGGGGCTTGATCTGGGGATATGCCGGCGGGTCTTTTACAATCAAGAAGACTTTATGGAGTTGCACCTCAATATCCTGCGTGGTGTCGCAGCACGCAACAAAACCCCGTTTTTTACCGCTCTGGTCGAGTATTCCAAGCAGCCGACAGGCGTGTTTCATGCCATGCCGATCAGCCGCGGAAAATCCATTACCCGGTCGCATTGGATTCAGGATATGGGCGCGTTTTATGGGCCGAATATCTTTCTGGCAGAGACATCAGCAACGTCGGGGGGCCTCGACAGCCTGCTTGACCCGCATGGCCCGATCAAGGAAGCGCAGGAACTTGCCAGCCGCGCATTCGGTTCAAAGCAGACGTTCTTTGCCACCAACGGCACATCGACTTGCAACAAGATCGTTGTGCAGGCGCTGGTCCGTCCCGGTGACATCGTTCTGGTGGACCGCGACTGCCACAAATCCCACCACTACGGGATGGTGTTGGCCGGTGCCGAAGTGGTCTATCTCGATAGCTATCCGCTCAATGAATATTCGATGTATGGCGCGGTGCCCCTGAAAGAGATCAAGCATGCACTTCTGAAACTGAAGGCCGCCGGAAAACTGGATCGCGTCCGGATGCTGCTGCTAACCAACTGCACGTTCGATGGTCTTGTTTATAACGTCGACCGGGTCATGGAAGAATGTCTTGCCATCAAGCCGGACCTTGTTTTCCTGTGGGACGAGGCGTGGTTTGCTTTTGCCCGTTTCAGCCCCACTTACCGGCAGCGAACGGGGATGCGGACAGCCAATAACCTGCGCAAACGCTTACGCACAGATGCCCATAAAGCGGCATATGACGCCCAGCAAAAAGAGCTTGCAGATGCGGACGACGAGACAAGAATAAACACCCGACTGATTGCACCACCCGAAGCACGGGTGCGGGTCTATGCCACGCAATCAACGCACAAGACCCTTACGTCATTGCGGCAGGGATCGATGATTCATGTCAACGATCAGGACTTCAAAGGCGAAGTCGAACAATCCTTTCATGAAGCCTATATGACTCACACGTCAACTTCGCCCAACTACCAGATCATCGCGTCGTTGGACGTGGGCCGCCGGCAGGTCGAACTGGAAGGGTTTGAATTTGTGCAGCGCCAGATCGAGGCGGCAATGTCGATGCGCCGCGCGATCAGCACACACCCCACATTGCAGAAATATTTTCGTATCCTGACCGCAGGCGACATGATTCCCGAAGAATATCGCCAAAGCGGGGTTTCCAGCTATTACGATGATGAACAGGGCTGGACGGACATGTGGGATTGCTGGGAGCAGGATGATTTCGTTCTTGATCCGTCCCGCGTTACTTTGGCCGTGGGCGGCACCGGCTGGGACGGCGATACTTTTAAGACGCAAATATTGATGGATAAATACGGCATCCAGATCAACAAGACCTCGCGGAACACAGTGTTGTTCATGACCAATATCGGCACGACGCGGTCTTCGGTGGCCTATCTGATCGAGGTGCTGGTCGAGATCGCGAACGAGTTGGACGAACTTCTTGATGATGCGTCCAAGATGGAACGGCGCGCCTTTGACAAACGGGTGCAGAACCTCACCGAAAACTATCCCCCGCTGCCTGACTTCAGCCGGTTCCACGATGCATTCCGGCCCGATGATGTGACGCCTGAGGGCGATATCCGCACGGCCTATTACCTGAGTTACGAGGAAACGAACTGCGATTACATGGAACTGGACGGGTCGCTGAAAGATGCGCTGGAAGCGGGGCAAGAGGTTGTCTCGGCCGGGTTTATCATTCCCTATCCACCGGGATTTCCTATTCTTGTCCCCGGTCAGGTGATCAGCAGCGAGATTCTAGCATTTATGCGGGCTTTGGACGTGAACGAAATTCACGGCTACCGCGCGGACCTTGGCTTGCGCGTCTTCACGCCCGAGGCACTGGCATCATTGCCACCAGCGAAAAAATTGAAATTAAGAGCGAAATAGAAAGGGAGCACCATCATGGCGACTGTACTTAAGAATATCTCGGAGATCAGACGTTTCTTTCACCGAAACGAGGACCCTATCTATTTCATCTCGGCGACCAACTTTAACCTCTTGGGCCTTGATGAGTGGGTCAAGAACTTCAAATACATCTGCTACATTGATTGTTACGGCGGCAAGCACCCCAATGTGTTCTGTCCGTCCGAACAGCCACATGCCGAATTCCAGTCGATCGAGGATATCAACAACTACCTTTTGCAGCACAAAGAGGTGATCGACTATATCAAGCGCCGTGGCGGCAAGCCCAAGTTCGTATTTCTGATGTTCGACGAAGAAACCGAGCGTCTGTCCAAAGAGCTGGGCGCCGAAGTCTGGTTCCCCAAGGCCAAGCTGCGGACACAGATGGACAACAAGATCGAAACCGTGCGTATCGGCAACAAGGCCGGTGTCCCGTCCGTCCCCAATGTGCTGGCCGAAGTAAAGTCATACGACGACCTGCGCAAAACCTGTGAAAAGGCCGGTATCGGCCACGATCTGGTGTTGCAATCTGCTTTTGGTGACAGCGGCCACACCACGTTCTTTATCAAATCCGAGGCCGATTTCCGTCGTCACGAGCACGAGATCATCGGCGAGGGCGAGATCAAGATCATGAAGCGGATCGATTGCCGCGGCTCCGCGATCGAGGCCTGTGCGACCAAAGAGGGCACCATCGTTGGCCCGTTGATGACCGAACTTGTAGGTTTCAAAGACCTGACACCCTATCGCGGCGGCTGGTGCGGCAACGAAATTCTCTCTACTGCCTTTCCACCGAAGGTGCGTCAACAGGCCCGTGAACTGACGTTCAAGTTTGGTGAACAGTTGCGCAAGGAAGGGTATCGCGGCTATTTCGAGCTGGACTTCCTGATTGACAAAAAGACCGGTGATCTGTGGTTGGGTGAATTGAATCCGCGCATTACTGGCGCGTCGTCCATGACCAACCACGCGGCCTTTGCCCATGCCGATGCACCGCTGTTCCTGTTCCATCTGCTTGAGTTTTCGAGAAAGAAATTCAAACTGGACACCACCGAGTTGAAC
>RCMY010003116.1_pt1 | contig 14842 bp, 2 predicted proteins | sample 2041341 | NCBI WGS metagenome assembly RCMY01 (sample SAMN09708234, study PRJNA481090) | Marine sediment metagenome, whole genome shotgun sequencing project.
CACCACCAGACTTTGTAATATTTAGGCTCCAATTTATTATGGCAGTTGTACTTAGGTTTAGGGAAATGTCCAAAGAATTTTTGGTTCTTTGAGCAAGTTGACCCAAGGAACTTTTGTCCCAGTCTGAATCATCAATACTTTCTTCAGGTGTAATTAACGATATTTCGAAATCATTGGCTTCAACGTCCTTGGCGAAACCTGCCACCAACATGATTTCGTTCACAACCAAATTCTTGGATTTATCTATAAACGGGAAATGGTTAGGTGTAAGTTTAAGTTCCATGCTATTTTCGGCTGCAGGCCCTGTACCGATTTGCAGGTTATGCCATTCAGAGGGGAAATCATGCTTTAAATTAAATACCTTTAAAAGTGTGTTGCCGCTGCCGCCACCAAAAAAAGTTGCCAAGTTGGCGATTGCATTATCCTTGAATGTCCTTTGATCTTCCTCCTGCGCAGTAAATTTAATGTGCATTATCACATCCGTGATTGTATTATAATCGAATTGACGAAAAGGTTTGCCATAGTCTGCTGCCTCCGTATGGAACAATTCTAAATCCCAATTGCTGATGACTCCCGATCCTTCAAATGGTATGTAGCGCTCGTCTCTAAAGTTTAATTCATAAACTCCACTATCATTTTGAGCAGAACTTGTTGCTATAGCTTCAACTGGAATTTTTTGAGTGATAAACCTAGAGTCCGAAGTGCCATCTGGATCGCTATCTGGATAAGAAGCTCCCTCCGTTGATATTCTAATTTTGTTCGAGGTAAGTCTAAGAGTACAAGGAATAGTAGTATAGGGCCCAGCCACACATGGAATTGAAACGCTGACTGATTTAATCCTTCGATTCCAATGACTACAATAATCACCATCAAATAATTCTTCAAAAAGATTGTAGCTACACTGCCCAGTTTCCTTAAGCATTAATAATGCTACAGGATCCAACATTTGTAACGAGATATGTTTTGTCAATTCAAACTGACGAACGTTCATTTCCAGATAAGCGATTTCTACCTGACGTAACGCATGTTGCAATTTTTCTCCCGCCAAAAGCCCGTATTTACCATTGTCCCAATAATCATATGAGATATAGGTTTCCTCAATTGGGCCTTTCTCAAATTCAAAGGCCATCACTGCTTGTTTGGCCATTTGAAAAGCCAAATCAAATGTTTGTTTGTGCAAGCTCTTCAAATGCCCTTCCATCCAACTATAGAGTTCCACTCCCGAAAATTTATTTTTTAGGTATGCTTCTATGCGTTCGGCGTTCTCTATTTGTCGCTTATGGTTTTCCAGTTCTTTTTCTGTTATTTGAACACGAATGCCCGCTGAAAGAATTTGTCGTTCCAATTGTTGTATCTCTTTTGCGGCCAGGTTGGCCTGTAAGGTCCAGTCCTGTTCCCTACGGATATAGGAGGCAAAAGTAGAAGCCATAGCTGCTTCTTGATTCAAAACGGAAGAAGTGGCGTGCAATGCTTTTGCTGCCATTTGAGCACCATATGCTATATTTTGACCTCCGAAAGCCACTCCGAAACCAACCCCAAACGGCTGACTTTCGGTTTCCATCTCTGGAAATAATGCTGCAATTGATGCAACTAACTCCCCTCCACTTGCAATTACTGATAAAGTATTTGCTGTTTTCCTTAAATCAATATCGGTACTTTCCTTACTAATAAGTTTTACCCCAGTTTCCCCACTCTCCTCTAGCGCAACACTGACATCTGGCACAACTTCCTGAATATCAGGATTTACAGTTATCTGGCTATTCTCATCCAACTCGGCGGCCAATTCATTGACCAAGGGAATCTCAACTGCCTCATTTCCCAATAGCGTTTCGTTATAGTACTCAAATCGGAATATTGCTGTTTCTCTTTGATTTTCGAGCAATTCTTTGGCCGTTCTGGCATCCAATAATTGACGTTCCTTGATTTTTTGCACCATGCCCAACATCTCCACCTCGTGTGTGGTGCGCAATCGACTCAATTCTTCGCCTTCCTGTTTTTCGATTGCAGATAAAATGGCGGATCCTAGCGACTTTACATCGTTGCAGAACTCGTTCGCTTTTTGCAACAAAAAACTAAAACGGTAATGCGGACTGGGCGCATACAGGCCATCCAAAATATCCTCAAGTGAAATACCCGCACTTTTGGCGGCAATCAATGCTGCTGGATCGATTCTTGGAGCAAACAATGCCAATCGTCTGGCCACCCCCTTAATATCCTTGCAATGGCGGATTTTGAACAAGCGGTCCTCTACAATGTCCCAATACCGAAACAAGCGTTCGTTGGGCGGTATACAAAAGTAAAAGGCCGAGCCTATACCTAAAATCGAAGACGGGCGCTCGCCACCGGATGGTGTGGCTGGCCTGCTACTATAGGGGATATTGTTCTCCCATACCCCATAGGCGTTCCCCAGATCGTTAAGTTTGCCACGTATGGTTTCGTAGGTCTCTGTACGCCTAACGCCCGGCTTGGGTACAAATTGGGGCCTTGGCCCCATAATATGCCCGGCGATCACATACAATTGAAGGGCCTCGTAAACGTTCTCCCGGGTAAATTTTCTAAAGAGGCTGTCGCCCCAAGCTACCAAATTCTCCACATAGGCCAACACCACATATTTCATATAGTTAGCCGGAAAATAGGAAGCCACCAAATGCGGATTGAAGGGGTTGTTGCGCCACGCTGTGACTATGGTATTTTCTGCACCTCCTGCGCCGTCCCTGGCTAGGCCCTCGATAAATGTTTCAAATCCATTGGGATCGGTCGTTTTAAAGGGTTTCACCTTAAAAAAACGGGCAATTTCATCTGCACCAAGTGCAGAAACTTCATCGGTAGTAGGATCAAACATATAGTGCAACCATTTCACCGCCTCCTTGAACTTTCCGTTTTTGCTTAGTTGCGTAGCAATATAAAGCGGTGTATGGTAAAACAGTTCCCAATTATAGATGCTATTGGCCCCATTGTGGTCAAAATCGATGGTTTCCTTAAAATAGGTTTTTTTTGGGTCTGCTACATCTGTGGGCTTAAATACTGTAAACCAATTCGGTAGAAATTCATCAAAACCGCTGCCGCCATCATCATAAGATCTGCCATCTGTCGTTTCCGTTAAAGTATCGGATTCCATCAAACCCGGTTTTTCCCAATCATGGGTTCCAATACCATTTTTATTCAAATTGGAAATAAAATCGGAAACAAAGGGATGATGAAAGCTGCTAAAACTTAAGTACGGCCGTTGTATCGGTTCCACAAAGTCAAACCCAGACCCAGGCCCCAAAGAACCTTCTCCTAAGCCTTCGTAAATAGTTATGTCCTCATGGACGTTAATTTGTTTTACAAAATAGTTCTTCCCTTCTACCGAATAAAAGAAAGGATATGATACGGGATCATCATTATATTGCAGTTGATTTGGGAATATTAGTTGGTGTAGGGTTTCTAGACTTAGGTAGTTTGAAGAAAAAGCTAGTTCTATTTCTACCATTTTATTGGTTTTCATAAAACTATTTACATAATACTTTTGCTTCAATTCGTCGTTATAGGTAAATCTCGATGACCTGACTGACGTGCTGAACATAAATCCAACAACAATTTTGTTGGATAAATTACCAATTTTAAATGGATTATATTCAAAATCTACATAATCATTATTTTCATTGGTGGGATGAAACGGTACCATAAATATTTCTAGCGATCCGTCATATTCATTTTCTCTTGAATTAAATGAAACTTGATTCAATCCAATATTGCCAAATATTGGCAATTCTTCATTCAGCCTGATGAACTCCTCCGAGATCTGCTTTGCCGTCCATTTTTTATCATAATATTCGCTCCAGGCCAAACGAACTTCCCAATATTTTTTGGGTTCTAATGCTTCTGGTGTACGGCTATCCGCTATTTGTCTAAATGTCCCACTAACTGTTTCCTGTGTTTCTGTTTTCTCCAAAAACTCCGGCCAAAAGAGGATCAAGCGGTTTTTCCATACCACGGGGATCAAATGGACACCGGTCTTTTGTTCACCATCCCCCGTATCGGCATCACTATGGGTGACCGCCTGTATGGCGGCATCCACTTTTTCCCAGGCACTCCATTTACCATATTGGTCATAGGTACGGTAATAATAGGTATAAGGAGTGTTGTTGGCATGCCCAAAAACGTGCACTATTTTACCGCCACCCATTTCGCTCGACAAGGTCTCTTCATACATTCCGGCCACGTTAAGGTTCGATACCTCGTCCATACTTTTCAAATAACCCCTTATCGCCTCTTCCGCAGTACGGTCGGTAATGTCGTTTTGGGTCAAATACGATTCCAACTCCCCAAAAAACGGACTCTTATCCATACGCCAAGCTGGGTTCAGCAGGGTCGCGTTTTCGTACCATACCCGCATCTGGGCTTCCCAAACGCGGTACTGTTTCATCCAGGCCCATCGGTTTCTGACAAGGGCATCCACTTTTACGTGTTTTTCCAAATTCAAGTGGCTTCGGTTTACAAATTGCTGTATGGCGGCACTGGCCTGCACCATGCGCGAGGTTTCCATACAGGCGCTCATTTGCACATCCAACAAGAAAAATTCATACAGTCCGTTGGCGTCTCCAATCCCGAGTTCAGGATTCTTAATGGTTTCCATTTGCAAGAGGTAGGCCACCAAGGCATCACGCCGTTGCTCGCGTAGGGTATCATTGAGTTTTGTCGCTACGCTGGTCCAGGTGCTCTGGTCATATTTCGCCTTTAGCAAGCGTTTTAATTTCTGGGCACGCTCCCAGTAGTCGTCAAAAGCATCCTCGGGAGCTATTTTTAGACCATATAGCGATGGTACGGTCAAGCCCATGGTTTTGGCCAATTGCACGGCTTGCTGCAGCTGCACCAGGGGCTTCTCACTTTTAAAGGCACCAAGATCTATATGCACCGTGGTCAACAGAAACGCTACATCGGCTTCCTTCCAATTCGTGACCTCGACAATCAATGTTTTTAGTTCATCAATATCCGGTGTTGTGCCCGGAGCTGTATTACTGATGTAGCCAAAAATATCGATAGGGCTTTTTTCAGTTTCTGGTAGGCTTTCCTTTAGGTATGTATAGTCGTACAGACGCCACCAAGCCGCTATGCTTACATCTTTGAAATCCAAGGCATTAAAATCTGCGTTATGATCCTTTAAATACCCAATTTCGTTTTCGGTCAATCGAAAGTTCGCGATTGTTAGATATGCCCTATGCAGTTCTTGTATCACGTTTTTGGGGCTTTCCGGCACGGTAAGGTCCAATAAGGTCGTGGTGTCTATAATTTCTCGGGTCGTATCATCAATAGAAATGGCTTCGATGATGGCAATACAGGCTTCAACAGCCGTTTCGGTCATCCATTCGACAACCTGTGCCGTACCGTTTATCTCACTGGCAAGAAACTCGTAGGTCGCCCTTTTTTTAAGCAGCAGCCTTGAGGCCAAATCGGTCTCTCGACCATCTATTTTTAGGTACGCCCCGTGGAGAAATATCACGTTTTCCAAAATATGGGCATCCTTTGGCAACAATGAGGATAGTCCGAGGCCGTCAATCCTAAAAATATCAGCCAACGACCCCATGCTAAAATCGGTTGCCTTTATCTTTTTGATCTTGTTGTAAGATGCCCAGACGGCTGAGGGACCGGAAAACAGATTCAAACTGAACATGGTGTCAAGTTGGAGTAGTTCCTTAATGGAAACAGCACATAGGTCGGCAAAACTAAAGTATCGGTACAAGGTACTGATATGGGTCATGGAAATGGTGTTTTCCGCGGAAATGCCAGTGTCATGGGTATAAATCAATTGCAGGTCTTCTTCGGAGACCTTTAGGGCTGCCAATATATCCGCATGGTACCTGGCCAAGGGGTGCGTTATATCCAGACCTGAGAACAGATCTTTGTTAGGTAGCGGAACAAAGATCTCATTAATTTCAAGAGACCGGTTCAAAAATAGTTCTGTATATAGATTTCCCTCACCGCGATAGTCCATATCCGACCAAAGAAGAACCGCCTTTTTAGGTGTTAGGCCCGTTGTATCGATGAACTCTTTGGCATAGAAAAAGCCTTCAATAAAATCAGCATCAAAAGTCGCCGTTGTCAAAGACGATACCACAACATCGAGGTCTTGTATAGACCAGCCAGTTTTGCGCCATAGGCGGATGAATCGCAGCAGGTTACGCCATACCAATTCTGGGATCGCCCCGGATCCCGGATCATAAATATCCCTGATGGTTCGAATATAAGTAGTACTTAAATCACATTCGGATGCTTCCTGATACAACGTGAGTACATCCTTTATACCTTCAAAATTTTCCCCGACCCATTCTATAAATTCGTCGGCATCAATTTCCGATTCTTCAAGGGCCCTTTCAACTATTTCGGGTAGGGCACCGCCAGACGCAATCGTATTTAGATACGCATAAACTTCGGTAGCCAAAAGCCCTATTTCGTCCCCATCCTCCACTTCCCGGTAACGGAACAGAAAATCAAGATAAGAAATATGATAAAGGTCAGGGTTGATATAGTTGGTCTTAATCAATTGAATCAGCTCAGTATATTGCAAACCGGTCTGCTTTAAAAAAGTGGGCACTTCCGCTAAATCGGCCAGTGAACTAACGCCAAACAAATCCGGCAGTAATTCCTCAATACGGGTACCTGAAATTTCCAAGGCGGTAAGAATTTCATAATCTTTTTCGGTAAGGTTAAGGTAGGTGGCCTTAAGGAAAGTAGGGATGTCGTCCGTTACCGGTGGCTCCTGAACGGTCTTTAGCACTTCATACCAACTGGTCCCCATTTGCTCACTATATGCGCGCAGCGTTTCCAACGGTAAATGATAGGGCATGGTCAACGGAAAAATGGCTTCAGAAAGCCTGATATAGGTTTTAGCCTGAATATGCTGTGGTTGTGCACGCAATTCCTCAGCCGTAAGATCTCCGGTATCGGCCGATTGGTAATGTTTAAAAGTTTCCTCTTCTGGTGATAAACCCTCTGTGTAATAGATGTAATTCTCCATGACCTCGTTGGCCAAATCGATATACGGGATCAAAGTATTGGAATTCTCACAGGTCAGCGGCAAATGAAAAAGATCCGGTCGTCTTTCCCGAAAAATATCTGACGGACTTTTAAGTTCTGTCACCTCCTCTTCGTTAACAACGGGTTTTTTCTCGCCCCGTTCCAGATACCGCATCAAATCTACAAAATAGGCCGCCGGACTATAGACCGAGTTGCAATGCCCACATTCACAAAGGTTGACATTAAAAGCTTCTCCATACCCAGGGAAACGGGCTTCGATGGCCTCCTCGGAACCGGAGTCAGTGGCTTCGATGTCCTCCTCCGATACGGAGTCCGTTGGATCGTCGGAAGTAGACAAATTGCGAATAATCTCAACTTTAGGGCCTGTTATGCTTCTTGCGACCTCTAAGCTTACCTCAAGTTTGGCTAAAATCTCCTCTGACAAATAAAATAGTTCCGCAGTCGATTCCTCACCGCCCATCAGATTGCCATATTCGGCCATAAATACCTTTTTAGGAAATTCTGCAATAATCCGCGCCGATGTCAGGCCCAAGTTTTTCATGGTGCCGATTAAAGTTGCATGGGGATTGCAACGAGCCATACGCTGTAGGGCCAAGGCCTCAATTATAGTCTGTTTTTGGTTTGCCTCTTGGGTTCCGGCAAGGCTCTTAAGGGTGTCCTCGTACTCGGATAGCTTCGCACTCTTGATATCAAAATCGCTTTCTGTTTCCAAAAAGGTAGCCAGTGCGTTGCGCACTTTTGCGTTGGTGTAAGTAATAGCGTTGGTACTGATCTTATGCTGAACGGCCGCAGTGGTATATTTGGTATTGACCTTTTTTTGAAGTTCCCAGGCATATTTTTTTATTTTTTCATTCTCATTGGCACCGTCAATGCGCTCTGGCACTCCGGAGATCCGCACTTTTTCCTGCCATTGGTCGGCCTCCCATGCCACCCACTGTTTTGGTGCTAGGTTTGTCCTTTTTAATTCTTTGGTCATGGGGAGATAAAAACCGCTTAGGCCAAATATTTCCTGATCTGTACGTAGGTTTTGAACCGTATCGCTATCGAAACCCAATTGTTGGGGCATATAGTTTTCCCAAAAATCGACTTCATCATTGCCCGTATATTGTGCCTTTACCTTGGCAAAAAGCACCCGGTCTTTTGGTTTTGAAAGGGAGAGTTTAAGCAGCTCGTCCCCAATGTTGGGGGTATTCCCTTGCGGTTGTAATATTTTTTCGGACGCGGAGGTATAAAGGGTGTCCAAAAAAACATCAATGTCGCTTTGGGGAAAATTATCGATATCATATTCCTTAATGGCATCCATTAGTGCGCGTTCAAGAACTTCGGGCGATGACCGATACAAACGCTCCCACTGCAAGGTTATTTTCTGACGCCCCAGCCCATAAAGAAATTCGGATTTCATCAATTGGTCCGTGCTGTCGTTAAGAAGATGCGCAAACAGCAGATGGTTCAACTTTTCCAAGTCCAATTCCAGTTCACCGGCAATAAAGTTGGTATAGTCTTGTGACTGCCCAATATCCGTAAGGGACATTGAATTTTCTTCCAAATAGGAAATCAGGGTTTTGTACAGGGGTTTATATTCGCCCTTGGTGCTTTTTATTGTAGGAACCACCAAGCGATTATCCTGAGTGTTACGGGCCGTGTTTTGCTGTAGAACAGTTCGCCCGATAATGTCATCGCCCTTTATGGCAAAAGCTACGACATCTGCACAACGGCGTTCGCTTTTGGCATACATCCAATCGTAATAGACCACCTCAAAATAGCCTGTTTTACTGCTGGTCGCCGCTCCCAAAAACTCAAAACCTTCCTTGGCGGCCAACAGTTCTTTGGCAAATTTTAGGTTTTTGTATAGCCCAACTCCCTTTAAATCCAGATCAAAGGCCCATACCGTTACTTTTTGTATGGAATCGCCCGACTCCCTAACCACCTTGCCCGAAAAACTATTACGCAAATCGCTTTCCAGGTACCCCAAGCTTTTTAAGGCCTTGCTTAAGGCGGCCGACGTGGCAGTATCTATTAACCAATCGGGACTGATAGGCAGTTGTTGTTGCTCTTGCCAAGTTTTTATAGTTTCTTGGGTTTTGAAGCCTGCTTTTTTAGCTTCTTGCTCGTTCTTGTTTACAGGTAATTGCAGCAATTGCATGACCAAATGCAATTGGGCAACTGCAAAAGAAGTTTCGTTGGGCTTAATAGGTGCAATCATGATAATGTGTTTTTAAAGGGTTCTTGTAAAACCGTCGTATTTTTTTTACTAAAATTCGAATTCTGCCCCTGCATGTCGAAAAATGATCTGGCCTTTTGGGGTGCCTGTTAAGAATCTCGCATAAATACTCAAGGAAATAGGAAATACGGAACGTTCCGTTTCTTGACCGATGATCTCATTAATGAGTTTTCTACCGGTATATGTGACATTTTTTACTGTTCTTAGTTCATCGCCGCTCCTGAGGTGGATTTTTTCTATACGTACGTTCTCATTCAGATCGGCCGTAAAATAGGCCTTTGTAAACCAGAAGATTCGCGTATCGGCCATGACTCGGGGTGTCGGTATGTCAAAATGAAACCAATTATCAGTTTGTCCGTTTTGTTCTAAAAGTGTACCCCAACCAGTTCGTCTGATCTGTGTCAAATGTTCTGGAAACTCCACCTGAATGGACGAACCGTGAATACCTAGTGCATATACATCGCTCATAATTTTTTTTATATGGATTAATAGTTTTTCTTATCAACTGTTGTATTCAGGTTTATTGGAATTCCAATTCTGCCCCGGCGTGACGAAAAATGATCTGCCCTTTTGGAGTGCCCGTTAAGAATCTCGCATAAATACTTAAGGAAATTGGTAATACAGAGCTCCTAGTTCCAGGAACAATGGTCTCATCAATGAGTTTTCTATCGCTGTGCCTGACAATTTTTTCTATTCTAAGTTCATCACCACTTCTAAGGTGTATTTTTTCTATGCGTACGTTCTCATTCAGATCGGCCGAAAAATAGGCTTTTGTAAATATGAAGCGATTAGAGTCGTTCATGATGGTGGGTGTAGGTATGGCAAAATGAAACCAATTATCGCTGCCTCCGTTTTGTTCTATTAGGGTGCCCCAACCGGTTCGTCTCATTTTTGTTAAATGTTCTGGAAACTCCACCTGAATGGACGAACCGTGAGTACCTAGTGCATATGCATCGCTCATAATATTTATTTTTAATTGGATTAATAGTTTTTTATAATCAACTGTTGCGTGTTATGTTTTTCTAATTCTTAAACTGTAATCTTCTATTATATTGCTCAACTAGCTATCGGCTTATATTTCTTATTGTTATGGCCACTAGTCAGAGACTAGCGGGAGCGGGGGACCTAATTGGTTCTTTGTTCTGTTTTATCTCAATTAACTTCACTGAACCATCGAGCCACTTTGACCACTAGAAATTCTACGTGTTGTTGTTAACCCTGTAGATCCATCTACTGTATCCAAGTGGCCTTCTGCAGGAATTGCTTCTTCAGGAATTGGTGCAATCCTAACGGCATCTCTTAAGGTGTTAGTAACACTATATGTAGTTCTAGCTATATTTATGATTAAACCTATGCCTGAAGATTCAAATGAAGCATCAGTTAATCTTTCAACAAAGGCATCTCCTTCTGGAGAAGGTTGATCACCAGGAAGCCCAGAAAGTAGAACCACATCATCAATGGTCCCTGCTGTTTGAAGACTTACTCGAAGTGCCCTTCGGACTCCAGCCGCTGACTGAGTACCACTGGGATGAGGACTGGTACCTGTATTACCTTGGGGTCCTTCACTTGATTGAGCCACACTTGCTTCCAAGGCTTGCGGAGTGGTTGGCTGTTCAAAATCTAATGATAATTGTTCCGTAAGTATGTTATTAGAATGAACTCCTGTTGGAGATTCTACAGCATGAAGGGAAGCTGGAGGTACTCTACGACCCCATTCCACAAAATCTGGATTAGCAAGACCTACAGGTGCTTCAGGATTATAAACTAATGCTGGTGGTAATGGTCTAGCTGGGTACCTGACCCCACTAGGAGCATCAACGTCAACTCCATTTACACGGACGAATTCACCATTTGCCCTTGCCTCAGCCGCCATTGCTCTTTCTACAGTAGCTCCGCGTGATCTATTTATGCTACTTAATTCTGGAGCAACATGAGTTACCTCACCAGCTCTTAATCGTACATGTGGTCTATCAGTGTGTCCGGCATCTATGTTTATATTAAAATCCCCGCCCCAGTATCTAAAGACACCTTGGAGTCTAAATCTTAAATTTTGTGAAATTCCACGTGTACTCCGAGTTGGAGTAATTTCAGCGTGGTAAATTGGAAGTTCTGAAAAGTTTAATTGTTCATTTTGCGTTCCGGATCTATCATACGAATTTGTCGGATTCCCCCCGTATTTATAGAGATTCTCCCCTCCCTTAATCCCAATAGGATCCGTACTTAACCACCGTCCCAACCAAGGCAAATAATATCGTGCTGAATGGTAATTTAAACCACTTTCGGCATCACGCTCCATACCTGTATAGCGGTAGCGTTTCGCAGTAGCTTTTATGGCTTGGTTGGTGGCCTGATAGGCCATGGTGCCATAGGGATGGTATTCTTCGTAAGAGATAATAGCGGCATCTTGATTTAACTCCAAACCCACCGAGCCTAAATGGTTGCTGTATTGGTAACGGTAGAGAATGTCTTCCGGCAACAAATCTTCATCGGATTTTATGACATCTTCTACAATTAATACCCGTTGGTCATCGACAAACAAATGGTGGGTCTCAATTTCTTCTAATAAAACAGGGATGACATTATCTCGCCATCGTCGGTACACTTCCATACCCCCTAAATAAATGCGTTCTTCAAATGTACCGTCCAATCTTTCAACACGTTTTCTAGTGCGTTCGAGATTGGTATCGTATTGGTACCAGGCTTCTCCGCCACCACCCAAATTCAAATAGCTTACCCTTTCTTTATAATCCCAATGCGGTAGATATTCGAATGGTGTATTGTTATAATTTTTGATACTTCCATGGGTATTGTAGGAATAAACTGTACCTATCAGGTCACTACTCGTATACGTACGTTTTAACCGGTTATTTTCGGTTTCATATTCATAATTGCGCGTCCAACGATCAGTAGGCACAACATGCCTCATTATTAATATGTTTCCAACAGGGTCGTAGGTATAATGTTGGGTATAGTTTCGTAGGGTATCATAAGTGATGGGAAAACCGGTCGACTCCGGCGAAGGTTCGACAGGACCTGGGGCATTATTAAAATTTTTATTTTCCCGGCCTTCGGCAGCGATCAAACGATAAAGGGCGTCATAGGTATAGCGGCTTCGGGGCACTATAATTTGGTTCCTAAAAAATACGGGCTCATAAGCCGTATCTACTATTTCAGTGATGTTGCCCACGGCATCGTAGGTGTAAACTAAATTTTGAACCGTATTGGGATTGGTCGCATTATGCGGCGTTTCGGATAGATTACCTGTGGTACGCAAATGCATTAACCGGTAAGTCAAGGGCGCATATTCATATCGGGTGTTCGTATTGTTGCCGTATCGCATCCGCGTTCTTTGCCCTTTTTCGTTGTACGTGATATTTGAAACTGCAGTCACGCTGTTTCCTCCCTCAAATCCATCTTCGGTCAATTGCGCGGCAGTAATATGGTCTTCAGCAACCAAAACACCCCGTTCATTATAGCTGGGTACGTATACAGCGACCTTTTCTATACTGCGGTGCCAGTTGTACAAACTTTTCATTCGATTTAGAGCATCGTATTCGGTCTGTTGGGTAAAGGTTTCTTCTTCTTCCAATTCACTGGTGGGCGAACCTGCAGACCAATCCAAGATTTCCTGATTAAATGTTGTAGGTACTTTCCGTTGTACTTCCAGAACATTCCCCTTAAAATCAAAGGCAACCCTGGTCATCAACCCACTGGAATCGTAAAGTTGAAATAACTGTCCGTTTAAGTTTTTGGCAACGGCATCGGGCTGGGCTTCCCCATAAATCAACTTTTCGATTAAGTTTTTGTCACCACTTTCAGTTTCCAAAAACATTTTTTCGGGGCGTTGCAGGATATCATAAGCTGTAGTAAATACTTGGTCTTTGGCATCCCAACTATGTACGGGGTTGCCCATCAGGTTGTTGAAGCCCCATCGTTCCCCGGCATCCATACTGTTTTGGTAAATGCGATGGCCCAGAATATCATATTTATAGTGTATGACGCTATTGCTGCGGGCATCAATGATGGCTTTGGCATTGCCTTCGATATCCAATTGGATAAAAGTGCTGTACAACCGGTCTTTATTCGCCGTATCTTTACCGTTATGGGCCACACTCAATGCAGATCTTCCCAAAGAATCAAGATATACGGAAGATGGTGTATCGGCATGTAGTACAGCATTAGCCGCAGCACGTTGTTCCTTAGGGTCATCGATATAGTTGTCCCGGGTGGGATCAGTTCTACGTAGGTACCAAAGGCAGTCCGTATCAAGCACCGTATCATTTTGGTCATAGGAAATTTGCTTCCAGGAGTCAAATTCCACCCGCGTCAAAGTGCCATCGGGGAGTTCGGTTTTTATCGGGCGGCCCAGGGCATCGTAGTACAAAATCGGGGTCACTCCCGTTTCCACCAAGGCGGGTTCATTTTCATATAAGAAATTGGTGCTGAAATAGGGTTCGTACTGTTTTACAGGTTTGCCTTTGTTGTTTAATACGGTACGGCCGGTCCCAATCCATCGCAGGTCAGGAGTGGTATCTTTTTGTTTGAGCTCCCCGTCTTCTAGGTAATAGGCCAATCCGGGTTCGGCCTGTGCCTTGGCCATAGCCACATTGCCCAGCCCATCGGAATATTCAAACCCTATTTGGAGTTTGCTATCGGGATTGTTGACTACATGTTCTTCACGTGTTATGGCAGCAACTACCGTAGGTCGTAGTGGTACGATACTTTCGAATATTTCGTCGGCTAAAAATTCCGCATTCGTATCGGCAATTCTTTTATACACCTCAAAGTCATAGACAAAACGTGCCGATGCCCCCTGTAGCAATGTATTGGCCGCAGTTCTTAGGGCGTTGGTATCTGTACTTTGGTGAGTAGCGGCACCGAAGAAATCCATAATGGCATCGGCCTCCGTAGTTTCGGTATATTCTTTTAATTCTCTAAGATGGTCCGCCTCCTGCGATAAGGCATCGGTATAATCACCATTGCCTTCTACCGCCATGGCTTTTACCAGCCCCAGTTCATCCAACAATATGGAGGACGGATTGGCATTATGATCGATCATTCGCGAAGGCGAAAGCGTACGATAATTAAAAATATCGGTCTGGACCTTATTGCCGATTTCATTTTCGGTAGCTTTTATATAAAGATAGTAAGCATCATAGGTGAGTGTAGTTTTTGTCTCTAAAGGATCTTCAAAAATCAGGGGGGCATAAAAACGGTTCCGTACATTCAGTAAAGCTTCCCCGGGGCTATACTTAAAATGTGTTATCCCAGAACGGATCCATAAATTGCCTTCTAGGTTGGTATATTTTCCTTTGGTCTCAAAAAAGCCGGAAATCAGATCTCCATCGGCCCTTAATTCGCTGCCATCTTGTTTTTTATAGATGTCTCCTATCAAATCAGGGGTATAGGCCAATTGAAAACTTTGGTAGGGTAATCCTACTGAATCGAAAAAGCCAAACTCCAGAGGTGTAAGATCGTCTTTAAGATAATTGGATTTGACATGCTCAATCAGTCGTTTTTGAACTCCTGAAGTAGCAGTGATATGGTATGCAATTTCATTAGAGGCATCCAGTACGGTTTCAAAATCATTTAGATTATAAAGCG
>RCMY010003117.1_pt1 | contig 14841 bp, 17 predicted proteins | sample 2041341 | NCBI WGS metagenome assembly RCMY01 (sample SAMN09708234, study PRJNA481090) | Marine sediment metagenome, whole genome shotgun sequencing project.
TGTATTAATTTTACCGGTGTGCGTAAATAAACCATTGCTTGTTGCATGTGCCTGGACCTGTAACTATTTATCAAGCTGATAGGTAAACTTATTGCGTACGCCGGGCACTTCGACCGCCTTGCCGTCGACTACGCGTGGCTTGTATTTAAACTTCATCGCGGCTTTCTTCGAAGCACTGGCAAACACCGAATTGGGACAATCCGTTATCTCCGGATCGCGCGTCGTTCCGGTTGCCGTCACCGTATACATTACCGTGCAGTAGCCTTCAATGCCGCGAGTGGCGGCCCGATTAGGATACATAGGCTGCACTTTCACGATTGGCAGAAATTCGCCATCCTGCGCGCTGGCGCCGTTCATGCCAATTTCCACATTAGCGTTTATTGGCGCCGCCATATTGACCGCAGTGTCAGTCATTTCAATGTCCTGCATTTCCGGCTTTGGCATATCCGGTGGCGGCTCTTCGGGATCTTCAGGCTTGTCCGGCTTGGCATCCTTTAAGTTAACTTCAATTTGCGTGTCAGGCATGAAGATATCCGCCATCTTTTTTTGCGGCCCTTCATTCAGCGACTTGTCAGCCATAAAGATCAGCGAGTGCATCAGGAAAAACAATGCAAAAGTGACCAGGGCAGCAAGCGGGAGGCCGATAGCTATTCTCATCGCAGTCATGACTTAACTCCTCTCACTGAATATCACTGGATAGCTTAATATCGCTCGCACCGGCATCGCGCGCTGCGTCCAGCACCAAAGCGACGGTTTCAGCGTTAGACTCTAAATCAGCCTGCACCACTACCGCGCCCTTCGGGTTTTCCGCCAGCAAACGCTCGATGCTGGCTTTCACCTGGCGCTTATCGATGCGATTTTTATCAACCCAAAGCTCGTTATTACTGCTTACTGCGATCAGAATTTTGGCATTGGGAATTTTTTCTGCCATTACCGCCTGCGGCTTCATCACCTGAATGCCGGCCTCTTTAACAAACGAGGCGGTGACGATAAAAAAGATCAGCATGATAAACACGACGTCGAGCATTGGTGTCAGGTCTATCGCGCCGCTTTGTTCTTCCGCCTTGCGGGCTCTACTTGCCATATCAGTGATCCGTCGTTAAGTGGTCTTCGATCAATAGTTTCTCGCGATCCGCAAGCTGTGTGAGGTAGGTGTTCGCAAAAACGCCGGAAATAGCGGCCACCATGCCAGCCATGGTGGGAATGGTGGCTTTCGAAACCCCGCCCGCCATAGACTTGGCGTCACCGCCACCGGTGACAGCCATGACGTTGAATACCTCAATCATACCGGTGACCGTACCCAACAAACCCAGCAGTGGCGCGAGCGCCACCAGGGTTTTTAACATGGGCATAAACTGGTCGATGCGCAGCGACGTCTGCGAGATTAGCATCTCGCGCACGGCGTAGGCGTTCCACGATTTGCGTTCTGCACGCCCCTCCCATTCATCGGTAACAGCGGCAACATCTTTACGCAGGCCACTTTTACCTTTGAAATACCAGAGGCGTTCGAACGCCAGTGACCACATAACAAACACCAGCCCCGCGATGATCCACAAGACGTTACCGCCTGCGTCCATAAAGGCACGCAGCTGGGTAAGCACCTCCATCAGCTCGTACATTAGCTTTTAACCTCATTCTGGCGAGCGATAATGCCGGCTGCCTGCTCGTCAAGAATGTGGACGATGCGTTTCGCTCGGCCACTCACCAGGGTGTGCAGCAACACAGTCGGAATCGCAACGCACAAGCCTAATACGGTAGTCACAAGTGCACTGGAAATACCGCCAGCCATTGCCTTGGGATCGCCAGCACCGAAGATGGTGATCGCCTGGAAGGTGATGATCATACCAGTCACCGTACCGAGCAGTCCGAGTAGCGGTGCGACCGCAGCGATGATTTTCAACAGCGTCAATGAGCTTTCAATCGCTGGCGTTTCTTTCAACACCGCCTCGTTAAGCTTCAGCTCAAGCGTTTCGGCATCTATGCTGGGATTGCCTTCCTGTACCGCGAGCACCCGACCCAATGGATTGTTGGTGTTCGCTTTATCACTCTTAAGTTGTGAATTAACTTTGGAGCCTATGCCGGCCAACACAATAAAGCGCCAGATGGCTAACAACACGGCAAACACACCGACACCGGTGATGATGTAACCAACGATGCCGCCTTGATGCCAGCGCTCGACCAGCGTTGGGCTGTCAATCAAAGCTGAGAGGAAGCTACCGCCGCTGGGTCCAGTAGGGTCAACACCAAAGCGTGTAAGCCCTTCGCCGGCAGCTGCAAGGCTCGCTGCCATGCTGACATAGTTGCTACCCGGTTGACGCGCTAACTCACCCAGCGAATAGTCTGCGTTCATGGTCAGGTATTTACCATCACTTGAAACGAGGTTAAACACGCCAACGCGAACCACTTCTTCATCAACCTGTTCGCCGCTGAGCTTCGATACCGGAGCGGTGAATTTAACAACGCGGCCCGTCTCGGTTGCTTCTCGCTGCAACTCAAACCACAAGCGCTCGATCTCTTCTATGCTAGGCAACTTGTCACTGCCGCTCATTTTCTCGACCAGATCATCGAGAAATTCATCCCGGTCCTGGAACTGAACGCTGGTATATGAGCCTTCAATAGTGCTGCGTAAGTCACCGGCAGATGACGTCAGGTGACCAAACAGTTCAGTCAATGAACCGAGGCGCTCCTTTAATTGTTTCTTCTTGGCTTCCACCTCTACGTCATTATCTTCAAAGGTTTTTTCCAGTTTCACGCTGCGTGCTTCTTCGGCAGTACGCGTTTTCTTGGATTTCGCCAGCATTGCAGCCTGCTGATTTTTCGCCTGCTTAAACTCGGCTTCACGTTTGGCATTTTCGCTTGCTTCAGCGGTTCTGCCCGATTTCACGAAGTTAAGCAGCTCATCAAGCGACTTGGCTTTTTCCTGCGCTTGCACCGCACCGGTTGCCAGTACAGCGGCGATACTGCCCGCTGCAATCATATATTTTATTTTGTTGTTCATTGGGCGGCCTCCGGTGCAGCGATTGGGAGATTAAGAATGTCGATGGAAGCTTGCTTCTTGGCGATGCGGATGCCTTCCGAAACCGCGTTGCGGTACTCGCCGCTGTCCAGTGGTTTCCATGCGCCATCGGTCCATGCGCCGGTTACGTCTTTATCTGTCGATTGAAACAACAGAGCAATTCGGCCAACGCGTAAAATATCGACTTCGCGCTCCTGGTCCATGCCCTCGATTTGAATTTCGTCTTTGTAGGTGTCGATCTTACGACCGTATTCGTTTTCTATCTTAAACGCCTCTAGCACTTGGCGAAATTTTTCTGAGGTAGAGATGTCTGAGCGGTCAACATTCGCTTTCAGAAATGCGATACGATCGCTGCGCTCTTGCTCATGAAACGGCATGTCAAGTTCAACGAACTGCTCAAGCCCCTCGATCATGCGAAGAATCAACGGCGTCATTTGCCGCTGAATCACGGTAACCTGAGCGATTGCTTCGTCCAGCTCCTGCATACGCACAGACTGGTTTTGAATTTGAATATCCAACCGCTGGTTGTATATTTTCAAACCATCAATTTCTTTGTTGACGGTCTTGTAGTCGCTTAACAGACTGGAGGTTTCATCAGCCAGCTTATCGATTTGCTTCTGCGATTGCTGAGCCGCCGCCGTCTTGGCCTGGCCGACCTGCATGATGGAACTAAATGCGTCGGCGTTGGCGGTTCCGGCAAAAGCTATGCCGACCGTCAGGCCGACACAGGCAGCGGTTTTCAATCGATGCTTTTTCATGGATAGACTTCCTTTATATTGGGGCTTTGACTAAAACTTTTTGACACTTGGAGTAAGTAGATCTCTGCAGTTTTTTTATACGCTGAGGTGCTTAACTTTGGCACCGAAACGTTAGCCTGCATTTGTATACCAGTTCGCCTGATAAATCAACGCTCGGCACAACAAGTTATTTTGTTTGTTTCGAACTACCACGAGGAATTGCGCGAGTGTGTAAATTGGTAGCACTTAAGTCTTATTCTGATAGCTCACAGCGAACACTATTCTTGTATCATTTTCTATCGTAAATAACGACGCTGAATGGATGCGTGCGATTTGCAGCTGTCGGAAATTCCTCACGCTGCACTTCGCGCCAGGCGTGCAAATCAAATTCAGGAAAGAAGGTATCACCGACGATTTCAGCGTGCACCCAAGTGAGGTACAAACGCTGCGCCAGCGGCAAGCTTGCTGTGTATAACTGCGCGCCGCCAATAACGAAACATTCGGTCTCTCCGCTACTACTGCAATCTAGCCGTGCCTGGTGCAGCGCGTCCTGCAGCGATTCTGCCATCTGTACACCAGGCGGCGGCGCTAACGAGCGGCTAACCACAATATTGCAGCGTCGTGGCAGCGGCTGGCCCATTGATTCATAGGTTCTGCGACCCATGATCACAGGTTTCCCTAACGTGGTACGCATGAAGTGCCGCATATCTTCTGGCAAGCTCCACGGTAAATCGTTGTCTCGCCCTATCACACGATTGGTCGCCATGGCGGAGATAAGAGACAAACACATCTCCTTATTAGCTGCGCTTTGCTGTGCGCCAGAATCAGCAGTCGATTTGTTCATATCATTGATCGATAATCATGTTTCTTATGGCCAAAATCAGAGCTGCAGACATAGTTTCTGTACACACGCCCTGCCAAGCTAAACAGCGACCGGTGCCGCGATGTGAGGGTGAGGGTCGTAGCCACTAATCTCAAAATCTTCAAAACAGTAAGTGTAGATTGACTCGGGCCGGCGCTTGATCTGCAGCTCAGGCAATAGCCGTGGCTGGCGTTGCAGCTGTAGATCAACTTGTTGTTCGTGATTGGCGTAGATGTGACTGTCGCCGGTGGTGATAATGATTTCGCCCAGCTGCAGATCGCACTGTTGCGCCAGCATATGAGTAAGCAGCGCGAGACTGGCCATATTGTAGGGCAAGCCAAGCAGCGAGTCCGATGACCTGATCAACAGCTGCGAAGACAAACGCCCTGCGGCCACATAAAACTGATACAGCAAATGACAGGGCGGCAGCGCCATTTTGCCTTGCTTGACGTTTTCCTGCGGCGACAATTTTTCGTCGGGCAAATACTCGACGTTCCAACCGTGAAACAATATGCGGCGACTGTCTGGATTGTGCCGCAAACAATCCACCACGTAGTCAATCTGATTAATCGTACCGCCATCGCTGGTGGGCCAAGCAGTCCATTGCTCGCCGTAGATCGGCCCAAGATCGCCGGTCTCTGTGGCCCACTCGTCCCATATTGTGACGCCATTGTCGTGCAGCCATTGAGTATTGGTATCGCCATTAAGAAACCAGATTAGCTCGTTTGCTATACCTTTAAAGTGCAGCTTTTTTGTCGTCAGTAGCGGAAAGCCATCATTCAGGTCGTGGCGCAACTGACGCCCGAATACCGACAGTGTGCCGGTGCCAGTGCGGTCACCCTTAGGCACGCCGTTGGCGCGAATATCCTCTAGCAGGTTTAAATATTGTTGCATGTTTATTTCTTCGTCGGTTTGTATGCGCGGTAGGCGTAGACGAGCATCAAAATGCCGGCCAGCAACATAGGCATACACAGTTGCTGGCCGCGCGTCATCCAGCCGAACAACAGCTCGTCGCGCAGATGATCGTCGGGCTGGCGCGCGAACTCCACCAGAAAACGCTGTGCGGCATAGCCTAGCAAAAATACGCCCGACACGGCCCACGGCGGCCGCTGAAGCCGGGAAAAATAGAACACTAATGCGAACAAGAAGATGCCTTCCAGCCCGGCCTGGTAAAGCTGCGAAGGGTGGCGCTGCAGCAGATCCGGGTCATTGGGAAAGATCATCGCCCATGGCAAATCGGTAGGGCGGCCCCACAACTCCTGCCCAATAAAGTTGCCAACACGGCCCAGGCCAAGACCAATAGGCACTATCGGCGCGACGAAGTCGAGCACCGCACCGGGAGATTTTCCCAGCTTACGGGCGAACAAAAACATAGCCACTATGACACCAAGCAAGCCTCCGTGAAATGACATGCCGCCGTCCCAAATCTTGACCAGCCACAGCGGGTCTTGCAGAAATTTGCCAAAATCGTAAAACAATACGTAGCCAACGCGACCGCCCAACACTACGCCTAATGCGCCATAGAAAATCAAATCATCAAGGTTGTCACGCTTAACCGGGCTGTAAGGGCGTGTAGCCCGATGCCGCGCCAGCAACCAGGCAACAGCGAAGGCAAGCAAGTACATAAGGCCGTACCAGTGCACCCGCAGCGGTCCGATTTCAACGGCGACCGGGTCGAAATTAGGATGCGTCAATACGCCCACTAAGCTGTCCGTTAGCATGGTCTATCCATCGTTGCTTGGTTGAGGGAGGATGGCCGACGCTCAGGCCGACTTTTTCACCGGCGATCGTAGCCCCTGACTTATATTCAAATCACTAAGTTTGGATTCGATAAAACCGTATACCATTTCGGCGTCGTCCAACTGCATTACGCGGGCGAGAATCTCGCGTGCGGTTTGCATACTGGTATTGCGAATCGCGTGTTTGACTCTTGGCAGGCTAGTGGCGCTCATAGATAGTACGTCGTAACCCATAGCCATCAATAAAATAGCGGCACCCGGCTCGCCAGCCAGCTCGCCGCAGATAGTCACCGGCTTGCCCTCGGCCTGCGCGGCCGCAGCAACATCTTGTAAGGCGTGCAGCACGGCGGGGTGATACGAGTGATACAAACCGGCCACACGGGAATTATTTCGATCAACTGCCAGCAAATATTGCGTCAGGTCATTACTGCCTACCGATAGAAAATCTACTTTGCGCGCATACGCACGCGCCTGGTAGACCGCCGCTGGTACCTCGATCATGACCCCGAGTGGTGGCACGCGCAAATCAAAGCCTTCGTCTACCAACTCGGAATAGGCCCGCGTAATGAGATGTTTGGCTTCGTCCACCTCGCTCAAATGGCTGATCATCGGCAGCATAATGCGTAGATTGTTCAAGCCTTCGCTGGCTTTCAGCATCGCGCGTATTTGAGCCAGAAAAATTTCCGGATGGTCGAGGGTCACGCGAATGCCGCGCCAGCCAAGAAAGGGGTTCTCCTCCTCAATCGGGAAATAAGGCAGGGATTTATCGCCGCCAATATCCAGTGTGCGCATGGTTACCGGTTTGGGCGCAAACGCCTGCATCTGTTCGCGATAAATGACCCGCTGCTCCTCTTCACTGGGAAAGCGGTCACGCAGCAGAAACGGTACTTCGGTACGATATAGGCCTACCCCTTCGGCACCGCTGTCCAGCGAGCGCAGCACGTCCGACATCAAGCCGGTATTAACCAGCAACGGCAGCCGATGTTTGTCTGATGACTCGCAAGGCAAGTCGCGCAACGTCTCCAGCTCGCGGGAAAACTGCCGTTCTTCGTCAAACAGTACCTTGTATTGCTTGACCAGTTCCGGCGTCGGGTTGGAGTAAATTGCGCCGTTGTGGCCGTCAATGATGAGCTCGCTGTCTTCGAGCCGGGTAAAAGGCAGGTCTACGGCACCCATAACGGTCGGTATACCCATCGCGCGCGCCATGATAGCGACATGAGAATTGCTGGAACCGCGCACCGATACCAGCCCTGCCAGCTTACCGGTAGGCGCTTCACCCAGCATTGAGGCGGTCAGCTCCTCGCCAATCAAAATAGTCGCTTCGGCGTAATCTATGGGCTGCTGATTGGCTTCCTGCAGATAGGCGAGCACGCGGCGGCCGAGATCGCGCACATCGGCAGCTCGCTCGCGCAGGTAGCTGTCTTCCATACGCTCAAAGGTGCCAGCGTGCTCCAGAATTACTTCACTCAGTGCGCCTTGCGCCCACGAACCAGCGCTAATGCGGGCGGAAATTTCCGCACCCAGCGCGTTGTCGGCCAGCATGTGCAAATAGACGTCGAACAAGGCGCGTTCTTCAGACCGCAGCTGGGCCGCGAGGCTATTGCCCAATGCCTCAATATCATTGCGTACACGCACCAGGCATTGCTGAAAGAATGCCAGTTCGGCCTTTGGGTCTTTGCAGGTTCGACGCGGCACCGAGTTGAGGTCGGCCGGTGGCGAGACGATCACGGCGCGGCCGATGGCGATGCCAGGCGCACCTGGCACGCCGGTAAAACTGGCACTGGCTTTGGCCTTATTGGCCGTTAAATCGCCCAGCGCGCCGGTAGCTTTGGCGTGCGCGATCACGCCGGCAAGCTGGGCTGACAGCGTTACCAGAAAAGCCTCTTCGCTTTCGTCGAAGCGACGCTTTGAGAATTGCTGCACCACCAGCACGCCGAGCACTTTGCGCTGGTGAATAATAGGAGCGCCTAAAAAGGCTGAGTACTTGTCTTCACCTATTTCGGGAAATACATGGAAACCGGGGTGGGCCGACGCATCTTCAAGATTAAGCGTCTCTTCGCGCGCCGCTACCTGGCCAACCAACCCTTCTTTGGAAGCAAGACTCAAGCGCCCGCGCTGATCTTTGTTCAAGCCCTCGGTGGCGGTGAATACATAGCGCTCGGTGGCAGCATCGAGCATGTAAACCGAACACGCTTCGGTGTTCATGGCTTCGCGTACACGCACAACAATAATATCCAACGCCGCCTGCAGGCTGTGGGCCGCATTAACTTCCTGGACAATTTTCCGCAAGGAGTTCAGCATATGAGTATTATCGCCTAAAGCTTACTCAACTTACTGTGCGGTGGCGCTAATTCGTTGAGTGCGCGCCGATAAACTTCACGTTTGAACTGTACTACTCTACCCAGCGGATACCAGTAGCTGACCCAGCGCCAACCATCAAACTCGGGTTTACCGTCGCGATCAACTTGTATGCGTGACTCCGGTGCGATTAATTTGAGCAGAAACCATTTTTGTTTTTGACCTACGCAGACCGGGCTCATGGCTTGCCGTACGAGCCGTTTCGGCAAGCGGTAATGTAACCAGCCGCCGGTGCACGCGACAATTTCCACATCTTGCTCGTCCAACCCGACCTCTTCACGTAGTTCGCGAAACAGCGCCTCGCGTGGCGATTCGTCGGCTTTGATTCCGCCTTGCGGGAATTGCCACGCATCCTGACCCAAACGCCGTGCCCACAGCAACTGGCCTCGACCATTGCTGAGCATGATACCTACGTTCGGGCGAAAGCCGTCTTTATCTACCAAAGGTTCACACCGTAGTTGTGCGCAGACATGAGTTAGCGCTGTTTATTCATTCATCATCGCAGAGTGCAGCGTATGCAGCTGCATCGAGCAAATGACTTAAATCGTCGTCATTCGGTTGCACTCGAAACAGCCAGCCGTCTTCGTAAGGATCGGCGTTAACCGTTTCCGGTGCATCTTCCAGCGCGGTATTCACTTCGATGACCTCGCCACTGACCGGGCTGTAAATATCGGAGGCCGCCTTCACCGATTCGACAATAGCCACTTGATCGCCAGCGGTCACCGTGGCGCCCTGCTCAGGTAACTCAACGTACACAACATCGCCCAGCGCTTGTTGAGCGTGATCACTTATGCCCACCGCAATAGTGCCACCATCTTCAGCACGCGCCCATTCATGGGTGGCTGCATATCGCAGTTGTTCGGGGGTTGTCGCCATACTAGCCTCTTGTGTTTCAGTAACTTGGAAAATTTTGAGTCAACGCTGCATTCTACCGCGCCTTGAATCAAAAACAAGCAGGTGCGAACGAGACCCTTTCAATGATGCTTTATATAAGACACTACTCTATTACTCACAACCCCATCGCTTGCCGCATGATATGGTTTTTCACCGGCGTCAGAGAGTCTAGTCTGCGCATGCCCGTGTTGCGCAGCCAACGGACCGGTAGCGACGACTCGGCAAACAAACGCTTAAAGCCTTCGACAGCGCCCATCATTACCAGGTTAGACCCCATACGACGCCGTTGGTAGCGCTCCAGCACAGCCATGCTGCCTGGCTGCAGCCCTCGCGCCAGCGCGCGCTGTAGTTCTTCGGCTAGCGCCTGTACATCCTGAATACCCAGATTTGCGCCTTGACCCGCCAGCGGATGTATCACGTGTGCCGCGTCGCCCAGCAGTGCAACACCCGGTTTGACATAACGAGTGCTATGCCGCTGCTGCAGCGGAAAACTATAGCGCGGCGCAAGCTCCTGTACGGCCCCCAGGCGATGCTCAAAGGCCTCGGCGAGCGCTTCGCTGAAGGCGCTGTCATCAAGCGCTATCAATTGTTCAGCGTACTCATTGCTTGCCGACCAGACGATAGAGCAGCAGCTCTGCTCGTCGCCGGGCAGTGGCAGAAAAGCCAGCGGCCCGGTCGGTAAAAAGCGCTGCCACGCCGTATTTTGATGTGCTTGCTCGGTTCGAACCGTGGTCACGATCGCTCGCTGCCCGTACGACCACTCCCGAGTGGTGAAACCTGCTAACTCGCGAATGCTGGATTGGCCGCCATCAGCAGCAACCAAAAGTTGCGCGGTTAACTGATCGCCGTTCTGTAATTGCAATGCTACCGCTGCGTTTTTAGATTTTTCGAAGTCAGCACTTTGCACACTTTGCGGGCAGTGCAGTGTGACATTTCGGCTGGCCTGGACTGCTGCCAACAAAGCCTGCGTAGTCACCCGGTTTTCAACGATATGGCCCAGCAATGGCTGGCGCAGGTCACGCGCTTTGAAGTTAATTTCGGCGCTGCCGGCCGCATCCCAAACATGCATGCTATCGAATGCACAGGCGCGCTGGTCGACAATAGCCTGCCACACGCCCAGTTCTGTAAAAAACTGTTGTGATGCGACGGTCAGCGCACTGACTCGCGGCTCAAATTCTTTTGCCGCGCTGGCCTGTAACTGCAGGGGCGCAGGAAATTCGCGCGCTTCGACCAAGGCGACTCGATAGGCGCTGTCGCGTAGTGCACACGCCAACGCCAAGCCCACCATGCCACCGCCGGCTATAACGATGTCGTAATGCTGCGACGCACTCACGCTGCACCCACCGCCAGGCCGGCCGCTCGCCGCACCAGCCTCGACTTCAACGGCGGTAACAAATCCAGACCCAACAAGCCGAGATCACGCCCTAGCCCAATCGCAAAGCCGTCGTTAACAAACACCGTAGCTGCCAGATGGCTGAACGCAATGGTATTACGCTGGTCGCCACACTGCGCGGCAAGATAGCTGCTCAACACGTCGTTAGCCCCTATACTTTTCCCGGCTGCGCGGGCCGCCTGTAAATGCTCTACCAACTTCAGCACCGCGCGCAGTGCCAGGTTGTAGCCCTGACCGGCCACCGGGTGCAGAGAATGTGCTGCGTTACCCATCACAATAAGATGTGGTCGCACCTGCTCTTGCGCCTCGATCAGGCTTAATGGGTAGCTAAAACGTTGGCCACAGCGCTCGATGCGCCCCAGACGATAACCAAACGCCTGCTGCAGCTGCGTCGTAAATTCAGTTTCTGATGTCTGCACCAGCCGTTCGGCATCTTCCGGTGTGCGAGTCCACACCAGCGAGCTTTGCGTGCTGTTAGCGCTTTCTCCCAGTGGCAGAAAAGCCAGTGGGCCATTATCTGTAAAGCGTTCAAAAGCCACGTTTTCGTGCGCTTTCTGGGTTTGCACATTACAAACAATAGCGGCGTGCTGGTAGTCAGTTTGCTGCGCGCTGATACCAAGCTTGCTGCGCATGGCTGATTGCGCACCGTCGGCGATCACCAGCAGTTCGGCACCGACCGTGATCGTTGCATCGTCCTGGCTATAGCTCACCTGCGCGCCGCCAGCACTGACTCTAACGTCCACAACGGTGGCCGGACACGCAAAGTCTATGTTAGCGTCGCCATGTAACGCGTTCAGCAGCACGGCACCCAGCCACTTGTTATCCGCCACGTAGCCCAATGCAGGCAGGCCTTCGGTGGCGCTGTCCATACAGACTGAACCAAAGCGACCGCGGTCCGACACGTGAATGGTTTTAATCGGCGTCACGTGCTCCACAATTTGTTGCCACAAACCCATGGCTGCATAAATTTGCCGACTACCGTACGACAACGCCGTGGCGCGTGCGTCGAAACTGGGTTGGTAGTTTGCGCCCGGTGCGCTGTCGCCTAGCGCAAAGCTTTCGATGATAAGGACATTGAGCGGCTCAGCTTTGAAGCGCTCGCGCAAACAGGCGGCAAGGCTGGCACCTACCATGCCGCCGCCGACGATGACAATATCGTAGCGTGTCACGTTCGCTTCCTGGCGCGTGGGCGTTTACCGCGCATGAGTTTTTCAATATCGTTAACCTTTTTCGGTAACGCGCCAGTCAATACTTTAGCTTTCGCTTTGGTCACCACCACGTCGTCCTCTATGCGAATGCCTATGCCACGCCATTTTTTTGCGACGGCGGTGTTGTCGGGAGCGATGTAAATGCCGGGCTCAATGGTCAACACCATACCTGGCTCAAGCATGCGCCACTCGTCACCCACCTTATAGTCGCCAACGTCGTGCACATCCATGCCTAACCAATGGCCGGCACGATGCATATAAAACGGCTTGTATGCTTCTTGTTCGATAAGATCGTCGACCTCGCCGTGCAACAGCTTCAAATCCCTAAGACCTTCAGTTATCACGCGCACGGTCACATCATGTGGCGTATTCCAATGCGCGCCCGGGCGTACCGACTTGATAGATTCAATCTGAGCGGCCAAAACAATTTCGTATATTGCCTTCTGCTCAGCACTGAACTTGCCGCTCACTGGAAATGTGCGGGTGATATCCGAGGCGTAAAAATCGAGTTCACAGCCGGCATCAATCAACACCAGGTCGCCTGCTTTGAGCCTTGCCGAATTTTCGGTGTAGTGCAAAATGCAGCCATTATTGCCGCCGCCTACGATCGAACCGTAGGCCGGTCTTGGACTGCCGCCGACCATGAATTCGTATTCCAACTCGGCTTGCAGCTGGTACTCATGCATCTCCGGCTTGCAGACTCGCATGGCGCGTTTATGCGCTTTGACTGAAATGTCGGCCGCCTCTTGCATAACCTTTAACTCGGCAGCGCTTTTTATTAAGCGCATGTCGTGCAAAATATGATCGAGATCAACAAACTCTCCTGGTGGATGAGCACCAGTGCGAGCTTGCTTGCGAATCGAATTGATCCAGCCCATCAGGCGTTGATCAAATTCGGAATTGCGGCCCATGGCATAATAAACACGTTCGCGACCTTCAATAAGGCCGGGCAAAATATCGTCAATGTCAGCAATAGGAAACGCGTCGTCGGCGCCATAGCGCTTACAGGCACCCTCTTGACCGGCGCGGTAACCATTCCAAAGCTCCATCTCCGGATCACGCTCATCACAAAACAGAATGAACTCGCCGTGTTCGCGATTGGGTGCCAGCACCAACACCGAGTTGGGCTCGGCAAAGCCTGATAGATAATAAAAGTCGCTGTCTTGGCGAAACGGATATTCAACATCGCGATTGCGAATAGAGGGCGATGCGGAAGCGATAATGGCGATGCTATTTGGCTCCAACTGCGCCATCAAGTTATGTCGCCGGCGGCTGAACTCGCGCTTTAGAATAGGCATGTTACTCGCTCAATGTACGGTGGGATCATTATCAGCCGCCGGCACAGCCTGGGCGCACTGTGCAAACACTGTTAGCGCGGCAACTCTAACGTATTCTGTAAGCTGCATGAAGTCTTGCTCGCTGGCATCGGTATCGATAGATTCCTCATCCAGCGCCACATTGGCAATAGCGGCGAAATCACGAAAAATTTCAACCACCTCTTGCGCCCCCGGCACGTCATCTTCTACATTTTTCCCTGCCAGCGCGAAGCCGCTGAGAAAACCTACACACCATTGGCCAAGCGCCTCGGCGCGCTGCGGCAAGGCCGTATCTTCCGCCGGCAGCAGCATCGTAAAGCCCAGATCAGCATCGGCAAGCGCGGCACGAGCCTGCTCTTTAACCACCACTAATTCGGCCCGCGCAACTGTGGAAGGTTGCTTTTCACTGGCATCCATATAGGTCAGGCTATTGCTTATCCAGGCGCCAGCATCCCAATTAGCGCCAGCCGCTAAGCTGCCGCAAGCAACACCGTGAATTTCCGCAGCACTGCTTAAACCGCCAAGCTCGACAATTAGGTCGGCAAGCTCTTCGTAATAAAGTGGGCTTGCGTAAGCCTGCGAACCGGTCATGCGTGGTTTTCTCCAGGAAAAGTGTAAAACTCCTGCCGTCAGCACATTACGCGGATTGACCCGCCTGCGGCAGGCCACTATAGTACCTGCAGAATCAATGGCGATAAACAACACGATGGAAAACAATCAAGTCATAGCGCTGGAGCAAAAGGTTCACGAGATGATCGACCTTTGCGCCGACCTGAATCATGAAAATAAATCGCTCAAAGCCAAACACAATATGTGGCGCAACGAGCGCGCCGAGCTGATGAAGAAAAATGAGCTGGCGCGCAGTAAAGTTGAGAATATGATTTTGCGGCTGCGCGCGCTGGAGGAAGATTCATGAGTCAACCAGAAATGGAAACGGTCAGCGTCAGCATTCTTAGCAAAGACTACCAGGTCAGCTGTCCGCCCGATGAGAAGCAGGCGCTGTTACAATCTGCTGCGTACCTCGACAAAAAAATGCGCGAGATTCGCGATGGCGGCAAGGTGATTGGGCTAGAGCGTATTGCCGTGATGACAGCACTCAATATGTCTTACGAGTTGATGCAAGCCACTCAAAACAGCACTTCTTCCGCGGGCGCTAACGAAAAATTGTCGGTGCTGACCAACAAAATTGACGATGCATTAAACACCGTCCGACAGCTTGAGATTTAACTAGCCGCGACCGTCGGATCCGCTATACTATAACAACGTCCCCTGGTGTATTTGCCATACAGTTTGTCCTCGAGCCGATATCACCAACCGG
>RCMY010003118.1_pt1 | contig 14840 bp, 12 predicted proteins | sample 2041341 | NCBI WGS metagenome assembly RCMY01 (sample SAMN09708234, study PRJNA481090) | Marine sediment metagenome, whole genome shotgun sequencing project.
TGGATGCCACCGCCGCAATCTGCGCGGCGACGGTTACGAAGGGCCTCATCACCATTCGAGCTGGCTTGTTCTCAAACTGCGTTCGCTTCCTGCCACCACTTATTCTCACTGACGATCAGATCGACGAGGGCCTTGAGGTCGTTCGAGCTGCGGTCACCGAGGTGCTCACGAAGTAGTCGCCAATTGGTCGCCTGCATGTGGTTCCCGTAAGTTGTCCCGATGGATCAACTCTCAGGAAAAACAGCAGTCGTCACTGGTGCCGCGAGCGGCATTGGCCTCGGCATGGCCCGACGCTTCGCTGAGGCCGGCATGAACATTGTGCTGGCCGATGTCGAGGAGCCACTGCTCATCGCGGCAACCGAGGAAATCTCGGCACTCGGAGTTGACGCCCTTGCGGTGCCGACCGATGTATCCGATGGCACTGCTGTTGACCGACTCGCGGCCGCTGCCATCGACCGTTTCGGGGCCGTCAATGTGCTCTGCAACAACGCTGGTGTCTCTGGCAACAGTCTCGCCAGTGGCCCGGGCGAACTCAACGAGGCCGAGTGGCGTTGGGTGATCGACGTCAACCTGTGGGGTGTCATCCACGGTCACCGAGCGTTCCTCCCCCACTTCCTCTCCCATGGCGACGGCCATATCGTCAACACCGCATCGATGGCAGGCCACATGCCGGGCCACAGCGCATACTCCGTGTCGAAATGGGCTGTCGTATCGATGAGCGAAGGCCTCTACCACCAGCTCAACGACATGGGTTCAACCGTTGGCATCTCTTGCCTCTGCCCTGGTTGGGTCAACACGAAGATCGCTGAGTCTGACCGCAATATGCCAGAGTGGGCTGCGCCAAACGCGCTCGACGACAAGCCAGAGCCAAACGAGATTATGGAGTTCATTAAAGACGCTCTGGCCAACGGCATGGATCCGAAGAATGTGGGAGAGCTCGTCCACGACGCGATCGTCAACGACAAGTTCTGGATCTTCACCGACCTCGACATGGTGAAGGGGCTGAAGCCCCGTTACGACGCGATCCTCGAGAACCGCAACCCGCCGCCCCGCACCTTCATGAGTTAGAAGCAGTATGGGTTACACCCGGCCGTAGAGTGTCGTGCGCTGGCGAAGGGTACGCCCGAGCGGCGCAACGATGGCCTCGAAGTCGTCGACCGTCAGACCCTGGCCGTGGTCAGCGCCTGCCGCACGGCTGATGTTCTCGTCCATAAGGGTTCCGCCGAGATCGTTGCAGCCCGCCTGCAACAACTGCTGCACGCTGTTGGCTCCGATCTTGACCCAACCTGACTGGATATTGTCGATCACGCCGTTGTAGGCAATGCGAGCAACGGCGTGCATCAGCAGATTTTCTCTAAATGTTGGGCCGCGACGAGCCTTGTGTTGAAGGTAGATCGGTGACGCCATATGTACGAATGGCAGACCGACGAACTCAGTGAACCCGCCGGTTTCCTTCTGAAGGTCACGCGTTCGGAGGAAGTGATTGACCCAGTGGCGGGGCGATTCAATCGAACCGAACATGATCGTAATGTTGGATCGCAGGCCAATCTTGTGGGCGGTCCGATGGGCATGAAGCCATTGCTCGGTGTCGATCTTGTCGGGACAGAGTATCGAGCGAACCTCGTCGTCGAGAATCTCTGCTGCGGTGCCTGGCAACGACCGAAGTCCTGCATCCATCATGCGGAGAAGGTAGGACTCAAGCGGCTCATCGAGCCGGCGAGCTCCTTCGATGACCTCGAGCGCGGTGAAGCCATGCACGTGGATATCCGGGGCGACCTCTTTCACAGCACGGCACACATCGAGGTAGTAGTCGCCATCGAAGTCAGGGTGGATGCCACCCTGAAGGCAGACTTCGGTGGCTCCTAGCTCAACAGCTTCGACAACCCTTTCTTGCATCTGCTCAAGCGTGAGCAGGTACGGCTTGCCTCGCAGATTGAGGCTGAGCGGACCTTTCGAGAATCCACAGAACTTACACTTGAACGTGCATACGTTTGTGTAGTTGATGTTGCGGTTTTGCACGTAGGTTACGTCGTCGCCGACCGCCGCGAATCTGAGTTCGTCAGCGAGTTCGGCTACCGCTTCGACCTCGCGGCCTCGAGCTTGAAACAGCGCAAGAATCTCGTCGCCGCCCACTTCCTCACCGGCGCGAACTCCATTAATAACTTCGGCAACGGGGCCACGGAGTTGGTGGTTGAGGGACCCACCACGAGGCACAGAAACAATTGAGCGAGGCGACGTCGGAGCGCCCGAATACCACTGAGTTGAACGATCGCCGATGACGACAACGTCCGCGCCATCGTCGCTCTTCTTGACGAATTCAGTCTTCTCCGGAAACTGCGCCCCTGGATCGTCGCGGCCAAGACGCTCGGAGTCTGAGCGATCCATAACTGGGAAACGCATGCGCTCGTCGAGCCAGGTGGTCGGGTCGTCGGAGAACTCGGCATAGATCGTCAGGCGCGGAGCCAGCTCAAAGCCTGCATCTTCGGTGCGGGACCGGATGAGATCGACATCGGGCCAGGGCCGCTCTGGGTTGACGTGGTCGGCGGTGACCGGGGAGACGCCGCCCCAATCGTCGATGCCAGCTCCGAGCAGAATCTGGAATTCGTCACTCAGGTTGGGTGGGGCCTGCAGGTGCACTGAATCGGGAAGGATCAGCCGGGCCAGGGCAATCGCTCGAAGGTACGCCTCTTCGGGGCATGGCTCATGGCGCCACATTGCCGTTCCAGGTTTCGGTAGGAAGTTCTGGACAATCACCTCTTGCACATGACCATGCTTTTCGTGTGACTCAGCGATGGCGACCAAGGCATCAATACGATCTTGTTCGTTCTCGCCGATGCCGACGAGGATGCCGGTGGTGAACGGGATCTTCAGGCGTCCGGCGAGGTCGAGAGTATCGAGCCGTCGTTGTGGCTCTTTGTCTGGAGCTCCGCGGTGCGCTTCGAGGTCGTCCCGAAGCGACTCGATCATCATGCCTTGGCTGGCCGAGACCGTCCGCAGAGCGAGCAACTCATCTTCGTAGAGCGCTCCCGCGTTTGCGTGTGGGAGCAAGCCGGTCTCTTTGATGACGAGCTCGCACATGGCCACGAGATACTCGACGGTTGACTCATAGCCACGCTCAGCCAACCACTCTTGGGCTGCCGGGTAGCGCAGCTCTGGACGCTCGCCGAGCGTAAACAACGCTTCGTGGCAGCCAGCTCTGGCCCCTTGACGAGCGATCCTGAGCACATCGGCTGGTTCGAGAAATGGACTGTCGAGCCGTGCCGGCGGTTGGGCGAACGTGCAGTAGCCGCACTTATCGCGGCACAGCATCGTCAGCGGGATGAAGACCTTCGGCGAGTAGGTAATTCGAGTGCCAAAGAGACTGTCGCGGCGGGCGGCAGCCTCGGCCAAGAGTTGAGCAGTGCTGACATCAGCGAGGTGCTTTGGAAAGGTCAAGGTCACGAGTGATTCCTACTTCTAATGTGTCCGGGAGTTACTACGACGTCGCATTGAGGACATCGGGTGGCGAGTTCAAGTGGTGTCGAGCACGCATCGTGAACAAGCACGGTTGGCGGGTCGTCGTGGGCATACCAGTGGTCGCCCCACCGCATCAGCGCAATGAGCGTGGCGGAGAGGTCAGCTCCCATAGGCGTGAGTCGGTACTCATAACGGAGTGGCGACGTTTGGTATGGCACTTTTGACAGCACCCCAACCGCAACAAGGCGGCGTAACCGGCTGGCCAATAGATTCTTCGCAATACCGAGGTCGTCTTGGATCTCAGAGAACCGACGGACGCCACGAAAGGCGTTGCGAAGGATCAGCAGACTCCAGCGATCGCCAATGACGTCGACAGCAGATTCGATCGAACATTGGTGAGCACCGGGGGTCATGGTTTAAAAAGTAAACCATGGTCGCTCACCGGACGCCAATCGTGGTCCTAGAAGTCTATGAGTAGCTGGCTCCTAAGCCAGCCTGGGCATCTTGTTGGATTCCGTAGTTCGGAATCGGGTAGCGGAGCCCGTTGCGCGACAAGGCCTCAAGTCCAGCGATTGCACCGGGCAGAAACCCCGGGGGTGTCGCCATCAAGAGCTCATCGTCTTGCACTCCCCCATAGCGACGTTCGGCGAAGCACGGAATCGAAACGCTCGGCTCGCCGGTTGAAAGCGCACGGCCCCAAGAGTCGGCGCATGACGACTCGCCAACGCAACCCCATTCAAAGTTCTTGTAACCCGACCATTGGAGTCCGTTGATCAACAGAATCATTTGCGCTGGCGTGGCATAGATCAGGCAGATATCTGGAGGATCAAGACGGCCTGTAACCAGCGGCGACACCGCCATAGCCTGGTACTTTCCGTATTCGACTGTGTGCATTGCGTTCTGGTGGATCGATGAGTCCTCGACGGTTTCGAACCATACGCCCGCCATATGCTTGCCCGAGAGCCATTTCTCGTCTCGGGGATGCAACCCTAAAACTGCGCCACATTGAGCGCCGACAAGATCGTCGTTGGTAATACCGACGGTCCAATTCAGGCGGGACGCCATACCAACAATCTGATCTGCGGTGTGGATCGTCTTGGGACGACGGATCTTCGGGATGGCCTCCATCGCCTCAACGGTCTCGAACATTTTCATGCCGATCGGCGTCGTTCGTAGGCGAAGCAATCGGTTGAGGTCGTCGACGAGCGACTTCCACTCAATTGCTGAACCATCAAATTTGAGTGATGTTGCCATTTGGTCTCCACTTCAGCGATTTCTCAAGGTCAAGTTCGAGATGCCGACACAATAGACGTGACGAACATTCGAACCATCATCCTTGGCCTTGCCGCTGCGACCATGACATTGAGCGCCTGCGGCGCAGACACCGAGGCCGCTGCGCCACCAGAGTCGCTGGCCTACGCCGAACAACCCGTTCGACCGTCGACCACCCTGATCGCCTTCAAACCTGACGTCGAGATGACAGATAGCCAGGAGGCGTTCACGACCTTCGAGGCCGCGCTGATCTGCGATCGCGGCAGCCAATCGTTCGAGTCGGCAGGAGCGATCGACGAATCACGAGATGCTCTTTTGGCCGAGTTTGGACTCACACTTGATCAGTACATGGCATTCAGAGGCGAACTCGAAGCAAACCGAGACCTCCGCGACGTCGTGATCTACAAGTACCAGGTCTCGTGCGCCTAGCTCACTGACGCTGCGCCCTTACCCGCCGACACGACGACGGGTTCCGGCGGGAATATCTGCTCCAGGAACAGCCGAAGATCTGCCCCGAGCGTGTTCTTTCGCATGAGCCCAACCTGAATTTGGCCACCATCAGGGCCGTACTCGTTTGGTTTCCATACGCCATTTTTCGCGAGACGCTTGAACTTCATTTCTTGGCTCACCTTGAGGTGCACGGGACCAAGTTTGGCCACAAACTCAGGGCCGCCGAATCCAGGACCCTTAATCGTGGCGACTTCGCGAATACCGATTCGTGCACAGTCGGCTCGCAGCAGAGCAACTTCGAGCAGCTTCTCTGCCACCGCGGGGACCGGACCATAACGATCGAGCCATTCGGCCCGGATCGCATCGACCTCAGCTTCGCTCGACACCGCGGCGAGTCGGCGGTAGGCCTCGAGTCGCTGCAACTCGGCTGGCACATACGTATCTGGCAGGTTGGCATCGACGGGTAGGTCGATCTTGATCTCGACTGCCTCCTCGGTCACAGTGCCGCTGAGTTCGGCGACGGCTTCGGTCACCATTTGGCAATAGAGGTCGTATCCGACGGCCGCAATATGGCCAGACTGGCCGGTGCCTAATAGGTTGCCGGCCCCCCGAATTTCAAGATCTCGCATCGCGATTTTGAACCCCGAACCAAGCTGCGTCGCCTCACCGATGGTCTTTAGCCGTTCATAGGCCTCTTCGGACAGCGATGCATCTGGCCTGGTGAAGAGGTATGCGTATGCTCGCTGCCCTGAGCGCCCAACTCGACCGCGGAGCTGATGTAGCTGTCCCAGACCAAGGAGTTCGGCCCGGTCGACCACGAGAGTATTGACCGTTGGCATGTCGATACCCGACTCGATGATGGTCGTCGACACGAGGACGTCGTATTCGCCGTCCCAGAAGTCGTACACGATCTTTTCGAGACTGCCCTCGTCCATCTGGCCATGAGCGACCGCTACTCGTGCTTCTGGCACGAGCGCACGGATCTCGTCGGCCACCTTGTCGATCGACTGCACCCGGTTATGTACAAAGAACACTTGGCCTTCACGAAGCAATTCGCGACGGATGGCCTCGGTGACCGCACGTTCGTCGTATTCGCCGACATACGTGAGAATCGGCTGCCTATCAGCAGGAGGCGTGTTGAGAATCGAGAGGTCACGGATGCCGGTCAGGCTCATTTCGAGTGTTCTCGGGATAGGCGTCGCGGTGAGGGTCAGCACATCGACATTTTCGGCTAGCCGCTTGATGCTCTCCTTGTGCGACACACCAAATCGCTGTTCTTCATCGACGACGAGCAAGCCGAGCTTGGGGAAGTTGATGTCGTCAGAGAGGATCCGGTGGGTGCCGATAAGCACGTCGACTTCACCAGCCTCAACCGCCGCGACGACCACCTTGGCCTGCTTGGGGGTGAGGAACCGGCTCAGCACCTCTACTCTGATCGGATAAGGGGCAAGGCGGTCGGCGAAGGTCTGGAAATGCTGTTGGGCCAGCAACGTGGTCGGAACCAGGATCGCCGTCTGGTAGCCCGATTGCACTGCTTTGAAAATGCCACGCAGCGCCACCTCGGTCTTGCCGAAGCCGACATCGCCAACGACAAGCCGGTCCATGGGAACCGGCCGCTCCATGTCGTCCTTGATTTCGATAATCGTTGTCGCTTGGTCTGGGGTCAGCTCGTAGGGGAACGCCGCTTCGATCTCGGCCTGCCATGGCGTGTCGTGCTCGAACACGATGCCGGTGGCGGCCATTCGTGTCTGGTAGAGCACAACCAGTTCCTGAGCAATCTCGGCGACTTCGCTCCGAACCTTTGCCTTGCTCTTCGCGAAGTCCGAGCCGCCGAGTCGATGCAACGACGGCGAATCGCCACCGGTGTAGTGACGAATGAGGTCAATCTGATCAGACGGAATGTAGAGCTTGTCGTCGCCCCGATATTCGAGCAGCAAGTAGTCGCGCTCGTGGCCACCAATAGCCCGCTTAACCATTCCCATGAACCGGCCAACACCATGTTGATGATGGACGACGTAGGAGCCAGGACGAAGATCGTCGAAGAAGCCGTCGCTCTGACGCTTGGCCCTCGCTTTGCGATGGGAGCGGCGCCGGCCCGTCAGCTCGTTCTCGGTGATGATGGCGAGCCCAAGCGACGGGATCACGAAACCTCGCTCGAGGTGCGCAACGACGAGGTGCAAGCCAGGGCTAAACACATCGGGTGGCGAGGCACCATGATTGATCGGCGCCAGATCCCATTCGCTTAGTAACGACTCGATACGCGTCGCCGAGCCAGCGCCCTCGGCGGTGATCACCACGGTGGCTCGCTCCGCGCCCAAGTGTTGGAGTCTTGCGGCCAGTGCTTCGCCCGGTGCCTCCCAACCCGAGGCATCGATGATGGCGTCGTCAGGTCCCTGCGGAACCGGTGCAAGTGTGATTGCGCGAGCGGCGGTTCGGACGAGCAGCCGATCAAACGACACATGCAACTGCGGGAACCCGTGCCCATCGGCTGTGTCCTCGACGGCACCCCAGGTCTTCGCCAGAGTTGTCGCCAGGTCGGCTTCTTCGGCCAACAGATCGGCGCCCCGGTCGCGCATCCGCCTCGGCTCGACGAGCACGATGAGCGCGTCATCACCAATGAGATCGGGGAGCACTCGCTCGTCATCGGTTAGCCATGGCAGCCACGACTCCATACCGTCGAAAAGCTGACCGTCGGCCAGACGGTCCCACTGCTCGCGGCCCCATGGTTCTTCGGCTACGAGCTCCTCGGCCCTTTGACGAACCTCAGCGGTTGCCAACAGCTCCCGACAGGGGAAGATCTCGACCTCGGCAATGTCGACCGCGGAGCGCTGATCGTTGATCGTGAAGGTCGAGAGTCGTTCGACCTCATCACCCCACAGGTCGATGCGGATCGGGGCGTCACCAGTCGAGGGATACACGTCGACGATTGAACCCCGCACTGCCACTTCGCCGCGATGCTCAACCTGAGGTTCACGGCGGTAGCCGAGGCCAACGAGCTCGGCGACCAGAGCCTGCGGGTCGACGTGGTCTTCGCGGCCGATGATGATGGGGTCGACTTCTTCGACATGAGGCCCTATCCGTTGGATCAAGGCTCGAACCGGAGCAACAACGATCTGCGGCGCCAAGGCAGGGTCACGCAGAAGCCAGAGGGTGCGCAGCCGTTGGCCCATTGTCTCGATTGATGGGCTGATCCGTTCGAACGGCAAGGTCTCCCACGCCGGGAACGACGCCACCTGGTCGGGGCCCAGAAACAGTGCGAGGTCGTTGGCCAGCCGGTCGGCTTCGGTCGTTGTTGGCACCGCTACGAGAATCGGACGCCGCTGAGAGCTTTCAGCCAAGGCGGCAATGGCCGCAGCCCTGGCTGGTTCAGCGACCGCCAGTACCGAGGTCGACCGGCCAACGAGTCGGATGATCGCGGGGTCTTCGGTCAGTGGCCGAAGAAGGCGGTTGAAACTCAAGCGAACCCTTTGTGAGTGATCTGTCAACCAAGAGCGCGACGGCTAGCGGCGAAGGAAAATACCCTAGTACCGATTGCGGCGACCCCAACGCCAACGACGACACCAATGACGTTCGCAATGAAGTCTGATACCTGCATGTTTCGTGACGTCGACAAGAGCGGCTGGGCGACTTCAATCACCCCGGACACGCCGGTGACACCAACGATGATCGCGATCGCACTGACGCGACCTCGGAGCGCGAGATACGTCAGCGCCGCCGCGACGAAATAGAGAGCAAAGTGGCCGATCGCGTCATAGGAAAATGGCACATCGGAACGGTCGACGACGTCGGCGCCAAGGCGGACTTCGATCTCGTGCCCAATGCGCCTGACTCTGCCCCAGACGCGCTGGGTGACTTCTGGGGCCCGGTCACCAAACGACACCACACCGACCACTGCGAAGAACACGAGCGCAGCGATGGCGGGAACAGTGCGACGATGCATCATCACGACGGTAGACGCCGTTGACGCGGAATGGGGTTCAGTCGTCGTTCGATCGACGGTTTACCGTGTTCATGGTTGCCTCGAGCCCTTCGGCCAAAAGCTGCTCGATCGCATCGCAGACTCGCTGCACGGCCTCGTCAAGGTTGGCCTGCTCAGCCTTCCCAGGACGCCGCAAGACGAAATCTCGGCCAAGCTGAGATGCAGGGGGGCGACCGATACCGATGCGGAGTCGTAGGTAATCGGTTGTACCGACGTGCTGGGTAATGGAGCGGAGTCCGTTGTGACCAGCGAGACCGCCACCAGCCTTTAGCTTGAGACGGCCAACATCGAGATCAAGCTCATCATGCATCACTACGAGGTGGTCGGCATCTTCGATGCCGAACCGCCTCGCCAGGAGACGCACTGACTCACCGGAGTTATTCATGAATGTCTGGGGAAACGCGACTGCGACTCGCTTGTCGCCGATTCGTAGCTCAGCGACCAGAGCCCGCTCTTTGGCTTTCGCCAACTTCTCGCCATGACGATCGGCGAGCGCAGCAGCAGCATCGGCACCGATGTTGTGTCGAGTCCGATCGAACTCAGCGCCCGGATTGCCGAGGCCGATAACAAGCAGATCAGCCGGTGTCCCTCGACGCGGCGGTTCGCCCGAGCGTCGCGAGAGTACCGACATGAATCGGCCTTACTCTTCTGACGAGTCCTCGTCGGAGGAGGAGCCTTCGCCGTCCTCGCCCTCAGCAGCTTCGAGGGCTTCGGCTTCAAGCTCAGCTTCTTCTTCTTCGGCTGTCTTGGAGATACGGGTAGCCACTGGAGCTGCGACCGTGATATTGCCGCCGACACGGGTTGTGACACCTTCGGGAAGGTTCAGCTCTGCGAGCTGGAGACGATTCTCGATGGTCATGCCCGAGATATCGGCATCGATCGAGACCGGAATCATTGAAGGCTTTACGAGGACGCGCAGCTGGTACATCTTCTGCTCGACGAGTGCACCGGCTTCGGCGACTGCGATGGAGTGTCCAGTGATGTGGACCGGCACAACGACCTGGATCGGCACGTTGAGGTCGACCCGCATGAAGTCAGCGTGGGTAACGGTCCGCTTGATGGAGTCACGTTGGATTGCCCGCAGAATGACGGTTTCGTTTCCACCGTCGACTGCGAGGTTGATCACCGTGTTCAGGCCGTGGTCGGTCTTCATTGCGTTACGAAGCTCGACGTAATCGACCGAGACCGAGACTGGATCTTTACCCATGCCATAGACAACGCCAGGCAGTGTGCCTTCGTTGCGTAGGCGACGAGATGATGCTGAGCCAAGTGTTCGGCCGGTATGCGCAGTGACGACGGTCAGATCCATGATTCTTCCTCAACAAAATGCCCACGATAGGGCGCGGCGCCATTGGGGCGCACCAAGCGAGGTAGCGTACCGCCGCTACTGGCGGCTGCCACCTCTTCACCGGCGCGATCATCACCGATCTCTCGGAAATGTTCTAGTTCTGGTTTGCGCCACCAAAGATCTTGCTCACCGAAGTGTCTTCAAACACGGCTCGAATGGCGTCTGCGATGAGTGGAGCGACCGAAAGCACTTCGAGCTTGTCGAACCGCTTTTCAGGAGGCATCGGCAGGGTGTTGGTGACGACGACCTTGTCAAGCACGGAGTTCTTCAGACGATCGATTGCTGGGCCACTAAATACGCCGTGTGTGGCTGCCGCCATAACCGAGCTTGCACCCCGCTCGACCAACAACTCCGCAGCCGAGCAGATCGTGCCGGCAGTGTCGATCATGTCGTCGATGAGCACGCAAGGCCGCCCGTCAACGTCACCAACGATGTCTTTGGCCTCAACCATGTTTTTGACGCCCTTGACCCGCCGCTTGTGCACAATGGCCAGGTCGGCTTCGAGCGCTTGGGCATATCGCTCGGCAACCTTGACTCGACCAGCATCTGGGGAGACGACTACAAGATCGCCACTCTGGTGCGACAAGTAGTCGACCAGGACTGGCATTGCGGTGAGGTGATCGACCGGGCCATTGAAGAACCCCTGGATCTGACCACTGTGGAGGTCGATCGACACGAGGCGAGAGGCACCAGCCGCTTTGAATAGGTCGGACACCAGCCGGGCTGTAATCGGCTCACGACCTTCGCTCTTGCGATCTTGACGGGAATAGCCGTAGTAGGGCATGACGGCGGTGATTCGCTTGGCTGAGGCCCGACGAGCTGCGTCGACCATGATGAGGTGCTCGAATATCGAGTCATTGATCGATCGTCCGTCGGACGAACCGTGACTCTGGATGATGAAAACATCGGAGCCTCGTACCGACTCACCAAACCGGCAATGGGTCTCACCGTTCGCGAATTGGCTGAGGTGAGGCTCGGTAAGCTCGATGCGCAGAGCTTTTGCTACATCGATGGCGAGGTCGGTGCTGTGCCTCCCCGCGAAGAGGTGGAGCGTCTTTGTCGTAACGACTTCTCTACTGTGTTCCATGTCTCCCCATTCGCTGGCCGTGACGGCTCAGCAAAGCGTTCTCGACTGACGAGTGGCAGTCAACGTTCTCCGGCCTTTGCAGCATAGAAGGCTCCGGTGGCGGTCGCCCCCTTGAGAACCGAACCGGCTCCAAGTTCTGCAAACGGACCGACCACACAGTCATCACCGACTATTGCTGAGCGACCCGAGGTCATCTCTACGACACAATCGTTTCCGACCTGACACTCAACGAGTCTGGTGTTCGGACCGATCTGCGAGCGATCACCGATAACGGTGGCTCCCTGCAACATCGTTCCGGGGAAAAGCGTGACGTCTTTCCCCAGCAAGACCGTGGTGTCGACGTAGGTATGGGATGGGTCGATCATCGTGACGCCGCGCCGCATCCAATACTCATTCGTGCGGCGACGAAGTTCGGCCTCTGCATCGGCGAGTTGGATGCGGGAGTCGACTGGTCGGAGATCGTGTGGGTTTGCGGCAACCGCCAACGAGGTCCGGTGACCGGTGTCGGCGAGGACCTCGACAATCGCATCGAGACTTGCCTGCCGATTGAAGGGGTCAGGACTCACCCGCCGAAGCACGGGTGCGAGCAGCTCTCGTTTGACGATGAAGATCCCGAGCGACTCTGCACCAACGGTGAGATCTTCGGAGACTCGTTCGGGCGACCGCGTGATGGCGACACAGTCACCACGCCGATCGAGCACTACTCGACTCGCGACCGCCGAGCTCGGCTCGACGGTCTTGGCATCGTCCGCCACCAGCACCGTGCACGCCGCTCGCTCTTCTTGATGGACAGCAAACATGTCGGAGATAACGCTGGCATCGATGAGTGGGAGGTCAGCGGGCAGGATCACGATGTCGGCATCATCGTCGCCGTCATCCAGTGCAGTCAGACCAACCAATGCGGCCTCGGCGTTGCCGCGAGCGTTTCCCCGATTGACAAATCTGAGCGCAAGTGCAGACGGTTCGGCAGAGATCCGTTTGGAGATCCACGCTCCGTCAGGGCCCGTCACGACTGAGGCCGCGCTGACCCCCGCGTCGGCCAAGGCACTCAACACGTACGACACCATCGGCCGCCCGCAGAGCAGGTGAATGGGTTTGGGCCGCACCGAAAACAGCGGCTCACCCGTTGCTGTTGCGATAACAAGTGCTCTCAGCGACGTCACAAACCTGTGCGAACTTCCTGTGTGAACGGTTCCCGGGGCAGGACTCGAACCTACAACGGCTGGATTCAAAGTCCAGTGTTCTACCAATTGAACTACCCGGGATTACTAGGCGAAGACGCTAGCGCATTTCCGAGCGACCCAAACCACATGAGCGATCTCCGTCGAAATAACGTCAGATCGCTTGGAGGCTCCGACTGTGGCGGGTAGATTCGTCGCCTCATGGGATCGCTGATTAAAAAGCGTCGCAAACGTATGCGCAAGAAGAAGCATCGCAAGTTGCTTAAGCGCACACGCATCCAGCGTCGCAACAAGAAATAAACGCCGGGCGAGCTTGCTCGCCTAGTCATACACCTCGCCGTTTCGTTCCCAACGGGTACGGCTACTCGTCACTCGACTTCGCTCCGGCGAAAGCCGGGCGGTTTGTAGCACCACCTCAGCAGGAAGCCACGACGACCACAGACAAGGGATGCACTGGTGTGCATCCCTTTTGCTGGGTTTTACGCCCCATTCCAACCGGCTGGCGTCGTTGCGGCGAGCACTCTGCCCTCACCAGGGAAGTGCCCTTCAACGAACCACGTCGAGCCGCTACCGGCGAGTGTCGGTGCGATGCCGGTCCCGTCACCAAGTTGGTCACGAACACGAGCGAGCTCCGGCGCAAAGGCCACCGCTGCAGCCTCAAGATCGTTGGGTGAGGTCGGGCTTGTCGGGCCGCCCATCTCGTCCCAGAGGCGATAGATCGCAGGCGTCGGGCAAGGAATGGCGGGCGTCACGAGTGTGAAGTTACGGGCTACAAACGGCATCGGCTCCACAATCTCGCCGATGCCAGTTACTCGCGCCCGGCCACCGACCAAACAGAAGGCAACATCTGCCCCCAACGAGGCTGCGGCCTTAAGATCACCAAACCCGAGCCAGCGGAGCACAGCCCCCGCGTCAGACGAGCCTCCGCCGAGGCCTGCTTGTGAAGGGATTCGTTTCGTAAGCTCCACGCTTGCGTGACCGCCCGCGAGCACAAGTGCCTTTGCGACCAAATTGGTTGGCCCTGTCGGTACGTCTGACGCGCCGCCAACGACGGTTAGCCCTGACCGTCCTTCTTCCACCACAAGCGTGTCGTGGAGGTCAAGGGTGACCATTTCCGCATCGATGAGGTGGAAACCGTCGTCGCGAAGGCCGGTCATGCGGAGCGAAAGTGTGAGCTTCGCTGGTGCAAGCAGTGTGTGGCGCATAGGCCGCGATCTTAGCTCTGGTCGCCCAGTTGGTCGGCCAGCCTGCCCCACGCAACAAGTCCGAGCGTCTCAGCTCGGGCGGTCGGGTCAACCCCGGCAGCCTCGATCTGCTCGATCGAGAGCACCTCAGAGAGCGAACGTCGCAACATCTTGCGCCGCTGACCGAATCCTGCCCTGACGAGCCGTCGCACCGTGCGGAAGTCGCTGGTGATCGGCGGAGTCTCCCACCGATCGATGCGCACCAGGACTGAATCGACCCTCGGCTGCGGGTGGAAGAGCTGAGGCGGTACGGAGCCGACAACACGAGCACTCCCCCAGTAGCTCGTCAGGACCGAAGGGATGCCGTAGATCTTCGAACCCGGTCCTGCGGCCAACCGCTCGCCCACTTCTGCCTGCACCAGGACGAGCGCTCGGTGCATGAGCGGCTGGGTCGAGAGAAGGTCGAGGAGAAGCGGACTCGAGATGTTGTATGGCAAATTGGCGACGAGTGCCCACTTTTTGTCGCCGTAGACCGTCGCGAAGTCGAAGGTCATGGCGTCAGCCACCCGGATGTCAACTGCCGCGTCGCCAATCACTTCGCTGAGAGCGGGCACAAGGTACTGGTCGAGCTCCACCACGGTGAGTGTGGTTTTAGCGCGAACCAGACCAACCGTCAGTGCCCCAAGTCCTGGGCCAACTTCGATGACTCTGTCACCTTCGCCGACTCCCGCCAGCCGCACAATCTTGTCGATCATCGACGGATCGCACAGAAAGTTCTGACCAAGTGCGCGGGAGGCAGTGAGGCCGTGGCGGTCTAGCAGTTCACGGATACTCGTACGCGTCAAGTAGTCAGGCTGGCTCGGCTGTGGGTCGGTCACCCGGC
>RCMY010003120.1_pt1 | contig 14833 bp, 10 predicted proteins | sample 2041341 | NCBI WGS metagenome assembly RCMY01 (sample SAMN09708234, study PRJNA481090) | Marine sediment metagenome, whole genome shotgun sequencing project.
GAACCGGGAATTCGCCTTGGCCTGGTGCCCTTCGCCAATCACGGTGCGCGAGCAACTGGTGGCAGTCGACGAGGAAGTGGCTGACGGCGAGGGCGACAAGCACACGAAGCCTGCGCTGCCAGGCACGGGACGCGTGCTGCTCACTCCGCTTTCCGATCAGTGCCTGGGTGCCGACGTGTTGGCCCGCCTCTCGCGGGGCAAGGTGTTCGCGCTTGAGGCATGGGACATGCTGCGTCACGTGTTTCAGGCGCGGGTGATCGATGCGCGCCTTGCACGCTGGCCCTGGGTCGCCGAGGCCCTGCTCGAGAATCTGCCGCCCGGCGGCTACCCGCCCGTGCCAGGCGGTGTTCTGGACAGGGACCTGGCCTGGTCGCGCGCCTTGCGCCTGGTGCTGGATATGAGGCTAGAAGTCGGTGCACGACCGGATCTGCCCACCGTTCTGAGCTGGACACTCTCGCCGGGGGCGAGCGCTAGTTTCCAGCAACTGAGTGACACGGCACGCCAGCAGATCGGCGATTGGCTCACCGAAACGCTCGGCCAGAGCGGCAAGGTGGTTGCCCGGGTACTTGAGGCGGGCTACGGCGGCGAGTTGGTTCCGATTGGACTGGTGTGCGGCATGTTGTTCGATCGATCCGGTCACGCCGCGCCTCATCCCGAGTTGTCAGCGGCTGCGGTACGGCTCGAGCGATTCACCGATGGCATGCCCATTGCGATGCGGGAAGGCATGCGTTTGCATGCAGCCGCAGTGCAGCTCACCGCGGCGATGGAAGCGCCGTGCCGGATGCAAGTGCTGGAGCTTGCCGATCGGCTCGTCGAATCGCTGCACATCGCCGAGTTCGCGCACGTTTCTGCCGATATGCCTTCGGGTTTCAACGCACGCCTGGCGCGCTTCGCTGACGCCATCGTCAGCTTTCTAGGCAAACGCAGCGAGAAAAAGCCTGCGGCCGGCATCGATGCCAGCGCCGAGGCGATTGCTGCCGCGCGGTGTGTCGCGGAGCACCGCCTCTCGGCCCATGAGGTAGATCGCGTGCGTCGCGTCGAAATGGCAATGCGCTTGATTCGCTGGCTGGCGCTGACCGACGAGGCGTCGAACACCGACCTTGAGTCCATCGCGACGAACTACATGGCCGATGGCGCGTATGCGGATTGGGCTCGTCTGGTGCTGATGGAAGGGGACGAGCTTGCCGGCGTGGCGCGTGCATACAACGGCTTGCGAGCGGCCGCGCGCGCCCGGCGTGAGGCCTTGAACCGGAAATTCGCGCAGTTGCTGACGGCATGGAATCAGGGCGGCTGCCCGCGGCTCGATCGCGTGGTGCCGATGGAGCAGATCGTCAGCCAGGTCCTTGCGCCGATGGGGCATGCAGCTCCGGTGCTGTTGCTCGTCGTCGATGGCTTGTCGTTTCCGATCTTCCTGCAGCTGCTTGAGGATGCTCAGCGGCAGGGCTGGAACGAGCTGTTGCCGACGGCCCAGCGCGGCGCGAGCGTCGGTCTGGCGACGATTCCGTCTATCACCGAGAGTTCCCGAACCAGTCTGTTCTGCGGCCAGTTGGTGCGGGGTCAAGCGGCCAACGAGAAGACGGGTTTCGCCAGGCACCCCGCGTTGCTGCCTCTGGCGGCTTCGAATCGGTCGGCGGCCAAGCCGATCGTGTTTCACAAGGGCGACCTCATTTCGGCGAGCGACGGCGCCGATCTTGCGGAAGGTGTGCGGGATGCGATCGGTAGCCGCGAGCGCAAGGTCGTGGCGGTCGTATTCAATGCGGTGGACGACCATCTGTCTGGCCCGGATCAGCTCAATCACCGCTGGACGCTTGATCATCTGCGCCTGATCAAAGCACTGCTCTACGAGGCGCGCAATGCGGGGCGCCTGGTGCTGGTGACGGCCGACCACGGACATGTGATCGACGAGGCGACGCACGGTTTCGAAGCATCGGGCGGAAAGGACATGTTGGCCGGAACTTCGATGGGGGATCGCTGGCGTAGCCGCGCCGATGCGGCAGTGAGCCCGGAAGAATGCTTGATGTCCGGCGGTCGCGTGATGGCGCCTGACGGTTCGGATCAAGTCGTGGTGCCGTGGAGCGAGACATTGCGCTACGGATCAAGGAAGAACGGGTATCACGGCGGCGTGAGTTTGCAGGAAATGCTGGTCCCCATCACGATCCTGACCGCAGAGACCAACGCGCCGGAGGGCTTCCGATTTGCGCCCAGTCCGGAACCCGACTGGTGGGATTTGCTGAAGATGGAGGAGAAAGCGCCTCACACCGATGCGGCCGTGCGCTCGAAAAGTGCGCCGACGCGCAAGGCGAAGCAGACCGCGCAGTCCAACGCCGACCAGCAAGTCTTGTTCGACCAACTCGATGAGCGCGCTGTGCCTGAAGAGACAGTCAATGACTGGATCGACACACTGATCGCATCACCGGTGTTTCTCGCACAAAAGCAGTGGGCCGCCCGAGCGGCAGTCAAGGATGAGCAGATCCGGGCGCTGCTCGAAGCGTTGTCGGAACGGGGTGGCAAGCTCTCCAAGGCAGCGCTTGCGTCGCGCCTGTCGTTGCCGCCGGTACGCGTGTCGGGATTCGTCAATGCGGCGCGACGCCTGCTGAACGTGGACCAGGCGCCAGTGATCGCGCTGGATGAATCAGAGGGGTCGGTCAGCTTGAACCGCGCGCTTCTCGACGCGCAGTTCCGTATCAGCCGCGAAACGGCAAAAAATGATTAGCCCGACGCGCCGTTCCGAGATTATTGACGCCCTGCGTCGCGGTACCGTTCCGCGCAATGGACTGGATGCTTTCGCGGTGGGAATTGATCGTTTCGAAACCACGCTCGACGAAGAACTCTCGGCCGTCAGCGCTGGACGCGGCGCGTTCAAGGCAGTGCGCGGCGAGTATGGCAGCGGCAAGACCTTTTTCGGGCGATGGCTGCAAGAGCGTGCTCGTGCCGCCGGGTTCGCGAGCAGCGAGGTTCAGATTTCCGAGTCCGAGACGCCGCTGCATCGCATGGAGACAATCTATCGCCGTGCGATTGAGCGGGTGGCTACCGCGGACGCTGGTGAGGGCGCGTTCCGCGGGATCATCGATGGCTGGTTCTATGTGCTTGAGCAGGACGTGCTCGCCGAGGGCCGCATCGACCCGAGCGATGAGCAATCGCTGATCGCCGCCACGGGCGCCTTGATGGAGCAACGCCTGGCGAACATCACCAAGATCGCGCCGGCGTTCTCGGCTGCATTGCGCGCCTACCGTGACGCTCAAGCGAGCGGGGATCTTGCGCTTGCTGAGGGGTTGGTGAGTTGGGTCTCGGGCCAGCCGAACGTGGCGGCCACGATCAAACGAGCGGCGGGCGTAAAGGGGGATATTGACCACTTCGGCGCCGCGAGTTTTTTCGCCGGCGTCCTCGCCATTCTTCGTGATTCCGGATACAAGGGGCTGATGCTGGTCATCGACGAGGTCGAGACCCTTCAGCGGATGCGCGCGGATACCCGCGAGAAAGGCTTGAACGGCCTGCGTCAGTGGATCGACGAAATCGACGCGGGCCGATTTCCCGGCTTGTACCTGATGATCAACGGCACCCCCGCCTTCTACGATGGGCCGCAGGGCGTTCAGCGGCTGGCGCCCCTGGCGCAGCGCCTGCAGGTCGATTTCAGTACCGATGCGCGTTTCGACAATCCGCGCGCAGTGCAGATCCGCCTGCCCAATTTCAGCCTGGAACTGCTCGCTCGCGTGGGCTGCCGTGTGCGCGACATCTACGCCGAGGGCGCCGACGATGCCGCCCGGATTCGCGCGCATGTCGATGACGACTACGTTCGCGACCTGGCTGCCGCCGTCACCGGAAAGCTCGGAGGCAAGGTCGGCGTTGCGCCCCGCATCTTCCTGAAGAAGCTGGTGGCGGATGTACTGGATCGCGTGGATCAGTTTCCGGACTTCGATCCTCGCGAGCACTATGCGCTGACGCTAAAGTCGAGCGAACTGACCCGCGCTGAGGCCGCCGCATCGGGGATTGGCGGCGTGGACGACATTCAACTCGATGTCGAATGAGCGACGAACAGGCCGCCTTTGACCGGCTCCATCCCGCGGTTCAGCATCACATTGTCAATTCCCTGGGCTGGTCCGGACTGCGTCCGACACAGCAGGCTGCGGTCGGGCCGATTCTCGACGGACAGCACTGCATCCTGCTCGCCCCAACCGCAGGGGGAAAGACCGAGGCTGCAATCTTTCCGGTGCTTTCGCGCATGCTTTCCGAAGACTGGCGTGGATTGTCGGTGTTGTATGTGTGTCCGATTCGGGCGCTACTGAATAATCTCGAGCCACGACTCGCTTACTACTTCGGTCTGGTTGGGCGACGCGTCGGCGTCTGGCACGGTGACATCAGCGATTCGGTCAAGCGAAAGGCGCTGCTAGACCCACCCGACCTCTTGCTGACGACGCCCGAGTCGCTGGAAGGGATGCTGATTTCGGCGAAGGACGAGAAACGAAGTTTCCTGCTGGATGTGCGTTTGATCATAGTGGATGAACTGCACGCGTTCTGCGGGGATGACCGTGGGTGGCACGTGCGTTGCCTGATTCAGCGTCTCGCGCGATTTGTGGCCACGCGGATCCAGGTTCTCGGACTCACTGCGACGGTCGGCAACCCTCAATTTTTGATTGACTGGTTGGTTACCGGGCAGCCAGCGACGGTGGTCGGTGAAGGACACTCGGGCGGCGAAGCCGACCTTGTCATCGATTACGTCGGATCGATTGAGAACGCAGCGACAGTGATCTCGAGGCTGCATGCGGGCGAGAAGAGGCTGGTTTTCTGCGACAGCCGCGCGAAAACAGAAGAGCTATCGGCGTTGCTGCGCGGGCTGGGTGTGCGCACCTATGTGTCGCATTCATCGCTGTCTGCTGACGAACGTCGGCAAGCCGAGAAGGCGTTCGCGGAAGAGCCCAACTGCGTCATTGTCGCGACATCGACGCTGGAGCTCGGCATCGACGTCGGCGATCTGGACCGTGTGATTCAGATCGATTCTCCGGATTCCGTTGGCTCTTTCTTGCAGCGCATGGGGCGGAGTGGTCGTCGTTCAGGGTCGACCAGGAACTGCTTATTCCTGGCGACGGGCGATGAGGGCCTGATGATGGCCTGCGCAATCGTGCGAATGTGGAAGGAAGGTTACGTCGAACCCATCGCTCCCCCGGAAAACCCGTGGCATCTGGTCGCACAACAAGCGATGGCGTTGATCCTCCAGAATCGTGGTCTGCCCCGCGAGGCGCTGGAAGCTTCGGTGCAGGATCTCTTTTGGGAGATGGAAGCATCCGAGGTCTCGCGCATCATCGGCTGGATGCTCACGCACGCGATTCTCTGGCAAGACCCCGGCCCCGGCGGCCTGGTTGGCTTGGGTTCCGTGGGAGAGGATGAGTTCGGAAGACGCCACTTTGAGTCGATCATCTCCACGTTCGATTCACCCCTGCTTCTGAAAGTGCTCTATGGGCAGCGCGAGTTGGGTCTCGTCGATCCGATGTCGGTGCAACCTCGAGACGGCAAGGCGCCCACGCTTATTCTAGGCGGACGCTATTGGCAACTCGTGACCTCGGACTGGAAGTCGCGATTAGCCTATGTCGAACCGAGCGAAACCAAGGGCAAGGCATCGTGGGTGGGTTCATCAAGATCGCTAGGATTGGCACTATGCCAAGCTATCAAGAAAGTGCTGATCGACGGTGAAACTGCGGCAAGACTTTCGTTGCGCGCGGTTGAGCGACTTGGCCGGCTCGGGGAAACATTTGAAGCGCTTGATGTCACCGGAACGACCGTCATTAGTACGGTTAAGGATGGAGCAGTCGAGTGGCAGTGGTGGACTTTCTCCGGAGGACGCGCCAATTTCGTGTTGGCCGAGCTAGCTTCTGCCACAGGCGCGAAGCTGCGGTCGATTGACAACTTTTCGATCAGACTATCGGCACCCCCGAGGATCGAAGAGATGCGCGGGCAACAAATTGGCCAACTCAGCGAGCTCGGCAGAAGGAGGCTGGTGCAATTGGCGGCGGAACTGAAATTTTCACTGTGCCTGCCTGGCGACTTACAGATCGACGTTGTTCGTCGTCGAGTCGCCGACGAACGTGGAGCACAGCAGACTATTGAACATTCGCCAGTTATCGTGAAGTCGACCAGGGCCGAGAACTCATAACCCAATAGTATCTGGAGGGAGAGATCGCCCGCCTGGCTTCGAAACCGCTGGCAGCGCGCGTCAGGGTCGTGCGCCATCTTGTGTCCCGAAAAGCGCAGCGCGCAGGGGTAAAAACCGCGCAATACAAGAGGCGCCGCACCATCTCACCCGAGCCCCGAATGTCACAGCATGAAGTGCCCTTTTTCGCGATCAAGGCACGTCGTCGTCAAATCGCCGTAAGTATCCACGCTACGTAGACGTTTCGTCCTACGGCAAGAGGGAGAGCGTAAGTCTCACTCATACGAGTCTGCGCGGCAGAAGGCGAGCAGATGGTGCGTGAGCGACAATTGCGTATGCCATCTAGCTACCTTTCCTATGCCCTGGGGCAATCACTGCTCCTTCCGCCCAGCGTTGGCGAATGGAGCAGTGATTGTCCCAGGGCCACTTGGCCTACTTCATCAGCGACACGGTCGATGCGCTCGACTTGGGAGCGTTTCACGCACCGGGACGTGTCAATGACTTCGCGTCACCGTGCTTCATGAGTTTACTTTTGAAGAGGGGGCGGTCACTTCGGCGATGGAGCGCCTTGGCCGACCATGCAGTCCGCACGTGCGAATAGGCGTGGATCTTGTCATCGGCTGTCACGAGCGGCGCCGCCAATCTGCGGGTCGTCGCCACGATGAGACGATCCGTGGCGTCTCAATGGAAAACCCCCGGTAGCGCGACGCTTTTCACCGCGATCTCGTTGTCGACCGGCACGAAAAGGACCGCCTCGATCTGCCCGCCCGCCAGCCGCACACTCGAGTGCGTCCACCTGCCGTCTTTAGCGTGAAATCAGACGAAATTTGTGAGGCTCATCCTTCGGGCACCTCGTCGGTGCGGACCTTGAAGCTCTGCAGGAAATTGGGCCCAAAGGTGTTGCTGATGGCCACGTCGCCGGCATCGCGGCCTCGGGCGATCAGGACGCGTCCGATGCGTGGGATGTTGTTGCGCGGGTCGAAGGTGTACCAGTGGCCATCCAGGTAGGCCTCGAACCAGCCGGCGAAATCCATCGGCCCATAGGGCGGCGGCATACCGATGTCGCCCAGGTAGCCGGTGCAGTAACGGGCGGGGATGTTCATGCAGCGGCAGAAGGTCACGCCGAGGTGGGCGTAGTCGCGGCACACGCCGGTTTTCTCGTGGAAGGCGTCCCAGGCCGACTTGGTCGAACGTGCGTGCTCGTAGCCGAAGACGATGTGGTGATGGACGTAATCGCAGATCGCCTGGACGCGAGCCCATCCCGACGGCGACTTGTCGAACAGATCCCAGGCCGTCTCCGACAGGCGGTCGGTCTCACAGTACCGGCTCCCCAACAGGAAGGGCAGCGTTTCGTCGGGCAGCATTTCGACCGGTGTCTGTTTCGCTTCCGGTACCACCACATCCGGCAGGCCCGTATCTCGTACCGAGGCATCCGTGGACAAGTTGACCAGGCCCGGGGGGGCGACGATGCGGCTGCACCAGTTGCCTAAACTGTCACGATAGGCCGTGATCGGGACCGGCGGCTCGGCGATCAGGTGGTCGGGAACGATCATGTCCGAGATACGCGAGTAGTGCACGTTCAAGGTCAGGATCATGGGGGTCGGCTGCGGACATTCGTAAATCAGTTCGTAACCTATGCGGATCTTCATGTTCGTGCTCCTGGTGACCGTCGACATTACCCGTGGGCATGTTGCGACGATTGCGGTGAATGGTTTGCCGGATCGCCGGTCAGGCGCCCGGGCCGGCACTGTGGCTGGCGAGCGCACTGCGCAGGGATTCGACGATGGTCTGACGCAGTGTGGCCCATCGGCGAGGGTCCTTGGCGACATGCTTCTGATTGAGCTCCAGTTCAATACCCAGATAGGCGCAAGCAGGCAGACGCCGGCGGAACCAGGTGGTCAGGCCGTCGTCCTTTCCCGAATACGGGTAATTGCGGCGCACCGTAAGTTCCGGTACTAATGCCTTGAGGATCGCTTTCCAGCGTGCGCAAAGTTCCGCCTCCCCCGGTCGGGCCGGGTCGTAGAGCAGGCCGATATCGGCGCGCCGCGGATCGCCGTCCAGCACGGGGGTGAAGCTGTGGGACGAGAGGTGGATAACCCGGCCGTGATCGGCGATCGTCTGCCGGACAAGGCGCTCGACTTCCTTGCGGTAGGGCTGATAGTAGCGTGCCAGGATGTGTTGGCGCAGTTCGGCTGGCGCTGCGCCAATTGCCTCAAGGTGCAGGCGGGGATGGCCGACGGAGCGATTCAGGTCCACCAGCAGGCGGCTCACGGTGGCGGCTACCAGAGGCGCGCCGAAGGCTGCGGCGAGGTCTTCTGCCATGACGAGGGCGCCGGCGTCGAAGCCGCGATGGGTGTCCAACAGGGCCTGGTGGTCAAGGAACCACGCGCGATACGCCGCCGGAATCCGCTTGCCGCCATGCTCGCAGGTGATCACCAGTGCAGTGTCTTCCGGGGCCGCGCTCAGCGCCTGCATAATGCGCGCCCCTACCAGTCCAGGTTGGGCAGCGTGCGGAAGACCTGCCGGGTGCCTTCGCTCCATTGCGTACCCAGAGCGCTGAAATATGCGTCCCCAATCTCGAACCGGCGCTGCATGCGCACCTTGAGGCTGTCCCGTTCATAGCACAGCAGATCGATGGGCATGCCGACCGACAGATTGCTGCGCATGGTCGAATCGAAGGATACCAGGGCACATTTCGCCGCGTCGCTCAGGGAGGTGGACCGGGTGATCACCCGGTCGATGATGGGTTTGCCATACTTGGTCCCGCCCGTCTGGATATACGGCGTCTCCAGGCTCGCCTCGATGAAGTTGCCCTGAGCGTAAATGCGGAACAGGCGCGGCGGCTCGCCCTTGATCTGGCCGCCGAGAATGAAGGAGGCGTTGAAGCCGACGTCACCGTCCGCCAGGTGCTGGCCGTCGCGCCGATCCACGTCGCGCATGGCATCCGACACCAGCATCGCGGTATCGAACATGGACTCGGCGCGCCAGAGGCTGGAGCCCCCGTCGCGCGCGCCGCGCTGCTTCAGAAGGCTGATGACCGCTTGAGTGCCGGCCAGATTGCCAGAACTCAACAGGACGACGACCCGTTCGCCGGGGCGTTCGAACACGCTCATCTTGCAGAAGCAGGCAAAGTTGTCCACTTCCGCATGGGTGCGCGAGTCCGACGCCAGGATCAACCCGGCGTCGAGCATGATGCCCACGCAGTAGGTCATGACTGAAATCCTTCGATCGGAATTTTACTAGGCCCTAACTTAGTGCGTTGATCGCGCTCTGGATGGCTTCGTCCACAAGTTGCCGGTCTTCCGCGTCGTCGCCGAGGATGGTATCCCAGAGCAGGCGCAGGTAGGCCGATCGGCGGCCGGTTTTCAGGACGAGGGTCTGGAAGCCGCGTTTCTGCCCGAATCCGTAGTCGGAGTCATAGCCGATCAGATCCCGTGAGCCGGCTTTCCAGATTCCGACCTGTACGGTGTCGATGATCGACGCCATGCGGCGATGAAACTCCTGTGCCGTTTCAATCGTGAATTGATCCTTGTCCATGATGGGCCTTGTTACTGAGTGGGTCGGGAAGCCGTCGCCTGCGCAGCGCCACCAAGGTCGGTAGCAGCAGTCGACGCATTCGGCATCAAGCGCGATCAGCCTGCGCCGATTTCCGTGCGCCTTCTGTACGCTGCCGCACATTGCCGCAGCGTACAGAAGGCGCGCCGATGCCCGAATCCGTGCTCAAACGCCACACGATTGCGGCGACCGGTAGAAACCGTATGTGCGCTAGCGTCCAGACGAAGGCCCGGGTTGTCGTCAGGATGGGACTGATAACTCCGGGCGAAGCCCTTCTACTTTGGCGTGCGTTCGCAGTCGGGACTGCATCGTCACCTCGGGCCGCCTGCCGAATTCCGATCACACGGGGAGCGCCTTCATGCCGTCCAGCAAGCCCGTCGCCATTGTCAATCGTCTGTTGGCCGCGTTGCCGCGAAGCGAGTATCTACGCATTGTGTCGGAGTGCGATCCGGTCGAGCTGGGCCTTGGCGCGATCCTCGGCACCCCTGGCGAGCCTATTTCCCATGTTTACTTTCCCACCGAAAGCTTCATTTCGCTGGTTGCGCCCATCGGCGGTCACGCGGGTCTGGAGGTCGGCTTGGTCGGCAATGAAGGGATGCTCGGAATCTCCCTCCTGCTCGGGGTGGACGTCTCGCCACTGCATGCCATCGTTCAGGGCGCTGGTCCGGCGCTACGGATGGACACGGCGAGATTTCGCCGCGAACTGGATGCCAACCCCACGCTGCGCGGCATCCTCATGCGCTATGTCCATGTGATGCTGGGTCAACTCGCACAAACCGCCGCTTGCACCCATTTTCATGGGGTGGAAGTACGCCTCGCGCGGTGGCTCCTGATGACCGGGGATCGAGCACATGGGGACGCATTCCATGTCACCCACGAATTCCTGGCCTTCCTGCTGGGCGTGCGCCGCGTGGGCGTGACCAAGGCGGCATTCTCGCTGCAAAAGCGAAAGCTCATCAGCTACCGCCGGGGCGATATCACGATTCTCGACCGCGTCGGACTGGAGGCGGTTGCGTGCGGGTGCTATTCGGCCGACAAGACGACGTATTCGAGGACGATGGGCTAGAACGCAGCCAACAGGGTGGGACCTACGCAGTTGGGGTCTGTACGCTGTCGCACATAGGATGGTGCCGATCCAGCGCACGTTGGGGCGGCACTATATTATCGACTTGTACGTGATCGTCGCGGCTCTTTCGTCAAGTCCCGGATTCCTGTGGAGCCTCCCTGGTTCCCTTCTGAGCAATCGGGCAAATTCATTCGCAGGCATCGGACGGCCGAACAAGAAGCCTTGTCCTTCATCGCATTGGTGGGCGCGGAGAAAGGCGAGCTGTCCCTCGGTTTCGACGCCCTCGGCAATGACCCGCCGCTTGAGCTTGATCGCCATGCCGATCACCGCAGCGACGATGCAAGCATCGTCGGCATCCGTGGCGATATCGCGCACGAAGGACTGGTCGATCTTGATGGTGTCGATGGGGAAGCGCTTCAGATAGCTCAGGTTGGAGTAGCCGGTACCGAAATCGTCAATCGCCAGTTGCACGCCCATGTCCCTGAGGCCACAGAGCATCGCCATGGACGACTCGGCATCATGTATGAGCAGGGATTCGGTCAGCTCGATCTGGATATACCCGGGCGCCACGCCAGAGTCCGCCAGGATTCGGGCAAAACCCGCCAGGAAATCCTTGTGCCTGAATTCCACCGCGGAGATATTGACGGCCACCGGGACGACCGGCAGGCCGGCATTCAACCATTCCCGGATCTGCCGGCAGGCTTCCCCAAACACCCATCTGCCGATGGGTAGGATGAGGCCGCACTCTTCCGCGACCCCCACGAACTGGTTCGGCTGGATCTGACCGAGATCGGGATCCTGCCAGCGAATCAGCGCCTCGGCACCGGTCATCGCGCCTGACGCGAGATCCGTCTTCGGCTGGTAATACAGCTCGAACTCGCCCAGGATCAGGGCACGGTGCAGTCTGCCTTCGATGGCAAGGCGCGCCACAGCCTGGCTGTTCATCTCGGCGGTGAAGAATTGGTATTTGTTTCGGCCACTTTCCTTGGCGTGGTACATCGCCGTGTCCGCGTTCTGCATCACGGTCTCCGCGTTGGCGCCATCATCCGGATAGACGCTGATGCCAATGCTCGCGGCGACATGGAGTTCGTGCCCGCCGATCGACTCTGGCGCGACGAGTACTGCAAGCAGCTTTTCGGCGACGTGGGCAGCGTCTTGCGGTCGCTCGATTTCAGATAGCAGGATGACGAACTCGTCCCCGCCCTGGCGGCAGACGGTGTCCGTGGTGCGTACACAAGCCGTCAAACGGTTCGCAATCGTCTGCAACATCCGGTCGCCGATGTCATGGCCAAGCGAATCGTTGATGCGTTTGAAATGATCCAGGTCGAGGTAAAGGAGGGCCACTTGCTTGTGGTGCCGATGCGCCAGCCCCACTGCCTGCGAGAGCCGTTCGGTCAGCAGCGCACGATTGGGTAAGTCGGTGAGGAAGTCGTGGCGGGCCAGGTGGGCCATCTTCTCGGTCATCACCCGTGATTGGCTGACGTCGTGAAAGACGATCACCGCACCGGCGACCCGCCCGTCGCGGGCGTGGATGGGTGCGGCAGAATCCTCGATGGCGGACTCGAATCCGTCGCGACGGATCAACACACAGTGAGCGGCCAGCCCAACGGTCCTGTTCTCATCCATGGCACGCTGCGCCGGATTCACTGCCACTTGGCGGTTCGTTCCGTCGATGATCCTGAAAACTTCCCCAAGGGGCCGCCCCAGGGCTTCCTCGCACGCCCAGCCCGTCATCGCCTCGGCCACCAGATTCAGATACGTCACCTTTCCCGTGAGGTCGGTGGTCAGCACCGCGTCGCCGATGGAGTTGAGCGTCACCTGGGCACGTTCCTTCTCCGCGAACAAGTCTTCCTCCGCCGCGCGCAGCACCGCCTCCGTGGCTTTGCGCGCGGTGACATCCTCGACCGTCTGCACGTAGCCGGTTTTGCCATCGCCCAAGGGCGCCGCGTTCAGCCGAGCCCATACGACGCTCCCGTTTTCGCGCAGGAAGCGGACCTCCGACAAAAATGGTATTTGGCGGCGCGTCGCCTCTTGCCACTCGGTCAGAACACGGACGCGGTCCTCGGGGTGGATGGTCTCGCTCCAGCGGGTGCCCAAGGTGTGGTCGGAAGCCTGCCCCGAAATCGCGAGATAAGCCGCGTTGGCATACACGCAGTGGCCTTGCACATCCGAGACGAAAATGCCCAGCGGAGACGCATCGCTGATGGCGCGGAAATGCGCTTCGCTGTCAATCGGCACATTCCAGCGACGCGCTTGCTCGATACCGTCATGCGGTGCGCGTGACAACCCGTGGGTATCCTGACGGCGACGATACCTGCCCTCTCCGAGTGACGGCGGAACCGGGCTGTCTGGCGCAAGCTCGCCGTCATCTGGAATCACGTTCGGCGCCTCCACGTCGCCGGCAACCACGCTTCCCCCTTCTTCCTCCCAATCGTTCAGCGCCACCTTCTGTTGCTTTTGCCGTTTGTCGAAACGCTGCGTGGCGCCAAGCCAGGCCAGGGCGCCAGAAACCGCCGCGCCCTTCCTCGTAACCGGTGGCTGGAAGACGTATCGATAACGCGTCATCGTCGGGATCCTCTCAAGAATGTGGGTCGCACCAGAAGGTTTCGTTGGCTGGCACTTACGTCCACATTTCCATCGAGGTGTTCGTCCGGCGGCAGATTCCCCTCGCGAGCAGCCGCAGAACTGAGCAAATCGCTCGAGTCCGACAGCCTCCTCCCCCAGGTTTCAGCGAATCCGCTGAAACTAATATCGTCAAACATTAGTCGGAAGCTTGAGCGTAGTCTGTTCGGTATCGTACATAGCGTGGGTACGCCCACGCCGTATCTCAGTCATTGCGGCCAAGCGGAGGGTCTTCATGCCTGAACCCCAACACCCCAGCCAGAATCACCTGCTCGCCGCGCTGCCAACGGAAGACTGCGAGCGCCTCTTCCCCAGTCTGGAGTCGGTTCCGATGCCCCTCGGGCATGTCCTGTACGAGGCCAGCACGGCGATGCGACACGTCTACTTTCCGACCACTTCCATTGTCTCCCTGCTCTACGTCATGGAGGATGGCGCCTCGGCCGAAATCGCCGTGGTGGGCAACGAGGGGCTCGTCGGCGTCACTCTCTTCATGGGGGGCGAAACCACGACCAGTCGGGCCGTCGTGCAAAGCGCCGGCCACGCCTACCGGCTCAAGGGACAAATGCTGAAAGACGAGTTCTTTCGCGCCGGGCCGATGCAGCGTCTGTTGCTGCGCTACACCCAGGCCCTGCTCACCCAGATGGCGCAGACGGCGGTGTGCAACCGGCACCATTCGCTTGACCAGCAGCTTTGCCGCTGGCTGTTGTTGAGTCTCGACCGCTTGCCCTCGAACGAGTTGGTGATGACCCAGGAGTTGATCGCCAACATGCTCGGCGTGCGCCGCGAGGGCGTCACCGAGGCCGCCGGTAATCTGCACAAGGCAGGGCTGATCGACTACCGGCGGGGCCACATCACGGTGCTCGACCGGCCGGGCCTGGAGGCACGGACCTGCGAGTGCTACGCGGTGGTCAAGAAGGAGTTCGACCGCCTGCTTCCTTATTCCAGTCACGACTGATCGCGCCGACCGGCGCGGGATCAGAAACACGGCAAGGGGCAAGGCCCGGATAACCGGCCGGACAACGCTCACGACCCAAGGCAGGAGGACGGGAGGTGAATCGCGCGGACGGCCACTCGCCAGATCTGGCATGGCGCCTGTCCCCGCCGGTAGGGCGCTGGGGTGCCCTGCCCATGGCCCTGACCGCCGGTGTCGACGCCCTGTTTGGCATCATCGTGTAACGCGGCGAACGGATCCCACCTTGAGCCATGAAATTTCGAACCGGTCAGCGCTTGCGCCTGGCCGGCCAGGGCGAACCGAACCTCGGAGTCGAATCCGGGGCGGTTGTCGACCTGCTCTTTGGTGATCGAGACGGGCTGCAACTGCCTCGCTCAATTAGCGTGAAATAGCGCGATGTGACGATTGCGTAGGGCGGAAAAGCGCAGCGCCTTCCGCCGTATGGAGTTTACATCCGGCGGATAACGCCTTCGGCTCATCCGCCCTACGTGTGTTG
>RCMY010003121.1_pt1 | contig 14832 bp, 7 predicted proteins | sample 2041341 | NCBI WGS metagenome assembly RCMY01 (sample SAMN09708234, study PRJNA481090) | Marine sediment metagenome, whole genome shotgun sequencing project.
GGCGCGCGGTATCGGAGACCGCGCGCTCTGGCGCGCGGTATCGGAGACCGCGCGCTCTGGCGCGCGCCTGGCGCGCGGTATCGGAGACCGCGCGGTTGGCGCCAGCCACCGGTGAGATCAAGGGCCCCAGGGACGCAGGCCCGTGCGGCACCTTGGTGTGCAGCATCGGCGTCGGTGAGCTGCAATGAGGGACGAGTGCGTCAAGTATTCAGTACGAGGGTTGTGACGGACGCGACGGTCATGAGGGAGAGCGGGATACCGAGCCGGAGGTAGTCGGTGAAGCGGTACCCACCGGGGCCGTAGACCATCGTGTTGGTCTGATAGCCAACCGGGGTCAGGAACGAAGCTGAAGCGGCGACGGCGAGTCCGATCGCGAGCGTCCGTAGCTCGAGGCCCGACTGCTCGCTCAGATCGACGGCGATCGGGAAAACCAACGCAGCCGCGGCGGCATTGGTGAGGAACTCCGTCAACACCATCGTCGCAACCACGAGTGCCAGCACCAGGCCGACATCTCCGGTCGAGGATGCAACCGTGGCGATGGCCTCAGCGATGTGGGCCGCCAGACCCGACTGAGCGACCCCGGTGCCGAGCCCGAACGCGCCGCCGATCATCAGGACGACGTTCACGTCAACCGCGTCGCGCGCCTCGCGTGGTCGCAGCACTCCCAGACCGACAACGGCCATTGCGCCGAGCACGACCGACTTCAACACCGTCAAAACGCCGAACGCAGGCAGAAGGACAACGGCGGCAAACGCGGCGATGGCCAGCGGCGCCTGCTTCGTCGCCCCGAGGGCCGGACCGTCGAGACGTGAGACCAACAAGAAGTCCGATTTGTCCCGCCAGTGCGCGCGAAAATCTCGCGCCGTCAGGAGCAGCAACGTGTCGCCCGGGCGCAGTGTGATAGCGCCGAGCTTGCCCGGCAGCCGGTGGCCACTTCGGTGAACGGCCAACACGGCCGCTTGGTATCGCGCCCGGAACTCCACGTCGGCCAGCGTGCGGCCGATCATCGGTGATGCCGGACCGAGTACCGCTTCAAAGAATCCGCGTTCGGAGTCACCGACGAGCAACTCGGTCGGGACGTCGGATGTCAGCCCGCGCATCGCCTGCAGGTCGACGATTTGATCCACCTGACCGGCGAAGGTCAATCGATCACCGGCGCGAAGCAACAACGACGGTCGCACGGTCAGCGGCGTGTGGTCGCGTTCGACGTCGACGAGGAACACGCCCGACAGATGTCGAAGTCCGGCATCGGCGACGCTGCGACCGTCGAGCGGGCCACTCTGCTCGACCACCATCGACATGGTGAACTCACGAGCCTCCTCGGCGTCGATCGCCTGCGGTCGCCGCCGATCCGGCAACACCGCCGGCGCCAGCAGAATGATCAGAACCAGGCCGATGAGCGCCACTGGCAACCCGATGCCGGCCTGTTCGAAGAGCCCGAGCGGTTCTTGCCCTGCTTCTTCAAGGAACCCGGAAATCACCAGGTTGGTGGACGTACCAATCACCGTCACCGCACCCCCGAGGATGCTCGCATAGGACAGCGGAATCAGGAATCGCGACGCCGATCGACCGGATTGATCGCTCCACGAGACAACCGGCGGCACCAGCATTGCGACGATCGGTGTGTTCGCGATGAGCGACGAACCGGCCGCCGTTGGAATCACCAGCCGCGCCAACGATCGTCGTACCGACTCACCTTGGTCGAGCACCACGTTCAATACCGGCCGCAGCGCACCGGTCTTGTTGATCGCTTCCGCGAGAACGTACAACCCGGCGATGGTGATCGGCGCCGACGAGGCGAACCCCGAGAAGGCCTGCGACTCGTCGATGACGCCGAATACGAACAAAACCGCCGTCGCTCCGACGATTCCGGCGGGCGGGGACACCCGATTGGAAACGAGCGCGACAACCAGGACGATCAGGACTGCTGCGGTAATCCACGTGTCGAACGCCATGCGGCTCCTATCGGTGCGAACCAGGAAGAACGTAGCCAGCGAAAGCGCTTGTCCGTCGGCCAAAACGACAAATGCGGGGCCCGAGGGCCCCGCACCCGTCTGTAGTGCTTAGCTTCGGTCAGCGATGTCGATGACGTCCGCGGTCGGCGCGGTCGCTACGGCATCGGCCGAGCGACCGGCCAGCCATTCGGCAAGATCCTGATCCTCGTCGGTGGAGCTGTAGAACTCCATCGGCGTGTGATCGGGGGCCTCGGTCTGCACTCGGCGGTACACATCGAGTCCCGTGCCGGCCGGGATGAGCTTGCCGATGATGATGTTTTCCTTGAGGCCGAGCAGCGAGTCGGACTTCGACTCGATCGCAGCTTCGGTGAGCACCCGGGTGGTCTCCTGGAACGAGGCAGCGGAAAGCCACGACTCGGTCGCCAGAGAAGCCTTGGTGATACCCATCAGCTCGGGACGGCCCTCGGCGGGACGCTTGCCCTCGCGGACCAAACGACGGTTGGTGTCGGCGTAGATCTTTTGATCCACACGCTCTCCCGGAAGGAAATCGGAATCGCCGGGCTCCTGAACCGCCACTCGACGCGTCATTTGGCGCACAATGAGTTCGATGTGCTTGTCGTGAATCGACACACCCTGGTCGCGGTACACCTTCTGCACCTCGCCGACGAGATACTTCTGCGTTTCGCGGATGCCCTTGATCTCGAGGAGTTCCTTGGGATCGCGGGGGCCTTCGACCAGGGCATCACCAGCGGTGACCTCTCCCCCGTCCTTGACCTCCATCCGGGATTGCGCCGGAATGATGTAGGCGTCTTCGTTGCCTTCATCGTCGACGACAAGAACGTTGATGCCCTTGCCCTCGTCTTCGCCGATGCGGACGACGCCCGAGGTTCGGGCCAGCACGGCCTTGCCTTTGGGGCTGCGCGCTTCGAAGAGCTCGACAACACGGGGAAGACCGCCGGCGATATCTCCGCCGCCGGCAACACCACCGGTGTGGAACGTACGCATGGTGAGCTGGGTGCCAGGCTCGCCGATGGACTGGGCGGCAATGACACCCACGGCTTCGCCGACTTCGATCGGGATACCGGTGGCCAGGGACATGCCGTAGGACTTGCCGGAGATGCCGAACTCGGAATCATCGGTGAGCGGCGACAGTACCCGCACTTGGGTGACGGTCTCGTCGTCGCGCATGGCTTCCATCTCGGCTTCGCCGACGATGGTGCCCTTGGCAAAGACCGTGCCGTCGGCCAGCGTGATGTCCTCGGCGAGTGTGCGGCTGAAGAGCCGGTTCTCGAGGTACGTGCGCTTGGCGGCGGTGTCGGGTTCGACCTCGTCGATGATGATGTTACGCGTCGGGCCATCGGCCTCGAACGGGTCTTCCTCATTGATGATGAGTTCCTGCGCAACGTCGACGAGTCGACGGGTCAGGTAGCCCGAGTCGGCAGTACGGAGCGCCGTATCGACCAGGCCCTTACGAGCACCCGGCGTCGCGATGTAGTACTCGAGCATCGCGAGTCCCTCGCGGAAGTTCGACTTGATCGGGCGGGGAATCATGTCACCGCGAGGGTTGGCCACGAGGCCACGCATGCCCGCAATCTGGCGGACCTGCATCATGTTTCCGCGAGCGCCCGACTCGACCATCATGTCGATGGGGTTGTTCTCGTCGGCCTTGAGGGCCTCTTCCATGCGCTCCCGAATCTCTTCGGTAGCGACGCTCCAGATCTCAACTTCCTTCTGGCGACGCTCACCATCGGTGATGATGCCCCGACGGAACTGCTGCTCGACCTTGTCGGCTTCCTTTTCGTGAGCATCGAGGATGGCACCCTTCGTGGGCGGCACCTTGACGTCGTCGATGGAGACCGTCAGGCCGGACTGCGTCGCGAAGCGGAAGCACATGTCCTTCAAGCCGTCGAGGCTGCGGCCGACGACGGCCTTCGGGTAGTTGCGAGCAAGATCGTCGACGATGGCGCCCATGTGGCGCTTGCCGATCTTCTCGTTCACCAGCGGGAACTCGTCGGGCAGGATCGAGTTGAAGAACACCCGTCCAACCGTCGTGACGTGGTACGTCTCGGCCACGCCGTTGGCCGGCGTGTCGATGAACTTCGGCGCCCGGAACGTGATCTTCGCGTGCAGGTCGACATGCTGCGCCTCGTAGGCGGTGAACAGCTCGCGAATGTCGCGGAAGACGCGACCTTCGCCCTTGCCGCCGTCGATCTCTTGGGTGAGGTAGTGCGCACCGATGATCATGTCCTGGGTCGGGGTGACCAGCGGACGACCGTGGGCGGGTGACAACACGTTGTTGGACGACAGCATCAGCACGCGGGCCTCGGCCTGTGCTTCTGCGGAGAGCGGAAGGTGCACGGCCATCTGGTCGCCGTCGAAGTCGGCGTTGAATGCCGTGCAGACGAGTGGGTGAATCTGGATGGCCTTGCCCTCGACCAACACCGGCTCGAAGGCCTGAATGCCGAGACGGTGAAGCGTCGGTGCACGGTTGAGCATGACCGGGTGCTCTTTGATGACCTCTTCGAGGACATCCCACACCTGTGGGCGACGGCGTTCGACCATGCGCTTGGCCGACTTGATGTTCTGCGCCAACTCTTCGTCGACGAGCTTCTTCATGACGAAGGGCTTGAACAGTTCGAGAGCCATCAGCTTGGGAAGGCCGCACTGGTGCAGCTTGAGCGTCGGGCCGACCACGATGACCGAGCGGCCGGAGTAGTCGACGCGCTTGCCGAGCAGGTTCTGGCGGAATCGCCCCTGCTTGCCCTTGAGCATGTCGGAGAGCGACTTGAGCGGACGGTTACCGGGACCGGTGACCGGCCGACCACGGCGACCGTTGTCGAACAGTGCATCGACCGCTTCTTGCAGCATGCGCTTTTCGTTGTTCACGATGATCTCGGGAGCACCGAGGTCGAGTAGACGCTTTAGCCGGTTGTTCCGGTTGATGACGCGGCGGTAGAGGTCGTTGAGATCGGAGGTCGCGAAGCGGCCACCGTCGAGCTGCACCATCGGGCGAAGTTCGGGCGGGATGACCGGGACCACGTCGAGAATCATCGCCCGGGGGTCGTTGACACGACGGCCGTGGTCATCGCGACGGTTGAACGCTGCGACGATCTTGAGGCGCTTGATGGCCTTCTGCTTGCGCTGCGCGGAGAGGGGCTTCTGGCCTTCTTCCGGATCGATCTGCGCCCGAAGGAGTACCTCTTCCTCGTCGAAATCGAGCAGGTCGATCAACCGAGCGATTGCATCGGCGCCCATGCCGCCTTCGAAATAGTCGCCGTAACGGACGACCATCTCACGCCACAGTTGCTCGTCCTCGATGATCTGACGCCCGAACATGGCCTTGAACTCTTCGAAGGCCCGCTCGACGACGTCGATCTCTGCTTCGTAGCGCTCACGGATGCCAGTGAGGTCCTTCTCGGCCTGACGCTGACGGGCTTTGAGCTCGGTGTCCTTGGCCTTGCCCTTTTCGAGCTCGGCGATCTCGGCTTCGAGCTCTTCGTGGCGCTGGGCCAGCTCGAGTTCGAGATCCTTCTCGATGAGCTCCTTGTCGGCGCGCATCTCGGCTTCGAGGGTCGGCAAATCTTCATCGCGCTTCTCTTCGTCTACCGAGACGACAAGATTGGCGGCGAAGTAGATGACCTTCTCGAGCATCTTGGCTTTGAGCTCGGTCTTGGGCGTGGTGCCCATGAGCAGGTACGCCAGCCACGAGCGGGTACCGCGGAGGTACCAGATGTGCACGGCCGGAGCAGCGAGCTCGATGTGACCCATACGTTCGCGGCGGACCTTCGAGCGGGTGACTTCAACACCACAACGCTCGCAGATGATGCCCTTGAAACGCACGCGCTTGTACTTGCCGCAGTAGCACTCCCAGTCCTTGGTGGGACCGAAGATCTTCTCGCAGAAGAGCCCGTCTTTCTCGGGCTTGAGCGTGCGGTAGTTGATGGTCTCTGGCTTCTTGACCTCGCCATTGGACCACATGCGGATCGAGTCAGCCGTGGCCAGGCCGATTCGAATGTTTGAGAAGGTGTTGACGTCGAGCACTGCTACCTCGGGCTCTCTAGAGCCAGTCGTTGTGTCAGATGTGTGGAATCAGTTGGGTGGGTGTTCGCCGACTAGCGGCTGGCGCGCTCAGCAGCGCGTCGGGCATCTTCTTCATCGGAGCCGCGCTCCGGGCGAGACAGGTCGATACCCAGCTCTTCGGCCGTGCGGAACACGTCCTCGTCGAGCTCGCGCATCTCGATCTCGTTGCCGTCACCGGACAGCACTTCGACGTTGATACACAGCGCCTGCATTTCCTTGATGAGCACCTTGAAGGACTCGGGAATGCCAGGCTCGGGAATGTTCTCGCCCTTGACGATGGCCTCGTAGACCTTGACGCGACCGAGCACGTCGTCGGACTTGATGGTGAGCAGCTCCTGCAAGCAGTACGCCGCTCCGTACGCCTCGAGGGCCCACACTTCCATCTCACCAAAGCGCTGGCCGCCGAACTGCGCCTTACCACCGAGCGGCTGCTGGGTGATCATCGAGTACGGGCCGGTTGAACGGGCGTGGATCTTGTCGTCGACAAGGTGCGCCAGCTTCAGGATGTACATGTAGCCAACGGTGATTTCGGAGTCGTACGGTTCGCCCGTGCGCCCGTTGTACAGCTGGGTCTTGCCCGTATCGGTGATCATCCGCGTGCCGTTTTTGGCTTCGGGCACCAAGTTCTGCAGGATCTTCTGAATCGTCGGGTGCTTGCCCGCCAATTCGGTCTCGTCCCATTTCGCACCGTCGAACACCGGGGTGGCGATGAACTTGGCCGCCGGCGTGGAGGGGCGGGTCTTCTTCTCGGTGCGGATCGGCTCGTCGCCGACTCGCTCTCCGTCGATTTCCCAGCCCCAGCGGGCGGCGTAGCCGAGGTGCGATTCGAGCACCTGGCCGACGTTCATGCGGGACGGAACGCCGAGCGGGTTCAAGATGATGTCGACCGGCGAACCGTCAGCGAGGTGAGGCATGTCTTCCACCGGAAGGATCCGGGAGATGACGCCCTTGTTGCCGTGACGGCCGGCGAGCTTGTCGCCGACGCTGATCTTGCGCTTCTGCGCAACGTGCACCCGGACCAACTGGTTGACACCGGGGGGCAGCTCGTTGCCTTCGTCGCGGTTGAACACCTTGACGTCGATGACCTTGCCGACCTCGCCGTGCGGAACCTTGAGCGAAGTGTCCCGGACCTCTCGGGCCTTCTCACCGAAGATCGCTCGAAGGAGTCGTTCTTCGGGGGTGAGCTCGGTCTCGCCCTTGGGCGTGACCTTGCCGACCAACACGTCGCCCGGACCAACCTCGGCGCCGACGCGGATGATGCCACGCTCGTCGAGGTCAGCGAGGATTTCCTCGGACAGGTTCGGGATGTCTCGGGTGATTTCTTCGGGGCCGAGCTTGGTGTCGCGAGCGTCGACCTCGTGTTCCTTGATATGGATCGAGGTGAGCACGTCGTCACGGACCAACCGCTCGGACAGGATGATCGCGTCCTCGTAGTTGTAGCCCTCCCACGACATGAAGGCGACCATCAGGTTCTTGCCGAGCGCGAGCTCGCCCATGTCGGTCGAAGGACCGTCGGCGAGCACCTGACCAAAGGCAACCTTTTCGCCTTCGGCGACTCGGGCCTGCTGGTTGATGCAGGTGTCCTGGTTCGACCGTTCGAACTTCAAGAACTTGTACGTGCGCTTACCGAGCTTCTTGTACTCGATGGTCATGATGCGACCGTCGAGCTCGGTGACGACGCCGTCGTCCTCGGCGATGATCATGTCGGCCGCATCGTAGGCGGCGCGTTTTTCGATGCCGGTCCCGATGTACGGAGCCTCGGCCGTGAGCAACGGAACTGCCTGACGCTGCATGTTGGCACCCATCAGGGCGCGGTTTGCGTCGTCGTGCTCGAGGAAGGGAATGAGTGCGGTCGCAACCGAAACGATCTGCTTCGGCGAGACGTCCATGAGCTGCACTTCATCGGGCGGGACGTTGCTGATCTCGGTGGTGGCACCGAAGAACACGTCCTGTTCGAGCTGCAGGCGCAGATCCTGGAGCGAGGCGGCCTGGGGTGAGCGGCGAACCAGGACTCGGTCGTTGATGAACCGGCCGTCGTCGTCGATCTTGGCGTTGGCCTGCGCAACGACGTATTCCTCTTCCTCGTCGGCGGCGAAGTACTTGATCTCGTCGGTGACGCGGCCATCGGTGACGATGCGGTATGGCGACTCGATGAACCCGAACGGGTTGACCCGGCCATACGTGGCGAGCGCGCCGATGAGGCCGATGTTCGGGCCTTCTGGGGTCTCGATCGGACACATACGGCCGTAGTGGCTGAAGTGCACGTCGCGGACTTCGAAGCCCGCTCGCTCACGGCTGAGACCACCGGGGCCGAGTGCCGACAAGCGCCGACGGTGTGTGAGGCCGGACAGTGGGTTGACCTGGTCCATGAACTGCGACAGCTGCGAGGTTCCGAAGAACTCCTTGATCGCGGCGACGACGGGTCGGATGTTGATCAGCGTCTGCGGCGTGATGGCCTCGACGTCTTGGGTTGTCATGCGCTCGCGCACGACACGTTCCATCCGCGACAGCCCGATACGCGACTGGTTCTGGATGAGTTCGCCGACGCTGCGAATGCGACGGTTGGCGAAGTGATCCTGATCGTCGAGGCGGTACCCGGGTTCGCCCTTGGCGAGGTGCAGCAAGTACGTGCAGCTGGCGAGAACTTCGGCCGGCGACAACACGGATTGCTCGGGATCGGGACGCTCGAGCTTGATGCCGAAGAGCTCTTCGATGCGATTGAGCTCGGGGCCGAGCTTGCGGTTCAGCTTGTAGCGGCCGACGCGGCTGAGGTCGTAGCGACGGGACTCGAAGAACGCGTTGCGGAAGTAGGCGCGAGCCGATTCGACCGACGGCGGCTCACCGGGGCGAGCGCGCTTGTAGATCTCGACGAGTGCTTCTTCTTGGTTCGTCGGGAAGACCTCTTTGGCCCGCTCGGTTTCCCATTGCCCTTCGAGGTAGTCGAAGTGGTTGACGAACTTGTCGATGAAGCCGGGTGCATTTTCCTCGTCGAAGCCGAGGGCCATGATCAGGATGAACATCGAAAGGCGACGCTTGCGGGCGACGCGGGTTCCGGCGGTGACGTCCTTGCCGGGCTTCTGTTCGACGTCGAACTCGATCCATTCACCACGGTAGGGGTGGATGGTGCCGGTGACGAGCTGGTTCTTGGTGAGGTTACGGAGGCGGTAGCGCTCGCCGGGTTGGAAGATGACACCGGGGGAACGGACGAGCTGCGATACGACAACGCGCTCGGTGCCGTTGATGACGAACGTGCCCTTGTCGGTCATCATCGGGAAGTCGCCCATGAACACGGTTTGCTCTTTGATCTCACCGGTGGCGGAATTCATGAAGCGAGCGCGCACGAAGATCGGCGCGCTGTAGGTCATGTCCTTTTCCTTGCACTCCTCCACCGAGAACTTCGGCGGTGGGCGCAGGTCTTCGTCGGTCGGATCGAACTCGAGTTCGAGCTGGAGCGTCTCGCTGAAGTCTTTGATCGGCGAGATGTCGCGGAACGTGTCAGCGAGCCCTTCGTCGAGGAGCCACTGGAACGAGTGGCGTTGAACCGAGATGAGGTCGGGAAGCTCGAGTGCTTCCTTGATGTTTCCGAACGAATAGCGTTGCCGGTCAGCTGGGCGTGCAGACACGTAGTACTCCTATGGAGTATTGAAGGGGTAGGCCGTAGGGGTGCTCAGGCAGGCAAACAACAGTGGCGAACACATGCCGCTGCAGGGGCACCAGCGTGAAAAACACGGGTACACCACAGCGACAGCACAACGTCAAAAAGACCTAGCCCGGACACGACTGTTTCAGGCTAGTCCCGCGACCCCCGCGAGTACAACCCGCGCCGCGGGAGGAAAACCCTGACGGCTCGAGCCGAAAGCGCTTCTCGATGCCGAGGGTACGGTTTTCGATCGGATTGGTCAACCGTTTGCGATGATTCGTAACAATGCCGCGAGAACGAGGCTGCGGGGTCGTAAGGTCGCTCGTGATGTCGATGCGGGTCGAGGCCACGTGGCCAAGCAGGGGTTCGGTGGTTGGGATGCGATTCCTGCTGGCCGTTTGCCTACTCGCCGCTCCGATTGCGCTCGCTCCCCCTACCGCAGCAGCGCACTCTCCGTTCGCTACCCAGGCTCGTCTCGCTGATGCCAGTCGATCGGTCTTCGTCCTCACCGACTCGGTGGTATTGGGAGCGGTCGAGGAACTCGACCAGCTGATCACCGCACCGTACCGGTGGACCGGCTACCCCGGCTTCCATCTGCACGCCGCCCCCCAAGTGCTCACCCAGGTGCAGGCGGCCGGCTACGACACCGTGGTGGTGGCGGTCGGCAACAACGAGAATACGCCCAGCGCCACCATGCGTCGCCGCGTACGCGACATCATGGCGTTGCTCGCCGACGTCGACCAGGTCATTTGGGTTCGACCACGCCATTGGAGTTCGCAGATGGTGCGGTTCAACACGATCCTCACCGAAGCCAACAACCGCTGGGCGAACCTCGAGCTCGCCGACTGGCAATCGGTGTCTGCGGGCCACGGTGAATTCCTGTATCGCGACGGCATCCACCTGCGGCCGGCAGGGCAAGACGCTATGGCGGCCTTGATCATGGGCCACTACAACGGTGCGATCATCCAGGACCGGGCCACGATTGGTCGCTTCGACTCCGCAACCGCTCTGCCGGGCGGCGTCCGCGTCGGTGGCTGGGCGATCGATCTCGACACCAACGACCCCGTCGACGTGCGCTTCACGATCGACGGAAAGCCAACCGAGCCCTACCCGGCGAACACCTCGCGCACCGATGTCGACGCCATTTGGAATCACGGACCGAATCACGGATTCGCGTACACGCTTCCCCGCGTGCGCGACGGCATTCACGAAATCTGCGCCGCCGGCGCCAACCAGGCCGAAACCGAATGGACGCTGCTCGGCTGCCACTCGGTCACGGTACGCAGCGCCCCCATCGGTGAACTCGAGCAAATCCGCATCGTACGCGGCCGCATCCAAGTCAAAGGCTGGGCCTACGACCCCGACTACAACGGCCACGTCTCCATCCGCGTCCGCGGCGACAAACAACGCTTCGTCTCCGCCATCGCCACCCGCGAACGCCTCGACGTGGCAACGCTCACCAACCTGGGCATCCCCGACCGGGGCTTCAAATTCACGGTCCCGATCCCCGACTCGATCGGCGAAGAGGCCCGATTCTGCGTCTGGGCCATCGACCCACAACAGAGCCGCAACACCAAACTCGGCTGCCTGGGCTGACCCGCTCGTTCCTCGCTCCAGCACTTGTTGCTCCGGCGCAGGGCGCCTCCACAACTGCTGCTGAACGCCAAGCGCCGAGCCGCTGCTCCGTTCCTCCGCAGCTCCCTCTCACCTGGTGCTGGCGCCAAGCCGACAACAGTGCCGCAACCTGGGGCAGCCAAGGCCTTCGAGCCGCTGACGCAGGAGCCGAGGCCGTTGAGCCGCAGCGCATCTGGAAACAGCTCTCGATCGCGCGGCGACTTTCAACGAGGCCGCGATCTCACCGATAGTGGGTCATGAAGAAGTTTGCGACGGTGGTCGTTGTGATGGCGTTAACCACACTCGTTCCGATGGCGGCGCCCGCCAGTAGCCAACCGCCATCGGTTTTTCTCCTCACGGACTCGGTCGTGTTGCACGCTGTCCCAACGCTCGAACGCATCCTGGCTCCCCAGCGGCTCACCGCAGTCGGCTTCCCCGGCTACAACCTGATCGCCGGGCCTGAGGGACTCGCCGCGGCGGTCGGCCACGACGTGGTCATCGTCGCCCTCGGCAACAACGACCCGCACAACCGAGCGACCCAGCCGCAACGCATCGATGCAATAATGCAGACCCTCGCGGACGTACCCCGAGTGATCTGGGTCCGGCCGCGGCATTGGTCGTTCAGGATGCAGGTGTTGAATGCGAACCTCGACAACGCAGTGCTGCAATGGGCCAACCTCGAGCTCGCTGACTGGCACAACACCGCAACCCCGGCTGATCTCCAGCGCGATCGGATCCACCTGAGCATTCGTGGCCTGACGACCATGGCGAACCTGATCGCTCGACACGTACGCAACGAGGTGCCCCAGAACCGCCCCACGATCGGCAGCCTCGACGTTGTCTCGTCGGATGCCCGCGCCGTGCGAGTTGGTGGCTGGGCCATCGACATCGACACGAACGACCCCATTGACGTATCCCTGCAAATCGATGGACGCACGGTCGCGACCGCGCCCGCCAACACGTCGCGAAGCGACGTCGATGTCATCTGGAACCACGGCGCCGACCATGGTTTTGTGATGGACATCGCTCGTGTCCGCGACGGTGTCCACCGCGTTTGTGCGCTGGGGCACGACATCGGCGGCGCAACGCATCAGCTGGGGTGCAAGGACATCGAGGTGCACAATGCGCCGGTCGGTGAGCTGGAGAAGATCCGCGTCGTTCGGGGTCGCATCCAAGTCAAGGGTTGGGCCTACGACCCCAACACGGTCGCAACCACCGGCGGGCACGTGTGGATCCGCGTTCGCGGAAACAAGACGCGCTTCGTTTCGACGGTCGCCAGCAGGAATCGAGCTGGCATCCCAGAACTCATCGAGGTGTCGAGCACCGATCACGGGTTCCGCTTCACCGTGCCGATCCCCGACTCCATCGGCGAAGACGCCCGCTTCTGCGTCTGGGCCATCGACCCACAACAGAACCGCAACACCAAACTCGGCTGTCTGACCTAACCACGCACTTGGCGATCCGTCGCTTGCGGCGGATCGACGGCGGTCAGCTTGTTGACGCAGCTCCTCGACGCCAATGCTGCACACCAAGGTGCCGAGCCGGGCCCTCCTCCGTCGGACCCTGGATTTCCACCTGTGGCTGGCGCACAGCCGGCTGACGTCTCATCTTCCGGGGCAGCCAAGGCCTGCGCGCCGCTGGCGCAGTAGCCGAGCGATCTCTCAATCGCAGTCGAACAAGGTGCATCCCTGTCGCTCGTTCCTCGCCGGTGAGCTACCGCCGGACCGAAGCCGAGAGTGCGTGGCAAAACAGCAAGTGCCGGCTGGTTTCCCAGCCGGCACACGCGGAGTGCTGCTTGATCAGCAGTTCTGTACCTGGGCGTAGATCCCATGCCGCAGAAACGCGTCAGCGTTTCTGTAGCTGGGCGAAGCCCAGCCTTCTACTTGAGTTCGACCGAACCGCCGGCAGCTTCGAGAGCTTCCTTGGCCTTTTCGGCGTCTTCTTTGGAAACCTTCTCGAGGATCGGTGCCGGGGCACCTTCGACGAGGTCCTTGGCTTCCTTCAGGCCGAGGCTGGTAAGGCCACGAACCTCTTTGATGACCGCGATCTTCTTTTCGCCGGCACCGGTGAGGATGACGTCGAATTCGTCCTGTTCCTCAGCGGCTTCACCGCCGGCGGCTGCACCGGGTGCAGCGAAGGCCACCGGCGCGGCGGCCGTGACATCGAACCGCTCCTTGAACTCGTCGAGGAGTTCCTTGAACTCCAAGACGCTCATCTTTTCGATTGACTCGAGGATCTCGTCCTTCGTTGCCATCAGCTTTCCTCCGTGGGGGTCTCGCCGGTGTCGTCACCAGCATCGGTTTCTTCACCAGCGTCATCGCTAGCTTCCTCGCCAGCGGCGCTGGCTTCGGTCTTTTCATCGGCCTCGGCCGACGGTGCGTCCTCGGCCGGAGCCGGTGCTTCGGGCTCGCCCGCAGTGAGGGTGCCCTTTTCGAGCAGCTCCTGCATGGCATAGCTGAACTCACGCATCTTGGAATCGAGCAGGCCTGCGAAGTCCTGGAACATGGACTCCATGGCGCCGGCGAACTCGGAGTACATCTCGTCGCGGGTCGGCAGATCGGCCAGCGCTCGAATATCTTCAATCGAGACCTGGACGTTGTCGAGGATGCCGCCCTTGATCACGAGGTGATCGTTTTCCTTGGCGAAGTCGCGCAGCGCCTTGGCCAGCGCAGCGGCGTCGCCGGCCGTGCCGTCGGGGCGTTGGCCAACGAAAGCGATGGCGGTGGGGCCGACGAGCAGGTCGTCGATGTCGAGCTCGAGTTCCTTCGCCGCAAAGCGCACGAGGGAGTTCTTGTAGATGGTGTATTCGGCACCGGCTTCGCGCAACGCGTTGCGCAACTTGGCCATTGCCGGCACATCAAGACCGCGGTATTCGGTCAGTACGGCAGCGTCGGTATCGGACAAGCGTTGCTTGACCTCTGCGACGACTGCCACCTTTTCGGGGCGGGGATTGTCCATGATTTCTCGAACTCTCGTTTCGGGCGGATAGCGATCCGAGCGCAAAAAACGCTCAGGCGCTCGCCGATCAGCGAACGCCTGACAACCCGAGAACGGGCAATCCGTGTTCACCTACTCAGGCGGACCAGATGGTCCTTCTCGCCACTGGGCTTGCACCACGGGGCGGCCGGAGGTCTTCGGCTACTTCGATTTGTAGATTTTGGAGCTACAAGTGTGCGGGTCACGGTAGCGACCGGGGCCGCTGCTCCCAACCCGGATCTTGCCGGGAACCGTTTCTTACTCGGCTTCGGGGTCCACAACGCGGTTCGTGTCGATTTTGATACCGACACCCATCGTGGAAGAAATGACGATCTTTCGCATGTACCGACCCTTGGCGGCGGAGGGCTTCACCCGGTTCAGTTCTTCGATCAAGGATCGGATGTTCAGCAACAGGTCGGCGGGGGTAAAGCTCACCTTGCCCACGGGTACGTGAACATTGGCGAACCGGTCGGTGCGGTACTCGACCTTGCCACCCTTGAACTCGGTGACCGCTTTCGCCACGTCGGGCGTAACGGTGCCGGTCTTGGGGTTGGGCATGAGACCACG
>RCMY010003122.1_pt1 | contig 14830 bp, 12 predicted proteins | sample 2041341 | NCBI WGS metagenome assembly RCMY01 (sample SAMN09708234, study PRJNA481090) | Marine sediment metagenome, whole genome shotgun sequencing project.
CTCGCCGCGATTGATCTCGACGACGCACAATCGACAACCCAAGGAAAGCACTCGACGTGATGATTCCATCGACCATTCTCGACGAACTCGGCCGCCAGGCCATCGAACTTCCGTCTTGGGCGTTCGGAAACTCCGGTACGCGGTTCAAGGTGTTCGGCCAGCCAGGCGTGCCTCGCGATCCCTACGAGAAGATCACCGACGCCTCCCGAGTGCATGCCCTCACCGGCCTCGCCCCCAGCGTGGCGCTCCACATCCCGTGGGACGAAGTCGACGATTTCGCCAAGCTGCGGGAACACGCAGAGTCGCTCGGGGTTCGGCTCGGCACCGTCAATTCCAACACCTTCCAAGCTGACATCTACAAGCTCGGCAGCCTCACACACCCCGACGCCTCAGTACGTCAGCTGGCGATCGACCACCACCTGCGCTGCATCGAGATCATGCATGAGATCGGGTCGACTGATCTCAAAATCTGGCTCGCTGACGGAACGAATTACCCGGGCCAAGACGACATCCGGTCCCGACAGGATCGCCTGGCCGACTCGCTCGCCGTGATCTATGGGCGATTGGGGTCGCAACAGCGGCTCGTACTCGAATACAAGTTCTTTGAGCCGGCGTTTTACCACACTGATGTTCCAGACTGGGGCACCTCATACGCGCAGTGCGCCGCTCTCGGGGATCAGGCCGCTGTGTGTCTCGACACCGGCCACCACGCACCCGGGACCAACATCGAGTTCATCGTCGCCCAGTTGCTCCGGCTCGGGAAGCTCGGGTCCTTCGACTTCAACTCACGCTTCTACGCCGACGACGATCTCATCGTCGGCGCCGCCGACCCCTTCCAACTCTTCCGCATCCTCTACGAGGTCAAGCGAGGCGGCGGATTCGATGACAACTCCGGCGTGGTCTTCATGCTCGATCAGTGCCACAACATCGAGCAAAAGATCCCTGGGCAGATTCGCAGCGTGCTGAACGTCCAAGAGATGACCGCTCGAGCACTGCTCGTCGACGCCGATGCCATCGCCTCCCTCCAAAGAAATGGCGATGTGCTCGGTGCAAACCAGGTGATGATGGACGCCTTCTACACCGACGTTCGCCAGCCCCTCGCCGACTGGCGCGAGGAGCGCGGGCTCCCCCGAGATCCCATGGCCGCCTACGCAGCATCGGGCTACCAGCACGAGATCGAACAGACCCGCGTCGGTGGCAATCAAGCTGGCTGGGACGCATGAGAAGCGAGACAACCATGACGAATCCCACTATTGCTGAACTCCTCGCTCGCTCGAATCGACTGGGCGCTGACCCCAAGGTCACGAACTACGCTGGCGGTAACACGTCGGCGAGGGGCACCGACATCGATCCCGTCACTAACGAACCGGTCGAGCTGATGTGGGTGAAGGGCTCCGGTGGCGATCTGGGCACGCTCACCGAATCGGGTCTGGCCGTGCTGCGCATCGATCGATTGCGCGCCCTTGTCGACGTGTATCCCGGCATCGACCGCGAGGATGAGATGGTCGCTGCGTTCGACTTCTGTGCTCACGGTAAGGGAGGTGCCGCTCCGTCGATCGACACAGCCATGCACGGACTGGTCGAAGCTCCCCACGTCGACCATCTGCATCCCGACGCCGGGATCGCCATCGCGACTGCCCTAGACGGCGAAGCACTGACTCACAAGATCTACGGGAACAAGGTCGCATGGGTCCCGTGGCGGCGTCCCGGGTTTCAGCTCGGCCTCGACATCGCAGCGATTCTGGAAGACCATCCCGACGCTGTCGGATGCATCCTGGGCGGCCACGGCATCACGGCCTGGGGAGCCACGAGCGACGAGTCCGAACAGAATTCGCTGTGGATCATCGACACCGCCGCTGAGTACATCACCGCACATGGCAAGCCCGAACCATTCGGAGCGGAGCTCATCGGCTTCGCTCCCCTCCCCGAAGCCGATCGCCGATCGAAGGCGGCGGCTCTCGCTCCGGCTATTCGTGGTATTGCGTCGCGTGACCTGCCAATGGTCGGCCACTTCACAGACGACCCCGGCGTTCTCGAGTTCCTCTCCTGCACAGAGCATCAGCGCCTTTCCGAGCTGGGTACCAGTTGCCCCGATCACTTCCTGCGCACGAAGGTCAAGCCGATGGTGCTCGACCTGCCCTCAACAGCCACCGTCGACGAGTGCACCGCCCGCCTCCACGAGCTGCACGAGAAGTACCGCCACGATTATCGCGCTTACTACGACGCCCACGCCGAGCCAGATTCGCCGCCGATGCGCGGTGCCGATCCATTGATCGTGCTCGTTCCCGGAGTCGGCATGTTCAGCTTCGGCCGCAACAAGCAAACCGCCCGTGTCGCCAGCGAGTTCTACATCAATGCCATCAATGTCATGCGCGGCGCCGAGGCGTTGTCCACGTACCAACCGATCAGCGATCGCGAGAAGTTCCGCATCGAGTACTGGGCGTTGGAGGAAGCAAAGCTTCAACGTATGCCGGCCCCGAAGTCGCACGCGACGCGTGTTGCGTTCGTCACCGGCGCCGCATCTGGCATCGGGAAAGCGATCGCAGCGCGACTGGCGGCCGACGGCGCATGCGTCGTCATCGCGGACCTCGACGCTGAGAAGGCGGCCGCTGCCGCCGCGGAGCTCGGTGGTACCGACGTAGCGATCGGCGTGGGCGTTGATGTCTCCAACGCCGATGCTGTGCAACGGGCGATGGACGAAGCCGTGCTTTCATTCGGCGGCGTCGACCTCGTCGTCAACAACGCCGGTCTCTCACTCTCCAAGCCACTGCTCGAAACAAGCGAGGCCGACTGGGATCTCCAGCACGACGTGATGGCCAAGGGATCGTTCCTCGTGTCGCGTGCCGCCGCCAAGGTGATGATTGACCAGGACATGGGTGGCGACATCATCTACATCGCCTCGAAGAACTCGGTCTTCGCCGGACCGAACAACATCGCTTACTCCGCCACCAAGGCCGACCAGGCACACCAAGTCCGGCTCCTCGCTGTCGAACTCGGCGACCACGGCATCCGAGTCAACGGCGTCAACCCAGACGGGGTCGTCCGAGGCTCTGGCATCTTCGCCGGCGGGTGGGGTGCGCAGCGGGCAAAGACCTACGGCGTACCTGAAGAAGAGCTAGGCGCCTACTACGCCCAACGCACGATCCTGAAACGCGAGGTCCTACCCGAACACGTCGCCGCTGCAGTCGCAGTGCTCGCTGGTAGCGACTTGGCGCAGACCACGGGACTCCACATCCCGGTCGATTCCGGCGTCGCTGCCGCCTTCCTCCGCTGAGGCAGCAGAATCATGCCCGTCGTCGCCGCCATCGACTGCGGTGCCACGTCCGTGCGAGTCTGCCGCGTTGACCTCGGGGCGCCGACACTCGTGCCCGAGGTCGTCCATCGAGTTGCGCACGTACCCCAGCGTGACTCGGCCGGCCATCTCCGCTGGGATTGGGATCTGATCATCGGTGCCGTACTCGATGGGCTCGAGCGCTGTCTCGAACTCGGACCGCTGGCATCGATCGGCGTCGATACCTGGGCCGTCGACTACGGACTTCTCGATGACAGTGGGCGACTGCTCAGCGCTCCATACTCCTACCGCGACCACCGCACCGACGACTACCGAGCGACGGTCGACAACTTCGGTGCCGCAGCCATGTACGCCATCAACGGTCTCCAGCTCCAGCCGTTCAACACGATCTTCCAACTGGCCAGACATGACTCTAGTGAGCTCTCGCGTGCTGCCCGCCTGTTGTGGCTTCCCGAGTTGATTGTGCACGCGCTCACTGGCGTTGCCGTCACCGAGCGCACCAGCGCCGGCAGCTCTGGCTTGGTCGATCTGAGCAGCGGAGCCTGGTCAAAGGAGTTGCTGTCGATCGTCGGAGTCGACGAGTCGCTCCTCGGAGAGATCACAACCGCGGGGCGCATCGTCGGAGTTTGGCGTGGCGTGCCCGTGGCGCTCGTCGGTGGACACGACACAGCCTCCGCAGTCGCTGGCATGGGTCGCCGTTCATCTGGCGGATCTGCGTTCGTGTCCAGCGGCACGTGGATGCTCGCTGGAGTCGAGCGCCCCGCTGCCGATACGTCGGAGTGGGCACGGGCCCGAAATTTCTCCAATGAGGCGGGAGCCCTCGATGGCTTCCGCTTTCTCCGCAACGTCACCGGCTTCTGGTTGCTCGAGCAGTGCAGACGCCACTGGGACGCGACACCGATCGAGGAGCTGCTCTCCGCTGCCGAGCGCGTTGCCGATCCTGATGCCGTGCCGACCGTCGACGTCAACGACGACGCCCTGCGGTCTCCCATCGACATGCTCGCTGCGTACTCAACGCTTGCCGGTCTCGCTCGAGATGCCGACCCCGGTCTGGTGACCCGCAGCATCGTCGAGTCCATCGCCCGCAGCACCGCCGACGTCATCGAACAACTCGCCGAGGTCGCGTCATTCGACGACATCGTGCTCTTCGGTGGTGCCGCTCGCATGAATCTGCTTGTCCGAAGAGTCGGCGAACTCACGAGCAAAGCAGTGAGCGTGGGGTCGGCCGAGGCGGCCGCCCTCGGCAACGCCCTTGTCCAAGGCGTGGCAATCGGGACGTTCGAATCGATCGATGACGGTTCGGAGCGGATCCGGTGACCCACACGACACAACACCGATTGCGCACCCCGATGACAACCGAGCGGCGACGTCAAGTCCCGCCTCCTTCGAGAATTGAGACAGAGATGGTCCAACGACAGGTCCCCCGCCCCAGTGATTTCGCTGATCTCCTGAAGTTCCAACGGCCGACGCTCAACCGCACCGCCTCCCGCCTTGCGCACGCCCACACAATCGCTGACCTGCGTGACATCGCCAAGCGTGTCACGCCAAGGGCACCTTTCGACTACACCGACGGCGCTGCGGAGGGGGAAATCTCGCTGTCCAGAGCCCGCGAGGCGTTCAAGGACATCGAGTTCCACCCAGCGATCCTCCGCGACGTGTCAGGCGTGGATACCTCGGTGACCATCACCGGCGGCCCTTCGAGCATGCCGTTCGGGATCGCACCCACAGGATTCACCCGAATGATGCATTCCGCTGGCGAGGTTGCCGGAGCCTCGGCCGCCGGGGCTGCCGGCATCCCGTTCTCGTTGTCGACCGTTGGCACGGCCACACCTGAAGACGTCGCCAAGGCGAACCCCGATGGCCGCAATTGGTTCCAGCTCTACATGTGGAAGGACCGGGAACGGTCGCTCGACATCATGAATCGCGCGGCCCGAAGCGGTTTCGACACTCTGCTCGTCACTGTCGATGTGCCGGTCGGAGGTGCGCGACTTCGCGATCGCTACAACGGATTGACCATCCCACCAACGCTCACCGGGCGCACGGTCCTCAACGCCATCCCGAAGGTGCGTTGGTGGTTCGACTTCCTCACGACCGAACCCATCGCGTTCTCGACGTTCAAGTCGTTCGATGGCACCGTCGGCGAACTCCTCGACTCGATGTTCGACCCGACCGTCGACTTCGACGACCTTGCCTGGATCAAGGAGCAGTGGCCCGGCAAGTTCGTGGTCAAGGGGCTCCAGACCCTCGAGGACACCAGGCGATGCGTCGACCTGGGCATCGACGGTGTCGTCCTATCGAACCATGGTGGCCGCCAACTCGATCGGGCCCCGGTGCCATTCCACCTTTTGCCAAGGGTGGCACGCGAGCTCGGCGCCCACACCGAAGTGATGATCGACACGGGCATTATGTCCGGCGCCGACATCGTCGCTGCCGTAGCACTCGGCGCTCGCTTCACGATGATCGGAAGGGCCTACCTCTACGGTCTGATGGCCGGCGGTCGCGCCGGCGTCGACCGGGCGATCGCGATCCTCTCCGATGAAATCGTGCGAACGATGAAGCTCCTCGGCGTCGGATCGCTGGCCGAGCTCGAACCGCGTCACGTCACCCAACTGCACCGCTACAGCCCTGGGGTGCCCCTCTCTCCGCATCAGTAGCGACCCAGCCACCATTCGTGCCCGAGTCCTGGCAACGATCCGCCAGGCGAGCGCCGGACAAGTGGACTGGGCCGTACGACCCTAGAGCGAGCCAAGCGGACCAGCCCGAATGTGCTGAATTCCCCAAACCCGTGAATTCACTCTGGCTCCGGCCGATTGGCGACGTGAGAACTGCGTTCAGGAGCAACCTCTCTCCATGCCGATCACGATCTACGGAACCGACTGGTGCGACGACACACGTCGCACGCGCGCGTTCCTGGCCGCGAAAGGAATCCGGTCGAAGTTCATCGATATAGACGCTCGACCCCTCGAAGCACGCGACCTTTCGATCGATGACAAGCCGATCAGTATCCCTGTCGTGATCTTCGCCGACGGCGCCCGGCTGGACGAACCGACCGAGGAACAGCTCGAAGTCGCCTTCAGAGCACAGGGCCTCACCGTCGCCGTCCGCCACCGGACCAAACTCAACCCGGGTCTGGGTCGATTCGAGCAATACCGCAACGACCGACTCGTGACCTCAGCCGACTTTGTCGATCGCGAGGACACCATCGTCATTGTCCGCCTCGACCATCACGAACCCCGCGATGCCTCGCTCGAAAGCGAGAATCTCGAGCGCCTGACCTCCGGGCTGGTCGAGATCGTCAACCGCTCGGACCGCCAGGTCGAGCTCGATCTCCGAGCGACCCCAGATGGGTCGATACCCGTCGCTCCAGCTGGATCCGAGCCGACACCTGCTCCCCTACCCGGCTCCACCGCCGCTGCCCTCGAACCCCACACCCCTGTCTCCGCCTGTCCGTTGACGCAGCGATTCAGCGAATTGTGGTCGAGCGGTGCTGACCACAAAGATGCAACTCGTCTCGCGCGCTCCGAAGGGATCGGTCGACTCGCCGTCATCAAAGGACTCCACGCGCTCTGGGAGATGCCACTGACCCCCGAGGCCATGGCGCTCGCGTTCGACGAGTCAGGCACCGACGATCTCGTCGCCATGTTCCACGTGCTCGGCTGGATCATCGAACAGAACCCGACCTCGACCATGAGCGAGTTCCAAGCGTTCGATGACGCCACCGGCACGAGCGTCAAAGCCCAAGCCCTCTCCATCGCCAAGCGACCACGAGACACGATTGCGCTGGTCGACCGGATGGGCCCTGGTCTCCACCTCCGCACCATCGACGAGCACCGGGCTCGCGAGATGGCTGCAGCCACGATTCGCGAAACCGACGGTGCGTTGCGAATCCAGGACCAATCGACCCTGAGACTCGCTTTCGGCTGGATCTTCCTCTATCAGTCCACCGAGTACCTTGAGACCGGCGACTACTCGACGATGATCTCTGGCAATGCCCCGCTTCTCGTCGACCGCTTCACCGGCGCCCTGTGGATCACCGGGACCGAGCAACGCCCTGACGTATACGCCAAGAACTACATGGCATCCGGTAACCCCATCGCCCCTGCATCGTCTCTGAACTGAGCCGGCAGGACCAGCGTCAAGCGCTCACAGGTTGGCGTAGGCGCGGCCGATGAAGAACGCCATGAACGCCGAGGCAGCGCCGACGGCCAACAGCACCGCCAGCAGGCGGCTGCTCCTGGGAGAGTCACCCCTGGCAAACCAGCCAGCGGCGAGGAACGCTCCGAGCGGCATGAGCCCGCCGACGTAGTGGATATAGAGCTGCACGATCCCCTGGCCTTGATCGAGCAGCTTGATCCCGAGCAGAACCTGCACGATGAGTGAGAGCTGTGCGACGATCAAGGCTGCTCTCGTGGTCGACGTAATCGCTTCGTTTCGGATCGCATGTCGTACGACGAGCCCTGTCGCCACCGCCATCGAGAGCAGCACGACGACGCCGGAAACGACGTGAACCGAACTCGAAATGATGAAGTTGTCGATGCTGCCGTCGCCGAGGTCGCCCGCTTGTCGCAGGAAGGAAACTTGGTGTTGGAACCTCACTGTCCGGTGAACTCCGCCGGGCGCTTTTCGAGATATGACGCGAGCCCTTCCCTGAAGTCCTTGCTACCGAACAACGGAAGGAGCGCCAGGTACTGCCGCTGCACGTGGTCTTCGAGATTCTCCGTCATCGAGTGGCGCATCATCCGCTTGGCAGCTCGCACAGCGAGTGGAGCATTCGCAGCTACTTCACCGGCAACCACCGCCGTTCGATCGGCCAGCTCGTCGTGGGCAATCACTTCGCTGACCAAGCCGATCTCGAGCGCCGACTCGGCGGACAGGGTTCGGGCGGTGAAGAGCAGCTCGGCGGCCTTCGACCAGCCGATGATTCGCGGCAGCAGCCAGGTGCCACCGCTCTCGGGCACCAGGCCACGAGCGGTGTACGCCGCAGCCAACTTTGCCTTCTCCGAGGCGAGCCTGATGTCGCAGCCAAGGGCGAGGTCCAGCCCGTAGCCAGCGGCGCCACCGTTCATCGAGGCGATCGTTGGCGTGTCGATCTTGTGCAGCACGACAGGCGGAGCATCACGCAGACCGAATTCGCCAGACGCAGAGCCGGCGCCCTCGCTACCGATTCCTGTGCCTTCGACCGCTGCCCCGACATCGAGCCCTGCGCACCATGCACGCCCATTGCCCGTCAGCACGATCACGCGAACATTCGCGTCAGCATCAGCTTCGAGCAACAACTCCGAGAGTTTGCGCAGCATGGTTGGAGTGATCGTGTTCATCCGGTCTGGTCGGTTGAACGTGATCGTGGCCACGTGGCCTTCAGTTTTGTAGAGCAGCTCGTCTGTCATCCCAACACCATGCCATCGCTGGCAACAGGTCTTCACATTCGTGCCCAAGCACGGCCAACCCTAAGCAGGGCCAGTCTCATCAGGCCAGGGCAGCGATCAATGCTGGATCACCGAGTATCGAGAAGTGAGTGACGCCAAGAACCACTTCGTGGACAAGCGTCAAACCCGCTGCTTCGAGCTCAGCCACGACCACCTCAGGCACGACGGGCGGCAAGCCCGGTGCCACTCCGAGCTCAGCCCGCAGGAGGTGCACAGGAAGCGTGACGTCGAACAACGCTCGGGCTGCCGCAGGGTCGATCACCATCGATGCGAAGTCGGCCTCCACCGCTGCAGCGGAGATGGGGTAGGGCTTGGACCCGAGGTTCGCCACGATGTTGCTGAGGGCGCCAGCCACCAGTGCCTCTGGCGCCATGCCGTCTGGCACGAGGCGAGGCGGGCCGCCGTCGACCAAGACGACACCAGCCAAGCCAGCCGGACGATCCGCGGCGAGCCTGGCCACGACGTGACCGCCGAAGGAGTGCCCGAGCAACGTGACCCCATCGAGGCCGGCTGCATCGAGGACGGCGGCGAGGTCCTCAGCATGCGCCGCCACGCCGAACGGCCCCTCATGTGACGAGCTTCCCCGGCCCCGCAGATCGAGTGCGATCAGCGTTCGTCTGCCGGCCAGCGCTTCAGCAACCCCGACCCATGATTGGTGGTTTCCGTCCACCCCGTGAATCGCGACGATCGGGCGATCGCCGTCTTCGGTAGCAGCGGGCCAGACATGGACGTGAACTTCCCCGTGAGGACCGTCGATCGTGTTACTGCCTGCAGTGAGAGCCATGGCCACATCATGGCCGAGTTCATCCTCGGGAAACACGTGGGCCCTAGAGTCGAGGCCATGGACGTCGACGTACATTTCTACTGCTCGGTTCCGATGGACGACGCAGGCGCTGGAGCGCCAGCCGCGACCGATCGCCGATACGGCCAGGCCGACTACCTCGCCTGCTATGAGAATCTCGAGCACTGGGCGAAGACCGCAGACCGCCTCGGCTTCTCGACGATGTGGCTCACCGAGCACCACTTCCAATACGAGGGCTACGAGGTCGTCCCGAACCTCATCCAGTTCGGCCAGCACCTCGCGTCGATCACCGAACGCATCAAGTTCGGCCAGGCCTTCAATGTGGTGCCCCAATGGCACCCGCTCCGCCTGGCCGAAGACTTCGCCATGGCTGATGTCCTCACAAGAGGTCGCATGGTCTTCGGCGTGGGCCGTGGCACCGTTCCCCGCGAGTCCGAAACGCTTGGCGGTGTCGTGGCCTCAGGCGACAACGAGATGGCCCTCGATCAGGATCGACTCAACAGAGAGATTTTCGAAGAAGCAATGGAGGTCATTCGAGAGGCGTGGGGCAACGAGACGTTCAGCTTCAGCGGCAAACACTTCGTGTTCCCTCCGCCCGGTATCCCCGACCGAGGCTCCACCGTCAAGGACCTCACCCTGGTCCCCAAGCCACTCAGCTACCCGGAGCTACCAAAGATCTACCAACCGGTCACCTCACCGGCCACGATGGACTACGTGGCCAGAGTGGGCCACCAAGCCATCTTCGCCAGCGGGCCTCCCGAGCGAGTGGGTGCCGCATGGGACCTCTTCGCTGAGAAGAGTGCAGAGAACGGGCGTGAGCTTGCTCCTGGCGAAGGGCGAGCGTTCCACATCAATGTGCACGTCGGTCGCACGACCGAGGCCGCCGTGGCATCAGGCCGCGGCGGGCACGACGAGTACGTGAAGTTCCTGTCGCCTTACGGCCGCTTCGCTCGCTACGAGGGAGGCACCGTGCCATTCGACCACTGTCCCACGGTCGAGCAGACCATGACCGAAGAGTCAATGGCGATCGGATCGATCGAACAAGTCGCCGATCTCCTCGGGCGCATCAAGGAACGACTCGACCTCCAGCAGCTTTTGCTGTTCCCCGACTTCCCCGGGCTCAGCCGAGAACAAATGGACGAGCAGATGCACCTCCTGGCCGAAGAAGTCCTCCCCCGCATCTAGTTCGGGGTCAGGTCCCATCAACTACAGGTGACGAAGTCAGCGCAGCGAACCTGTAGTTGATGGGACCTGACCCCAGTGTTCAGAGCAGGGCGACGGCTTCTTTGAAGTCTTGGGACTCGATGGTGACGACCGCTGCTCGATCGAGCGACGTGACCTGGCGAGTGTCGGCCAAGCGGACAGCCTGTCGGTTCATTGCCTGCTCGAACAGGTTCCTCGCGTAGCGAGCGTTGCCGAAGCCCTCGTCCCGCTTCACACCGCTGAAGATTGCCTCGAGCGCAGGTCCACAGGCCTTCGACAGCTCATAGTCAGCGTCGGCTGCGAGAGTGCGGGTGATCTCGACCAGCTCGGCGGTTGTGTAGTCGGGGAACACGATTTCCCGAGAGAAACGAGAACGGAGTCCGGGGTTCGACGTCAGGAACGTCTCCATCAATTTCGGATAGCCAGCAGCGACCACGACAAGCTGATTGCGATGATCTTCCATCCGCTTGAGGAGGGTCTCGATGGCTTCGGTCCCGAAATCGTTGTTGGCCCTGAGGGCACCAACCGGTGTGAGCGCGTATGCCTCGTCGATGAACAGCACCCCGTCGAGCGCCTTTTTCACCGCCCGATTGGTCTTCGATGCGGTGTGGCCGACATACTCCCCGACCAGGCCAGCACGGTCGACCTCGATCAGGTGCCCTCGTTCGAGCAGGCCGATCGAGCCGTACATCTCGGCCAGGAGACGGGCGACTGTGGTCTTGCCTGTGCCTGGATTGCCCTTGAAGACCAGGTGCTGACTGGTGGGCACACCACTGAGGCCGTGTTCTTTCCGACGGGCCTGCACCTGCAAGAAGGTGAGCTGCGACGCAATCTGCTCCTTGACCGAGTCGAGGCCGACGAGTGCGTCGAGATCGGCCTGGATCTCTTCGAGCGACCGCTTGTCGACGGGCGTGCTGCGCTCTTTGATCTCGCGACGAAGCTCGATACCCCGCTCCGCCGTGCGGCGGACCTGGACGCTTGCTTCCTTCAACCGATCGGTGAAGCCTTCGGGTCGCCGAACCATTCGGGCAGGCTACCGGTGACGCCGGTTCACGGGAGCTGATCGGCCGCAGCGGCAATACCCGCCGTCAAAGCGTCGACTGCAAGCCCTGCGTCGTTGTCACCTGTCACACCGAAGTGGAACTGATCCAGGTAGCTCATGATGCCAACGCTGATCCGGACCTTGGACACCAGAGGAATCGCCGGATAGATGGCGACCATCGGGCGATCCAGCAGGGTGATTTCCTCGCTCGGGCCTGGCACGTTGACCGTGACGGTCGAGACGTCAGAGAAGCGTGCCGTCTTGTGGGCCGAGCGCAAACCAAGTGTGGCCACGGTCGGAGCCGACAGCCCGTGGAGCGACGCCAGCGTCTTGCCAGCAACCGCTCGGAATTCGTTGCCGGCCGTCAGCGTCTGCGACTTGATAATCCTGATCGCTGCAGACAGATCTGGTTCCCCAACGGGAAGGTCGGCTTCGAGTGAACTGATCTCGTTGTTGAACCGGTTGCCCGTCGCTACGGCAAGTGGGACGAGCGTGCGAATGGAATCGGGGATCGCGACCCCGCTGGCCTCCATCATCGATCGGAACCCAGCGGAGACGAGTCCGAGGACCACGTCGTTGGTCGTGACGTCGAGTGCGTCGCGCATGGCCTTGATGGAGTCAGATGACACCGACGTCGTACCCCAGCGACGAAAAGAACCAACAGCTCCAACCAAAGCAGCGCTCTTGGCCGGGGACGGCCGACTGAACATCGCCAACCCGCGCCGAGCAGGGCCCATCACCGCACGGCGAGCGAGCCTGGCCTGGTGAGCCGGATCGAAACCGAGTTCGAGAAGACCCTGACCGAGCAGCTGAACATCAGTGGGGATAGCTGGCGGGTTCCACTCTCCAAGCGGCTCCGGATCTTCCCGAAGACCGTCGACAATGAGCGTCAGCGGATCGCTACCAGACACCCCGTCAACCATGCTGTGATGCGCCTTCGACAGCACGGCCCAGCGTCCGTCAGCCAGCGAATCGATCATCCAGAGCTCCCACAACGGCTTGCCGCGGTCGAGGCGCTGCGACAGGATTCGCCCAGCGAGACTTTCAAGATCCGCCATCGTCTCGCCACGGGGCAGGCCGGTGTGGCGAACGTGGTAGTCGAGCGAGAACTGCGGATCGTCAACCCAGACCGGACGCTCGACGCCGCCTGGGACCTCGACCACTCGTTGCCGCAATCGCGGGACCAACGACACGCGGTGAGCCAATCGCTTTCGTAGCTCATTGAAATCAGGGGCGGGCCCCTCGAAGATCGCGACCGTCACGCCATGCATGGCGCTGATGTGATCTTCGATCCGCAAGAACGAAGCATCTTCTGGGGTGAGGCGTTCCATGGTGGGTCTCAGTCTGGGTAGGGCACGTCGGGGGGCGACTCGATCTTGAGCCCAGCGTCGCGGAGAACGGCGAGCGCTGCTTGGTACTGGTTGCCCGCCAGTTGGGCGGTCACCGTCGCCGCAGCAACGGTCAGTGCTGGCACTACGCACGTCGGGTCCATCGGGTTGAGACCCATGGCCCGTGTGGTCGACCGATCCGGCTCGATCGTGAGGCTGGGGATTCCGGCTTCGTCCAATGCGGCGATCTCGCGGCCAAGCTGGTACTTGGGAAAGCCCCGGAGCACCGAGGCGAACGGTGAACGGGGACTGATGTCGGCGATCGACATCGGAGCGAGGATCACCACGAGATCCAGATCGAGCTCGGCGAGCAGGTCAACGTTGACCATCGAGCGCGCGCCGCCATCGACGTAGCGAGCACCGTTGATCTTCACCGGTTGGAAGAATCCAGGAATGGCACAACTGGCGGAGACGGCCTCGGCGAAGTCAACATCATCGAGACCTTCATCTCGACCGAAGACCGTGAGGTCGCCAGTGTCGAGCGACACCGCGGTGATCCAAGTTTCCTCTTCGGGCCAGGAATCATGCAGCTTCGACGATTGGTCGCCGAGCACGTCGTTGTCGACCCGACCATTGGGCAGCGCTCCGACCACCAAGTTGGCTGGCCTCAGCTTGTGAAGACGACACACCTCTCGGGCCAACAGCTTCGGTGAGGACGGACCGAACCACAGACTGCCCCTGAGTCGAATACCGCGACCTGACGCTTGACGAAGCCTCGCCATGTCACTCGGGTTGCCAGAGATCGACAGCATCCGCGAGACCAGTTCAGGGACCGCAACGCCGCCACGCAAGAGCCCAACGATGCCGGAGCCGGCGGAGGTCCCGACCATTACCTCGGCAGTCCGCGGGTCCCATCCAGTCATCTCTTGGATCGATCCAAGCACGCCGGCATGGAACGCATAACCAGCAATTCCACCGCCTCCGAGGGCGAGACCGATGCGAGGAGTTCTGGGCACCCGACAACGCTACTCGCGCACCGGGTGCCGAACGAACCGCAGAGGGCGTTCAGGAGAAGATTGCTCAGGGTGCGTGTGCGATTCCAGGGCCGAACGACTCACCAAACCACTCAGACGCCGTCGACCACCACGCATCGGCGGCGACATCCACGGCGGATCGCTCGGATCCGTCTGGTTCTTTCACGACCAGCCGGTTGGTGCTGAGCGTGACGCGGCTTCCACCCACATCGAGCAAGCGTGTCGCCAACGGGCCCCTCCGGAAGTGGCCGCCCTCATCACCGGCGAGGCCAGCCGACGCAGCGTCGAAGTCCGACAGCCGATGGGAGACCCTCTTGAAGCGGTAGTTCGCCTCGGGCACACCATCAGCAAATCGCACCATCGTGTCGCCGATCGGGCTGGCGATGAGCTGGTAGGTGCCGTTGCCGCCGTCCTGCTCGGCGCGGCTGTTGAGTTCGAGCGGCGAGATGAACGTGTCCCCGAAGCCAGCGTCGACCAGGTAGGGCTGGTCGAGCCGAACCTCCAGACACAGATGGTCGAGCGTGCTGTTCGGTCCGTCGAGCAGGACTGCAGCCCCGATGTGTCTGACCTCGAAACCGAGAGATCGGAGCAGTGCGCCGAACGCACCGTTCACCTCGAAGCACCAGCCTCCACGCCTGCGGTCGACGATTTTCGGGATCGACCAATCAAGGCCCGTCTCGACCGGCCGCTGATGGAAGACATC
>RCMY010003124.1_pt1 | contig 14820 bp, 15 predicted proteins | sample 2041341 | NCBI WGS metagenome assembly RCMY01 (sample SAMN09708234, study PRJNA481090) | Marine sediment metagenome, whole genome shotgun sequencing project.
GTGGTTATGGCAATAGACGCCAAAAGTCTTACGGATATTTTCTTTTTCTTTAGGTACCGTATTCTTTATTTCGATTGGTTTTTTCTTCGGTAAAAATCTTGATAAAATTCCCATTTAAATCACCCTTATTTGCAATTTATAAATACCTACAATAAATTGTAAGGTTTATTCCGAATAAAAGCAAGGTTTTACGTAAAAATCTTGCTTTTATTCTTATTTTTCTTAAGTGCAGAGAAGTCAAGCATCTCAAATAGTGTTATAATAAAAAAGTTGATTTTACTATTGGGAGATGAATGCATTGCGTTCTTCGTATCGTTGGGTTGTTTTTCTTTTTATCTATATGGCATTCATGACGCAATATGTTGTTTATTTATCGTGGAATCCATTTGTGCCGCTAGCAGCCAATGTATTTGCTTTTTCTATGGGGCAGTGCAGTGTGATTGTAGCTGCGGTGGCATTTGGCCGACTTTTGTTTCAGCTTCCCGGAGGAATGCTTGTCGATCGATTTTCAGCGAAACGATTGCTGCTGCTGAGCCTATCGGCTTTAGGCTGCTGCGTTTTGATCGGGGCAGGCGGCAAAGGGTCTTTCCAGTCGATCCTTTTGAGCCAATTCTTGATAGGTATGATGGGAGTCATGGTTTGGCCGCTCTGCATAAAAGTAATCGTGGAGTATTTTCCTAGCAGTGAACAAGATTTTGTTTGCGGGCTTTTAAATACAGGAGCGACGATAGCGGTCATGATAACAAATGTTTATGTTCCCTATGCGGTGAAAGAGCTTCGCTGGGAATTTGCCTTTATTGGCATAGCCCTCTTATGCCTTTTGAACATACTTATTTTGGCATTTTTTATGAAAGATAAGCCGCAGAACGTTTCTTTAAATGAAAGCAAAAAAACAAAAAAATCACCAATCAGCCGTAAGGCCATTGGCCAGCTTCTGAAAAATAAAGGATTCATCCTTTGTTTAATCAGTTATGCAGGGGCGTTATACACCTCTTGGGGCGTGAACACATGGGTGACTACGTACCTGCTCCATGGGGCGGGGGTAGATGCGGGGACAGTAAGCAAAATGATGTTGGTGTTTGGTTTGACCGGCTGTTTTTCATTGCCGCTGACCGGCATTGTTACAAGAGGCAGCAAAAAAGGCCGGTATTATTTTTTACTGGTCGATTTGTTTTGTTTGGGCACGTTGCTCTTGTGTTTGCCATTGATTCATACGGAAGCGTTGCTTTGGCTTTTTGTAGTGCTTTTAGGCGTAGTGTCATTTGCGCATATGGGACCGCTGAATCTTGTGGCAGTAGATTTCATCAATCGAAATATATTGGGAACGGCAATGGCATTGTCTATATTCGTGTGGCAGATCACGGCGATGATGCAATCGGCGATGATTGGTCGAGCTTTGGATTTGATGCCGGGGCTAAGTGGATATCAGTGGATGTTTCTGATCTTGGCCGCAGGTGCTTATGCCGCATGCGTTGCTATTGCAGCAATATTGTATGGACTTAAGCGCGGCAAGCTGCATTTTTCCGCTTGAAAAGTTTGGAAATAATGCTGGAAAGATATTGACAAGTATACGCAGCTATGATAACATTCAAAACATAGTTGAAAACGATGAATTATGTTTGACGGGGTGATGGGACTGCAAAAAATAGTTGTTGTTGTTCTGTTGTTGACAAGCCTTTTAATCGGGGGCTGTCAAAATAAAGAAGAACACCTTAAAGTTGCTGTTGTTCCGGGATTACAAGCAGATATCATGAAAGAAGTCAAAAAATCTGCAGCAAGAGATGGTTTAGACATTGAAATCATCATGTGCAGCGATTATATGGAACCGAATGATCTTCTGAATAAAAATGAAGTGGATGCAAATAGTTATCAGCCAGAGCAATTTCTCGATTGGCAGTTAATGGATCGTGGCTATGATTTTGCTATCTTGGCAAAGACGGTATTACTGCCCCTTCGTATGTATTCCCATAAAATTGGGGCTTTAGCAGAATTGCCTAAGGGAGCAAGTGTCGTTATTCCAGCGGATGCAATCAACGCAAGCCGGGCAATTAAGCTTTTGGCTCAAAGCGGGCTGATCGTTTTGCGCGATAGTCAAGCTAGCGAAGTGAGCTTGACGGAAATCGTTCAAAATCCCCTGGAACTGAAAATCGAGAAAGTCGATGCCTTGTCTATGGGGGATTTTTGCGAACAGGCTGATTTATTGGTGATGGGAACGAGCATTGCCGAGGAAAATGGTTTTGTTTCTCCGCATGACATAATGTATGAAGAAGGAACGGATTCTCCTTATGTTGATGTGATTGCAGTGCGTTCAGCCGATGTGAATAAAAAAGCTATGCAAAAACTTGTGAAAGCATATCAGTCTGTTCAAGTAAAAGAATTTATTGAAAAAGAGTTTGGCGGCAAAGTAGTTGCCACATGGTAAGCAGAGGAAAGAGGGGTTGTTTGAATGATAAAACTATCGCACATTGAAAAGACATACGATGGCGCGGATGGCCCGGTCAAGGCACTAAAAGGGATAGACTTAGAAATAAAACGCGGTGAAATCTACGGAATCATAGGCCTAAGTGGTGCCGGCAAAAGTACGTTGATTCGCTGCATCAATATGCTTGAACGACCTACCGCAGGTAAGGTCATCGTTGATGGACAGGATCTCACGGCGTTATCGGATAAGGAACTTCGCGCTGTGCGCAAAAATATAGGAATGATTTTTCAGCATTTTAACTTATTGTCTTCAGCGACAGTTTATGATAACATTGCGTTTTCTTTGCGCCTTGCCGGGGCTGATGCGGCTTCAATCAAAGCCAAAGTCGACCCGCTTTTGGATTTGGTCGGGCTTAAAGATAAAGCACATCAATATCCAGCGCAGCTTTCTGGCGGACAGAAGCAGCGTGTCGGCATAGCTAGGGCACTTGCTAGTGATCCAAAAGTACTTCTTTGTGATGAAGCGACGTCGGCGCTTGATCCGCAGACAACGAAATCGATTCTTGAACTCATAAAAGATATCAATAAAAAGTTGCAGCTCACGGTTGTTCTGATCACACATGAAATGCAAGTTATCAAGGAAATTTGCGATAAGGTCGCAGTAATAGAACATGGTGTGATTGCAGAAGAAGGTACGGTTTTGGAAGTATTTACAAATCCGCAGAAACCAATCACCAAAGAATTCATCAGTGTCGTAATCAGCAATGAATTACCAAGTGCTTTCCGTAATGCGGAGATTTCACAAACACCGCAGCCGGGCAGCCATTTGCTCGTTCGTCTGACTTTTATTGGTGATTCAGCTGATGATCCGGTCATTGCCGGGCTCATTCGCAATTTTGCGGTAGAGGTCAGTATTTTGTTTGGCAATCTCGACCATATCAAGCTTACGCCGTATGGCCGCATGATCATTGGGATTACAGGAGAAGTTGCTGATATCGAAAAGGCATTGGAATACCTGCAATCCAAAGAATTAAAGACGGAGGTGATTGGTTATGTCACAAGACATGCTCTCCTTGCTGATTAAGTCTCTGGGCGAGACCATTTACATGGTGGCTGTTTCCATGGCAATTGCTAGCGTCATTGGCATCCCTCTCGGGGTTTTGCTCGTCACTACTGCCAAAAATCAGATTTTAGAATTTGTTGTTTTTAATCGCATATTGGCTGGAATCGTCAATGCAGTTCGTTCGGTTCCATTTATTATATTGATGGTGGCCATTATTCCTTTGACGCGTATGATTGTCGGCTCATCGATTGGGACGACGGCGGCGATGGTTCCTTTGACGATTGCGGCGATTCCTTTTATTGGTCGTCAGGTCGAGACCTCTTTGCGTGAAGTCGAATACGGTGTTGTCGAAGCCGCTTTAGCTATGGGCGCGACGCCATTTCAAATCATTTGGCATGTGCTTTTGCCAGAAGCTGTATCTGGTATCATTTCGCAGCTGACTACAGTTGTCATTGGCCTTGTAGGCTCTTCTGCCATGGCCGGTGCGATTGGCGGTGGCGGTCTTGGGGATTTGGCGATTCGTTATGGTTACCAGCGTTTTCGACCAGAAGTCATGCTGGCGACGGTCATCGTTTTGATTATTTTAGTGCAGATTGTCCAGTTTGCCGGTAATTTTATGGCAAAAAAATTGAATAAACGATAATGGCAATAGCCTGGATTCCAGGTAAAATAAAGACAGACAATAAAGTCTGTCATTTTAGGAGGAATATCTATGAAAAAAATATCCCTGATTTTGGTATCTTTATTCGTTATTGTAATGGCAGTAGCCGGCTGTGGCAGCGATGATAAAAAAGCTGCGGAACAGCCAAAATCAAGTGGGGCTAAGACGGTATTAAAAGTTGGCGCCAGTGCTGTACCACATGCAGAAATTTTGCAGGTAGTAAAACCTATTTTGGAAAAAGAAGGAATCGATCTCCAGATTGTTGAGTTCAGTGATTATGTACAGCCAAATCTCGCACTTAATGACAAAGAGCTCGATGCAAATTATTTTCAACATGTTCCTTATTTAGAGAATTTTGTTGCAGAACATAATGTAAATCTTGTAAGCGCAGCCGGGATCCATATTGAACCGATGGGCGTATATTCAAAGAAAATAAAAGACCTGAAGGAAATCAAAGATGGCGCAGCTATCGCTATTCCTAATGATCCTACCAATGGTGGACGTTCTTTGCTTCTTTTAGAAAAAGCTGGACTGCTTAAACTTAAAGATGGTGTAGGCGTAAAGGCTACGGTACAGGATGTCGTCGATAATCCAAAACATTTGCAGTTCAAAGAAGTTGAAGCAGCACAGGTACCTCGTGCACTTGAAGACGTTGATGCAGCAGTCATCAACACAAACTATGCAATGCAGGCGGATCTCGTGCCGACAAAAGATGCTCTGATCATCGAAGACAGTTCTTCGCCGTATGTAAATATCGTCGCTGTACGCAAGGGGGATGAAAATCGTCCAGAAATCCAGGCTTTGATCAAAGCTTTGAAATCCGATGATGTGAAAAAATTCATCAATGAAAAATACAAAGGTGCAGTAGTTCCTGCATTCTAAAATATCGCAAGAAAATAAAACCAATCAGATGCAATTCTGATTGGTTTTATTTTTTTTCAAAAAAATTTTAATTATTAGCAGGATTTTGCGATTAAAAGACAAATATAACACTATTACTAAAATTAAAATTTAGCAATACCAAATTAATTGCAGCTGAAACTGCAAGATAGGGATAAGGGGAGTGTTATGAAAACTTTTAAACTCACACAGAAAGAAATGTCTTTTTTAGCCGAACGGTATCAAACACCGTTATTGACGGTATCTTTGGAACAAATCGCGTATAACTACTTATTTTTACGCAATAATTTACCAAGGGTCCGTGTCTTTTATGCAATGAAGTCCAATCCGGCGCAGCCCGTATTAGAAAAAATGGCTGCTTTAGGATCTAGTTTTGATGTTGCATCCGCCGGTGAGATTCGCCGATTAGGAGACATGGGAGTTCCGGGAGAGCATATGATTTATGCAAATCCGGTCAAGACGCCGCGCAGTTTGAAACTTGCCGCAGAATATGGCGTCAATAAATTTACATTCGACAGTGAGAGCGAAGTCTATAAGATGGCTCAGTACGTGCCGGGCAGTGATGTATTGCTGCGAGTGCGCATCGACCATTCAACAGCTCTTGTTGATTTAAATAAAAAGTTTGGAGCCGCGCCAGAAGATGTAATGTATCTTTTGCGTTTGGCTAGAGAACAGGGACTCAATGCCAGAGGCCTTTGCTTCCATGCAGGCAGTCAATTGCTTTCAACACAGTCACATACGCATGCCTTAGAGCTTTGTCGCCGCTTGTTCGATGAGGCCAAGGCAGAAGGCTTTGATTTGGATATACTCGATATTGGTGGCGGTCTTCCAGTACCGGCGCCGAATATGGAATTTGATTTGAAAGAGATGGTACAAAATATCCATGCTGATTTGGAACGTCTTTTTCCAGATACGGAAATTTGGGCAGAGCCAGGCCGTTATATTTGCGGGACGGCAGTGAATTTCATTACAAGTGTCATCGGAACACAAAAACGCAATGGGCAGGACTGGTACTTCCTCGATGATGGGGTTTATGGCGCATTATCGGGAATTATCTTTGATCATTGGTTTTATGAATTTGAGACCTTTAAAAGTGAGGAAGAGATTCCGGTTACATTTGCTGGGCCGAGCTGTGACTCTTTGGACATTCTTTACCGGGATCGTTTTAGCCCGAAGCTTGAAATCGGCGATTGCATATTGGTGCCGAATTTTGGTGCATATACATCAGCTTCAGCGACGACTTTTAATGGTTTTGAAAAAGCTCCAATCCTCGTATGGGAAGATATCAAAGATAATATTTCAGCCAGGCAGCAAAAACAAGGCGAGAGCATTGTTGCAGTGAGTTGATAATCAATTTTAATAAAAGTGAGATGAAAAGATATTAAGATGTTCAATGGGACGATAGTAAATGCATTCGTTATTTTGGTAGTCTTGGCTGCTATTTATGTGAAATGGACAGGCGAAGGCGCACAGACGATTTTTCGTCAGTCGGATATTTATATCTTGGCAGGAGCGCTTTTGGCATTGGTCGTTTTGCGGATATTTCGCAGGAACAGACAAAATGATGAGAATAAGAAACATTCAGCAAAGAAATAGATGAATGGATTTGTGGATAATCTTGCAAAAGCAAGGTTATCCACTTTTTTGTGCACAAAAACGGGTAATATGTGGATAACTATTTTACAAATGTAAGGATATTTCTTACATGGAGAGATTTTGACCTGTGGATAAAACTTATCCACAGGCTCTGAATATGTTGATAAGTTTTTTTGCGAATGAAAATAATATTGCACTGTCAGCAAATGCAGAGTAAAATCACAGTAGAATAAGTATTTAGGTGGGATAGATAGATATGGTGATGGTAAAAAATGAAAGCAGTGATAAAGCGCTAAACCAAATATACCGTGAAGTGGTCAGCACAATCGAGAGCAGTAAGTCACAAATTTTTGACATTTACGAAAAGGCGTGTCGAGAAATCGAACTTACCAAACAGGATTTATCAGTACTTACATATCGTGTAGAGTCTATTATAGAGCGTGTCGATCAATTAAAAATTGAAGCACAACAAAAAAAGCAGGAGCTTGCCAGAGTCAGCAAAAATTTCTCGTCATATTCAGAAGCGGACATTCGGCGCTGCTATGGCGAGGCAGAGACTGCTCAGGTCGAGCTTGCAATTGCGATTGAACAAGAAACACAGCTTCGTCAGCAACGCGACCGAACGCAGATCCGATTGCATGCAGTTACGGAGACGGTCAACAACGCCAAAAACCTGGCAATCCAGATTGGTGTGGTCATTGGGTATCTAGGTTCTCAACTTGGGGATGTAGTCAATCAGTTAGAGCTTGCTAATAAGGGGAAATTGCTTGGCATACAGATCATTACAGCACAAGAAAACGAACGATTGCGTCTATCGAGAGAGATTCATGATGGACCGGCCCAGTCAATGGCAAATCTTATTTATCAGGCAACGATATGTGAACGGATGATCGATGTCGACCCCGGGGCTTCAAAGATTGGGCTGCGTGAGTTTAGGGAACAAACTAGAGATTGTCTTACCGAAATACGGCAGGTCATCTTTGATTTAAGGCCGATGTCTTTGGATGATTTAGGTTTGCAGGCAGCTTTACAGCAGTATTTGGTGAAATTTAAGGAACGCAGCAATATCGATGTTCGGTTCGAAACAGAAGGAACGGTTGTCCCTATCAATAAATTTGTTGAGGTAAGTTTTTTTCGGATTGTCCAGGAAGCTTTGAATAATATATATCAACACGCTAATACAAAAACTGCAGCGGTTTTTTTACGATACAATAAAGATAATATATCGGCTGTCATCGAAGATCATGGGGTCGGTTTCGATACGGAACAGCAACCGCCTCCAATAAAACCAGGTGAGGTGCCAGAACATTTTGGTATTACGGGGATGCGTGAACGTGCCAGCATCATCAAGGCGCAGTTGATCTTTGCTTCTAATCCAGGGCATGGAACGAAAGTCCGGTTGCTTTTGCCATTAGAAGACGTGATATAAGGAAAGTGTGGGGATTTTTTGAAGGACGAACAAAAGAGTGCACCACTGATTGACGCTATGCGTGCTTATGTCGCCGATGGCGCGACGGCATTTCATACACCAGGCCACAAACAAGGCAAGGGGATAGCGGAATCATTTCGAGATTTTGTTACGCCGCTCGGCTTGAAAGCAGAAGTTTCGCTCATGGCAGAACTTGATGATTTGCATGAACCGACGACTTGCATTAAAGCGGCGCAAGATTTGGCTGCTGATTTATATGGAGCCGATGCTTCTTATTTTGTCGTGAATGGTACAAGCGGAGCGATTCAAGCGATGATTTTGGCGGCGCTTGATCCGGGGGAGAAAATCATTATACCGCGAAATGCACATCGATCGATTATCGCGGGAATAATGCTCAGTGGAGCGCAGCCTATTTTTGTGCAGCCGGTCATTGATGAAGAACTTGGCATTGCCATGGGCATAACGGTGGATGCCTTGAACAAGGCAATTGAAGAAAATGAGGATGCCAAGGCTGTTTTAGTAATCAATCCGACCTATTACGGAGTTGCATCGGATATTACTGCGCTTGCACAAATAGCCCATGAACATCAGATGCTGCTGCTCGTCGATGAAGCGCACGGACCGCATTTGCGATTTGATGCATCACTTCCTCTGCCAGCACTTGATGCTGGAGCCGATATCGTGGCGCAAAGCACGCATAAAATACTGAGTTCCTTGACGCAGACGTCGATGCTTCATGCCAGATATGGCCGTATTGACCCGGATCGTCTGCAAATGATGGTAAGTCTCGTGCAGTCGACAAGCCCTAACTATTTATTGCTGGCCTCACTGGATGCAGCTCGTCAGCAAATGGCAATTGAGGGGAAAGAACGTATTGGCCGCGCAGTTCATTTGGCCAATACATTAAGGCAGAAAATCAATCAAATTGATGGTCTATATTGCTTTGGTGAAGACAGAGTAGATAAGCCGGGAATCTTTTCTCTTGATTGGACCAAATTGACTGTTACGGTTTCAGGGCTGGGAATCACAGGACCAGAGGCAGAGCAAATCCTTAGGCATCGGCATAAAGTGCAATGTGAGTTATCGGATATGTATAATGTCCTCTTCATCATATCGTTGGCGGATACTGAAAAAGAAGGGGAAATCCTTTTGCAGGCTTTACGCTCTTTAGCGGCTGAACGCCGAGAAAAAGAGATATCACCGAGAAAGGTTATTTTACCAATGATGCCACCAGCAAAGATTTCACCGCGACAGGCACTTTTTAGCAAGAATCGTCAAGAAGATTTTGATTTAAGTGCCGGTTGCGTGGCGGCCGAGATGATTACATTTTATCCGCCGGGAATACCAATCATCTGTCCAGGGGAAATCATTACCCGGGAAATTATCGAGTATGTCCGGGCAATGCAGGCGATAGGCCTTAAGGTTGTTGGACCAGTAGATGCAAAGCTCAATACAATAAAAGTGGTGAAATGATGAAGGGAAAATTAATTATAATCGAAGCCGGAGATGGGTGCGGCAAGGCTACGCAAACCAAGGCTTTGTTTGAACATTTACAGCGTGATGGCAGACGTATTCGCCAGGTGGAATTTCCTGATTATGGGAGTGAATCTTCGGCATTGATCAAGCTTTACTTAAAAGGTGAATTTGGCAAACACGCCGACGATGTGAATGCTTATGCAGCTTCAACTTTTTTTGCTGTAGATCGATATGCTTCTTTTCGAATGAATTGGAAAAAAGACTATGATGAGGGTGCTATTATTTTGGCGGATCGTTATACGACTTCTAATATGGTGCATCAAGCAGTAAAAATAAAGAATGCAGAAGAACGACAATGCTTTTTGGATTGGCTGTGGGATTTTGAATTTAGCAAAATGGGTTTGCCGATACCAGATGCCGTTGTTTTTCTCGATGTTCCGCCGCAAATCAGCAATGAATTGATTGCCAAAAGGGCACAGGCAGAGCATAGTGTAAAAGATATTCATGAAGCAGATCAAGAGTACTTGAAACGCTGTTATGGTGCATATCAGGAATTGGTTGGAAAATATGATTGGCTAAAAGTCGATTGCACGAAAGATGGGCAATTGAAGACGGTAGAAGAGATTCATCAGGCTGTTTACGAGGCCGTTTGCCAAAGATTATAAAAAAGAATAGAGACGACGAATAAAAGGCGGTGGCAAATTTTTATTTTGCCACCGCCTTTTATTGCTTATTGTCTGGAAAACAATTATAATTTATATATACTGGGTATTTATGATTTTATCGCAACCGAAAGGTAATTGCAGCAGCGGAAAAGGATGTTGACTATGAAAATAGATGGATTGAGCACGCGTAGAACAATTTCGACTTTTGAACGTGATGTAAAGACACGTACGAAAGAAGCGGAAGATGACTTTTCTACGGAATTGTCACAAAGCCAGGACAATATGTCAACAGAAAAGCTTACTGATTTATTAAATAAGATAACAGAGCAAGGTGCTAGGCTTACGCAAACACCTACCTATGATGAGCTCAAGTCCTATCGTGATTTGGTAAAAGAATTTGTGGGTGAAGCGGTTTCAAGAATGTACAGTATGCAGTCGCAGTCCGGTTGGGATAGGATGGGGCGGCAAAAGACCTATACGACAGTACGAAAAATCGACAAAAATTTAGAAGAAATGGCTGAAGAAATTCGGCTGGGACAGGCAGATCCGTTGAAGATTGCAGCAAAACAAGATGTTATTCGCGGAATGCTTGTGGATTTATACATGTGATGGAAATAAATTGGAATAAAATCATTGGACATGAAGAAAATATTGCACAGCTAAAGCAGCTGCTGCAGGAAGACCGTTTGCCACACGCACTTCTTTTCTGCGGGGCCTATGGCATTGGCAAATTTCTGACTGCACAGGTTTTGGCTGCAGCCTTGCTTTGTACGGGCGAACGGCCAGCTTGTGGGACGTGTCCGTCTTGTCAGGCTTTTTTATCAGGAACTCATCCTGATTTTTACAGGATTGAACCGGAAGGGAAAACCGTCAAAATGATTAAGATCGAACAGATTCGAAACCTGCAGGCGGAGATTTCACGGGCACCGTATTTATCGGACAAAAGGGTCGTCATCATCGATCAGGCTGATAAAATGAACGAGCCAGCTGCCAATAGTCTGCTTAAGACATTGGAAGAGCCGACAGGACAGATTGTATTCATCTTAGTGGCGGCAAGCCGCGACGCATTGCTTGATACGATTATCTCGCGTTCGATGCCGCTGCCCTTTAATCCGTTAAGGCGGGAAGACTTAGCATCCGCGCTTGTGGCACGGGGGATTGACATAGAAAATGCCTCTGTTTTGGCGGGCTTGGCCGAAGGCAGCTTTGGCAGAGCGCTTGATCTTAGTGAGCATGATGGTTTGGCTCACCGCGATGCGGTTTTGGATTTTTTGACGCACCTGCCAAATTTTTCGTTAGAAGAGATTTGGGCAGAAAGCCAGAAACTTGGCGATTATACGAGAGAAGAACTGCAAGAGACGATCTCGTATCTCAATATGCTTTTGCGTGATTTATTGGTTTTAAGTGATGAGGCAGGGCAAGAGCCTTTATACAACAGTGACCGCGTTGAAGAGCTCAAGCGGCAATTAGCCGATTGGGATATGCCTAAAATATTTTCAGCATTGGCTGCGAGCAATACAGTCCAGCAGAGACTGCGCTCAAATGCGAATACGCGCCTGTTGATGGAACAGTTTTTATTAAAGATACGTGATTTGAAATAGAGGGGGCTGCACAGTGCAGACAGTTGTGGGAATACGGTTTAAAGAAGCCGGTAAGATATATTATTTTGGCCCGGGCCAGCTAAAGTTAGCACAAGGCGATGATGTCATCGTCGAGACGGTCCGTGGCGTAGAGTACGGTATGGTGGTCATTGGTCCACGTGAGGTCGAAGACGATAAAATCGTTTCGCCGCTAAAGACGGTAAAATGCAAAGCAACACCGGCAGACCGCAATAAGGTCAAAGAAAACAAGGCCAAAGAAGAGGAAGCTTTCAAGATATGTGAGAAGAAAATTGCTTCGCACAAATTGCCAATGAAGCTTATTGAAGTGGAATACACTTTTGATGTGAATAAAATCATCTTTTACTTTACGGCGGATGGCCGTATTGATTTTAGAGAGTTGGTCAAGGATTTGGCCGCAGTTTTTCGTACAAGGATTGAACTTCGCCAGATCGGTGTCCGTGATGAAGCAAAACTCATCGGTGGTATTGGCTGCTGCGGACGACCTCTTTGCTGCGCGACGTTTTTGGGCGATTTTGAACCTGTGTCGATTCGCATGGCAAAAGATCAGAACCTGTCGCTCAACCCGACTAAAATATCGGGTATTTGTGGCCGGCTGATGTGCTGCTTGAAATATGAAAATGATTGCTATTGCAATAATGGTGCAGGCGGGAATTGCCGCAAGAAGATTGTTGCGCCAAAACAGGGCAGTCGTGTCGTGTCAGTCGATGGCGAAGGGAAAGTCATTTCTCTCAACAATCAACGCCGTACGGTGACGATTTTGCTTGACGACAAAAAGACGATTGTTGCATCCTGGGAGGATGTAGTAGAAAAAGATGAAGAGTGAGCTTCGCCCAGGAGAACGAATAGATGATCTTTTAGTTGGTGGAATGAAGATCATTCAAAATGAAAAAGAGTTTTGTTTTTCGCTCGATGCAGTGTTATTGGCTCATTTTGCTTCGGTAAGGAAACATTTTAAAGTCATCGACCTTGGCACAGGCACCGGCGTGATTCCATTGCTGCTTGCAGATCAAGTACACCATATTGAAGCTCTTGAGCTAAATCCGGTCATGGCAGATTTGGCCGCCCGTAATGTTGTTCTTAATGGATTGCAGGAAAAAATCACCATTAAAGAAGGGGATTTGCGTCAAATCCGTGAGCTCTATGCAGCTGAAGGCGCGGATTTGGTTGTATCCAATCCACCGTATCGTCCCTTGCAGCATGGACAGGTCAATGAACTCGATGGCGTGGCAAGAGCTCGTCATGAACTCACGGCAAATCTTGGGGATGTCATTCGAGCAGCTAGATATGCCTTGAAGTTTCGCGGCAGGTTCGCTATGGTTCATTTACCCGAACGCCTTGGGGAAATCATTGTCATGCTGCATCAAAACCAGATGGAACCCAAGCGTTTGTGTTTTGTTCATCCCAAATTAGATAAAGAGCCGACGATGGTTCTCATAGAAGGCATTGTCGGAGGGAATCCAGGCGGTCTCAAGGTTGAACCGCCAATCATTGTCCATCGTGAAGATGGCAGCTATACCAATGAAATCAAGAAATATTTCTATGAGGAAGATCATAATGGATGAGACAATAAAAAAAGGAACGTTATATTTATCTGCGACGCCGATCGGTAATTTAGCAGATATGACATATAGAGCAGTGCAGATCCTAGGGCAGGTCAATCTTATCGCTGCGGAGGATACGCGCCATACGCGAAAGCTTTTGTCGTGTTATGATATACATACTAAGCTTACGAGTTATCATGAACACAATAAATTTACCAAAGGTCCCGAACTCATCGAATATTTGCTGACGGGTGAAGATCTTGTTGTTGTCAGCGATGCCGGTTTGCCGGGAATCGCTGACCCTGGGAGCCACCTTGCCGAATTGGCGATTGCTGAGGGAATCATAGTGACACCGCTTCCCGGAGCGAATGCGGCTTTATCTGCATTGATTTGCTCGGGGCTCGACACGACGATGTTTACCTTTGTCGGTTTTTTACCGAAGACGACGAAAAAGCGACGGGATGTTTTAGAGAAAATTAAGCAACGAGAAGAAACGCTGCTTTTTTACGAAGCGCCACATCATTTGAAGGCGACGCTAAAAGAGTTGAATCATACCTTTGGTTCAGCGCGTCCGGCTGCAGTTGCTCGTGAACTCACCAAAAAGTTCGAAGAGTTCATTCGCGGCCCATTGGGCGATTTAGCAGCGCATTTTGACGAAATTCAGCCTCGGGGCGAATTTGTCATCGTTGTTTCTGGCTGTGATGCTGAAACAATATTGGCGGAAGAAATGGCACAAAAGGGCAATGCACTTTCACCAGCCGAACTGGTTGAAAGCCTGCTTGCTGATGGAATAGATAAAAAAATGGCAATGAAGCAGGCAGCTGTAACCCTGGGGATTAGCCGCAGAGATGTTTATCAAGCTGTTTTAGAAGCGGAAAAAGAATAAAACGCACAAAAATAAAAGCAGGACCAATGGAAACCGTATCATTCCATGGTTCTGCTTTTATATATTTCCAGGGAGAATGTCAAACAATCATTCTTTGTCGTTATGGATTTCCTGCAAACAATCGTTACAGATATTTCTTCCTTTGAATTTGATTACATTGTCTGCATTGCCGCAAAAGATGCAAGAACAAGATGGTTCGTATTTTCGCAAAATAATACGATCCTGGTCTACGTAGATTTCTAATGCATCTTTCTCTTCAATCCCCAACGTGCGCCGTAGTTCGATAGGAATTACGACACGGCCGAGTTCATCAACCTTGCGTACAATACCGGTGGACTTCATGATGCATCACTCCTCAATTTTATTTCTATGGCATAAGCCTAAGAATGTCACGCCTGAACCTGGTTAAATAGTACCATAATTTGAAAATTATTGCAAGAAAATTTGCAGAATATAATGAATTGTTTAGGGCACTTATTCATGCGGAAAATATAGGTTTTAAGCGGTAAAACGATGCGAAGGCAATTCTGGAGAAACGAGCTGAAAACAAAATTTTTCAC
>RCMY010004909.1_pt1 | contig 14817 bp, 14 predicted proteins | sample 2041341 | NCBI WGS metagenome assembly RCMY01 (sample SAMN09708234, study PRJNA481090) | Marine sediment metagenome, whole genome shotgun sequencing project.
GGTCACCCTGGCCGCTCAGTCAACCCTCAACCTCGACTACACAGTGACTCTTCGGCGCAAGGATGGCGCCCTGCGCTGCCCCGCTTGTGGAGCAGACACCGTCACCGATCAGAGCGCCGCAGGCCCCACCCGCTGCCGCTCAGTGGCTTGGTGCTCCTCCTGCCGCAATGTCGTCGAGGTGATGAAATGAATGTCTACGAAGTGTTCCTGAAGAAGGCGGGCAAGGACGAGTTCCGCCACGCCGGCTCGCTCGAGGCACCCGATGCCGAGATGGCCATCATGTACGGCCGCGAAAGCTATGCCAGACGAGCCGAGGGGGCCGAGATGTGGCTGGTCGAGCGATCCAACCTGATCGAAGCCGACCCCGATTTCATGGCTGCCAACGCCGACAAGCCCCACCGCCACAACGACGGTTCTGCCGTCGCTGAACGGCGGAAACGAACCAGGGAACAGTCATGACCACCCTCTCCCCCGCCGCACGCGATTACCTGCTGACACTCGCCGATGACGAGCACATGATCGGTGCCCGCCACACGGCGTGGATCGGCATGGGACCGTTCCTCGAAGAGGACCTCGCCTTCTGCTCGATTGCACAGGATGAGCTTGGCCACGCCATAGCGCTCTACCGGCTCATCACCGGCGACGAATCGATCACCGGCGTCGAGGTCGACGCGCTCGCCCTCGGGCGCACGCACGACGAGTATCGCTCATCCTGGCTCTGCGAATGGCCGACCGACGACTGGGCTTCTGCCCTCGTCCGCCATTGGCTCTACGACCTCGCCGAGCACCTTCGTTGGCAAAACCTCGCCTCGTCGACCGTGACCGAGGTCGCAGCGCTGCTGCCAGGGATCGAACGGGAAGAGTCTTTCCACCGACATCACGCCACCAGCTTGCTCGACCGGGTCCTTGCCGCCTCCGGCCCGACCGATGCCCGAGCTCAGCTCAACCGAGCCTTGGCCGAGCTCGCACCGGTCGCTGACTCGTTGTGGGTGGCGCCGCTACTCGAAGCTGATGCAATCAACGAGGGAGTAGCCGCGCTGACCTTCGCCGAACTCGGCGTGCGCTGGCACACGACCGTCACGGCAGAACTCACCCGTCTCGGCCTCGACGCAACCTTGACGGTGTCGCCGCAGGCTGATCGCTCTGTCCGCTCGCCGCACTTCGCCGCGCTGCACACAGATCTCAACGCGGTCCGGGTCGAAGACCCAACCGCTATCTGGTAGGCCGGGACGGCGCTGAGCGCCCCGAACCGGGGGCTGACGGCCGTCGAAACTGAGGGCCGCAAACCCGGGGTTTGGAGTGCTTAGATCTCGGCGCCGAGGTAGGCGGCGATGACGTCTGGGTTGGCCTGGATCTCGTCTGGCAAGCCGGTACCGATTGGCTTGCCGAAGTCGACGACCAGGATGCGGTCGGCGATGTCCATCACAAGACCCATGTCGTGCTCGACCATGATGATCGAGATGCCAAGTTCTTCTCGGATGTCGAGGATGAAGCGGGCCATGTCCTCGGTCTCTTCGAGGTTCATGCCAGCCACGGGCTCGTCCAGCAGCAACAGTTCGGGCTCCATCGCCAGGGCTCGAGCAAGCTCGACCCGCTTCTGGAAGCCATAGGGCAGGAGCGCCACAGGGAACTTGCGCCACTGGTTGATCTCGAGGAAGTCGATGATCTCTTCGACCTTCTCGCGATTCTCCATTTCCTCTTTCTTGCCCGCCCCGAACCACTTCATGCCCTGGAACCAGTTGCCGTGCATCCGGATGTGACGACCGGTGAGGATGTTGTCGATCACCGTCATCTGCGGGAAGAGCGCAATGTTCTGGAAGGTTCGAGCGATTCCCAGATTCGCGACAGCGTCAGGCCGGAAGCCCATGATGCTCTCGCCCTTCCAACGGATGTCGCCCTCTTGCGGGCGGTACACCTGACTGATCGAGTTGAAGACCGAGGTCTTGCCCGCACCGTTCGGGCCGATGACGGCGAACAGTTCACCCTCATTGACATGAAAGCCGACGCCGTCGATGGCGGTGACGCCGCCGAATCGAAGGGTGATGTCCTCGACCTCGAGTATTTTCTTTGGTTCGCTCATGATGCCCACTTCTTCCGGCGCTTGTAGTGCTTGACATCTCGGAACGACTTGCGTTCCCCGCCATCACCTTGGTGGAGGCCGAGATAGAACTCTTTGACGTCGTCATCGGCCAGGAGCTTCTCGCCCGTGCCATCCATGACGACCTTGCCGCTTTCCATGATGTAGCCCTTCTCGGCAATTGACAGGGCCATCATCGCGTTCTGTTCGATGAGCAGGACGCTCATGCCCTCTGCATTGAGGGTCTTGATCACGTCTCGCACCTGCTGAACAAGCAGCGGGGCCAGACCGAGAGATGGTTCGTCGAGGATCAACAGCTTCGGCTCGGCCATCAGTGCACGGCCGATTGCCAGCATCTGCTGCTCACCGCCAGACATGTAGCCAGCGAGCTGCTTGCGTCGCTCTTGCAGGCGTGGAAACAGTTCCATCACCTTGTCGTATTGAGCGGCCACTCGAGGCTTGCTCTTGTTGGTGAAGGCGCCTGTGGCCAGGTTTTCATCAACCGTGAGCTCGCCGAAGCAGCGACGACCCTCCATGACCTGGGAGATACCGCCCTCGACGATCTTCGATGGGTTCAACGAACCGATATCGACCCCGTCGTAGGTGATCGTGCCTTTCGTGATGCCGCCGCCGTGGTTGCCCAACAGACCAGTGATCGAGCGAGCGGTGGTGGTCTTGCCAGCACCATTCGATCCCAAGAGCGCGACGATGGCGCCATCGGGCACGTCGATCGTGAGGCCCCGAAGAACCAAGATCACCTCGTTGTACACCACCTCGAGGTTGGAGATTTCCAGCATCGTTTCACTCCTGGGTTCGGGTCTGGCGTTCCTTCAATTGCTCTTGCCTTCGGTGTGGCCGGGCCGGGGTGTCGCCACCCCGACCCGCTTCACAATTCACTTACCTATCAGATGCACGGACCATCGAATTCGAAGCCAGCCAGGACGTCAGAGACGAACGGACCCTCTTCGAGAATGAGACCCGTGGATCCGGCGCCAACGCTCATCGGCTGGAGATCGAACGCCGTGGCGTCCACGTCGAACATGTAGGTCTCACGAACGACGATGTCGTTGTAGTCACCGAAGAAGCTCTGGTTCGGAGCGAGCCCCTTGAAGTCCACTTCGATTTCACTTGCGGCTTGAACAACACCCGCACGGGTCATATCGCCATCGCTGACGGCCTGCTCGAGGACCTGCTGAACCAGCATGCCTTCGATCCAACCGAAGGCGTAGACGTCAGACAGGGGCAGATCGGGACGGCGAGCCGTCATCTCTCGGACCATGTCTTGCATGCCCTGGCTGTCGTTGCTGTTCCACGCCACCTGGTAGGTGGAGTGGGTCCAGAACTCATCGAACTCAGCTGCGAAGTCCGACGCGAGGTGGACCTTGTAGTCGAAGCTCGGGGCGAGTTGCCGGACCAGTAGGCTTCGAAGCCCTGGCTGACTGCGCTACCGAAGACATCGAGGGTTTCGCCACCGGTTGTGGTCATCCACACCATGTTGGCGCCTGAGCTGACGAGCTGGGAGATGACCGCTGTGCGATCGTCGCCAGCAACCTGGTCGGTGCCGTCATAGACGACCTCGATACCAAGGGCTTCAGCGGCAAGTGCGGCGCCGATGGCACCGTCGAGTCCGTACTCACCCGGACGGCTCATGATTGCAAGAGCCGGGGTGTTCCCGTCGGCCTCGACCTGTGCGGCGAGGTAGGAGATGCCATTCATCGACTCTGCGCAGTACGTGGACTGCTTGCCGAGAATGTTCGGGTTGGCTGGCCACAGTGATGCCCAGCTCAGCGGGACGACGAGCATGTCGTCATCGGTGGCATCTTCTGCGATGGCAGCGGTGATCGGGGAACCGGTGTTCTCCGAAATCATCAGTACGCCCTCTTCGCCTTCTTGGGCGAGGATTTCGTAGTTTTCGATGCCCTTGTCGGTGGCGTAGCCACTGTCGAGGATGACCAATTCGACGTCACGGCCGCCGATGCCGCCGTTTTCGTTGACCCATTCCCAATACACGGTCTGGGATTCAACGATTTCGGCCACGAGCGAAGCGAACGGACCGGAAAGATCGGCGTTGATGCCGATGCGGATTGCGGTAGCGGTCACGCCTGAGTCGGTGGTGAGCTCGGCGGGGTCGCCAGCCTCTTCCTCCATCGCCTCATCGTCTTCTTCGGCTGCATCGTCGCCATCGTCGGACCCGGCGTCATCGCCAGCGTCCTCGGTGGTGGCGGTGTCGCCATCATCAGCTGCATCATCATCACTACTGCCGCAGGCGGCGGCCACAAGACCAAATGCCATCAGCAGCGCAAGCAAGCGCTTGAGTTTCATAGGGTTACTCCCCTTTTGTTTTTCGAAGGCCGACGGGTGCCGACCAAGCGATCATTCATTGATTCGGTGGATGGTGTAGCCGCTCAGCTAGTAACTGAACGGCCACCCCTTCCAATAGTTGCGAATGCGTAACCAGATCCCGAACAGCCCGAGCGGCTCGAATATCAAGAAGACAACGATGAGAACGCCGTAGATCACGAAGTTCCACTGGAACACGCTCATCGGCCAGCCAGGCGCCGTTGGCGACGTCGAGATCGGACCGAAGTCGCCTTCACCTCCACCAGTGAGCAAGAAGTTGGCGACGGCGGACATGATCCCATCGTTGGCCAACTGTTCAGCGAGCCGCGCCGTGAGGCGCTCGACGATGTTGGGCAACAGCTCGACAAATGCCGTGCCGAGCAGCGTTCCAGCGATGGTGCCGGCACCGCCGATGAGCAAGATGGCGATGAAGTCGACCGACAACAGCAAGCCGAAGTCAATCGGCGACACTCGGCCGAGGTAGGAAGCGAAGAGCGCTCCAGCGATGCCCGCATAGAAGGAGCTGATGGCGAACCCGAGCCGCTTGTACTCGAACTCGGGAACTCCCATGACCTCGGCGGCGACGTCACGGTCTCGAATCGCCTGCAGAGCTCGACCGGTACGGCTTCGAACGAGGTTCTTCGCCAACCATGTGAAGACCAGCAAGATGCCGAGCAAGAAGAAGAACTCCTTCTGCTCTTCGGCAAGATGAATCAGACCGAACCACTTGCCGTCCTCGGTGATCTCGACGAGCGGGACCTCTTCCTTCCAGATCCGGAGGTCGAGCGTCGGCCACTTGCGACCGGACTCGAAGTCGCCAGCCCATTCGGGGAGCATGCGACCCAGATGGAGACCAATGAACACGAGGCCAACGGTGACGATGGCGAGGTAGAGGCCACGCACCTTCACCGCAGCCGGCGACACGAGCACCCCGATCAGCGCTGCGACCGCTCCAGCGGCCGGCAGCCAAATCCAGATTGGAAGACCGAGCCCGCACTCACCTTGTCGCTCGAGAAGCCCGAGGTTGTCGTGGAACGGAACACAAGCCTTCCAGCTCTCTTCCTTACCGACATTGCCGCCCAACATGACCGACGTGTATGCGCCAGTGCCCATGAAGAAGGCGTGACCAAGCGACACCTGGCCGGTGACGCCAACCAGAATGTTGAGGCCAAGCGCTGCGATGGCGAAGATCACGGTGATCGTGACCGGGCTGAGCCACGTGTTGCCAAGCAACCATTTCGGCACAGATGCGAAGAACGAGTTACCCAGCGCCGTCAGGGTGATGACCAGGAGAGCCAATCCGACGAGCCCCTTTTGGAGGTAGGTCGGGAAGATGGCTGCTTCCTGCACATACGAGGTGCGCAGCAACGGCCGTCCAAACACCGGTGCCTTGGCGCCACTGGCAGCGTCGCTGTCCGATGACCGAGTCTTGGTTTCGGTGGTCACGTCAGACCCTCCGGATTTCTGGAGTGCCGAACAGGCCGTACGGTTTCACGAGGAGCACACCCAACATCACGATGTAAGGCACGATGGTCGAGTAGCCAGGTCCGAGGATGCTGGTGTACTGCGCCAGGTACTGGCCAGCGAAGATCTCGAAGAATGCAATCAAGAGACCGCCATAGATTGCTCCGACGACCGAGTCGAGCCCGCCGAGAATGATGACCGGCAGGACACGGAAGACCCAGACCGGGTGGATCTCGGCGCTCACCGAGCCCGATGGCGGCCACGGCGCCATTGCGAAGAAGATCGCCGCCAGCGCAGCGAGGGCAGCGCCGAGCGCCCATGCAATGGCGAACACTCGACCGACATTGATGCCCTGAGCCATTGCTGCCTCTTGATCAAAGGCAACGGCTCGCATCGCGATACCAAAGCGAGATCGATAGAAGTAGAAGACGGCAGTGAAGGAGATGGCAGCGGCGATCACCGCAGCGGCATAGCTCTTGGGAATGATGGCGTCGGCAATCACCCAGCTCTCACTGCCCCACGGCACACCAATGCTCCGGCCGCCAAGTGCGGTGGCATCGAGGTTGAACGGTCGAATGGCGATCTCGAGACCGAGAGTGATGACCGCCATCGCAAACAAGGGTTGACCGATCATGGGTCTGATGGCCACGCGTTCGACAATCAACCCCACGATGGCAGCAATGATCAGCGCCATCGCAACATGGAGCAGCCACAGCCCGACGCCAGCGGTTTCGCCGGCGGCTGGCGCCAGCGGATTGGTGAACGGCAGGAACGGAAAGCCACGGTCGACCACGAGGATCGACATGAAGAGCGCTCCGGCCATCGACAGGGCGCCAGCGGCAAAGTTCAGGACCTGCGTGCCCTTGAAGATGATGACGAAGCTCAAGGCGAGGATCGCATAGATCGAACCCAGTGCGATCGACTTCGTGAGCGTCTGGATGAAGATGATCACTTGTACATCTCCTCGATCAGGTCGCTGAACGAGTCATTCACAGCAGATCGCTTGAGCTTCTGCGTGGCAGTCAAGTCGCCGTCCTCATGGTCGAGCTCCTTCGGAAGCAGTTTGAACTTGCGGATGTTCTCGACCCGAGCAAACCGCTCGTTGGTCTTTTCGACCTCGGCTGCGATGAGCTCGATCACTTCGGGCTGCTCGACCAGGTCGCGATAGGTCGTGTAGGACATCTGCTTGCGCTGGGCCCAGTTGCCGACGACCTCTGGCTCGATCGCAATGAGCGCCGACAAGAACTTGCGACGATCGCCCACGACCATCGCCTCGTTGATGAACGGTGACGTCTTGAGAGCGTTCTCGATCTCCGACGGAGAGACGTTCTTACCACCAGCGGTGATGATGATGTCCTTCATTCGATCGATGATCTTGATGTGCGTGCCGTCGACCCATTCCCCGACATCTCCGGTCTTGAGCCAGCCGTCTTCGGTGAAGGTCTCCGCAGTCTTTTCCGGCTTGCCCCAATAGCCGACGAAGTTGGCGGCGTGCTTCGTCTGGATCTCGCCGGTCTCAGCGTCGATACGAACGCCGTCTTTGATGGCCGGATAAGGCTCGCCAACCGTGCCGAGCTTGACTCGGCCGTGCAGGTTCGCTGTGGCCACGGCGGTGTTCTCGGTCATGCCATAGAGCTCGTAGACGTTGAGTCCGATCCCAAGGAAGAACTCGAGTACTTCAGGAGCAACTGGAGCGGCCCCGGTGCCAGCCCAACGGACTCGACGAAGACCGAGCTTTTCGCGCAAGGATCGGAAGACCAGCACATAGCCGATGGCGTATTTGATGCGGGCGCCCGTCGTCCAGTTGCCACCGTTTTCCACACGGGAGCGACCGATGCTTCTCGCCATCTTGAGAGTGGAGTCGAGAAGAAGTTTTTTGAGCGGGCTGGAGTCGGCACCGCGGATCTGCACCGCAGCCATCAGCTTCTCCCAGATGCGAGGCACGGCGAAGAACAATGTCGGCTGGATCTCTCGCAGATCGGCGTTGACCGATTCGATGGATTCACCGAAATTGAGGACCACGCCACGACCGGCGAGGTGCCAGGTCGAGAACACGCGCTCAGCGATATGGCACAGCGGCAGGTACGTCAGCACCGAATCGTGCGGCCCGGCGAGTTTGCCTCCCGGCATGCGCTCTGGCGTGTTGACGATCATGTCCAGACCGAACTGGGCGTTGGCGTTCGTGAGCATCGCCCCCTTGGGCGGCCCCGTGGTTCCTGAGGTGTAGACCAGCGTCATCACGTCGTCCGCTTCAGCTGCTGCCATCTGATCTGTTACAGCGGAGGGATTGGCCTTGCGGTGCTCGTTACCAAGAGCGAGGAAGTCGTCCCATGCGAGAAGGCGAGGATCGTCGCTACGGCGAATGCCCCGAGGCTCGATGTAGACGATTTTCTCGACGCTCGGGAACGCTGCCGCAGGCAAATCGATGATCTTGTCTGCCTGCTCTTGGTCCTCGACGATGTGGATCTTCGCTCCACAGTCATTGAGCGTGTACTCAACCTCGGCGGCAGGGTTGGTCGGATACATGCCAACCGTGATGCCCCTGATGGCAACGGTGGCAAGGTCCATGATCACCCATTCGGGTCGATCCTCGGAGTGAATGGTGATTCGATCTCCGGTCGAGGCTCCGAGAGCGAGGAGTCCGTGAGCGGCGTCGAGCACCGTGTCCCAGACCTCTCCCCACACCATCTCGCGCCAAATCCCAAAGTCCTTCACGCGCATTGCGAGCTGCGTCGGGTGGGATTGTGCCCAGTCACGAGAACGCGAAGCGATCGTGGCCGTACTTGCTCCAGAACTAGATGCCGACGGTCGCTCGGCCACAGCAGTCATGCGTGTGTTTCCCCTTTGGTTCGAAACGAACGAGAGGCAACCTAGTGAGACGACGGTCACGCTGCAACCACAATCGTGAGGGCCTTGACGATCTGTTGACAATCTTTCACGGTCCTTGCTTTTGAGTTCAGGCGGGTCAGATGAGACGGAGGCACGTCATGGGGAAGGGTGCCCAAACGCTCAAGATCCGCTGCAGACGTGTCGTACTCCGATTCATGCGAAGAATCATCGGAGACGAAAGAGGGGCGACTTTGGTCGAAGCCGCCTTCGTCACGCTGCCCTTCATGCTTGTCATATTTGCCATCCTCGAATTCGGTCTGGCGTTCCGCACGGACCTCACCGTCGAGAACGCGAGCCAGCGCGGCGGACGGTCCGCAAGCGTTGGCGGACGGGTACCGACCGCCGACTTCCAGATCATCGAGGCGGTCAAAGACGGCCTCGACGACGGCGGCATCGCCCAGGTCGAGCGAGTGATCGTCTACCGAGCGACGTCGCCAAGCGACCCCGTGCCCGCTGGCTGTCTCGCCATCAACAACCCCGTCGGGCCCAACGGTGTCGCTGGCACCTGCAATGTCTACGGTCCAGATGCCTTCAACTCACCACTGGAGACCTCGCCTGGCGTGCCGAGCACCGAGTGGCAGTGTGCGCCTGGCGCCCGAGACGCCTTCTGGTGCCCGACCACCCGAGCGGTGTCCTTCAGCCTCGGACCACGTGACTACGCCGGCGTGTACATCGAAACAACTCATGAGTACCTCACTGGCTTCTTCGGCAGTGGGGTCCAGATCGAGGCCAACACGGTCAGCCGCCTCGAACCGGAGACCGAATGATGCGTTTCTTCCGACGAAACAACGAGCGAGGAGCTGTCGCTCTCGAGTTCGCCATCGTCATTCCCCTCCTGGCAACGCTTGCGTTCGGTGCCATCGAGATGGGGTCTGCGTGGAGTGATTCCCAGGCGGTGTTGACGTCCACGCGAACCGCAGCCCGCTCGCTGGCTCAGTTCGGTGACCAGCCGGAGGCCGATCGAGACGCTCTCCTGAGCGTCGAGGCTGCCTACGTCAACTCACCAATGACAGTCCAGGCCGTGATCATCTACGAATCAGACGACACGGTGAATGCTGGCGGAGCGCCCGATCTCTGTGTCGCGGCAGCAACCGCTGGGGTCCCATACAGCGGGCCGGAGAACTGCAACGTCTACACGGGCGCCGACTACGCCACCGCCATCTCTCCAGCAGGTGCAGCGAGCTTCGGCTGCACCCCAGCGGACTTCGATGACAACTGGTGCCCCCTCAGCCGGGTTCGCAACCAAGCAACGGCGACGTTCATTGGCGTCCATGTGTTCGCCACACGAACCAGCTTGACAGGTTCAGATCTCGTCCCTGTCCCGACATCCCTCGAGCAGTACAGCGTCATGCGACTGGAGCCGTTCCCAACATGAGTCTTGCATCCAACGAAGCTCGCACGACCGAGCGCGGCTACATCCTGCCGATGACGGCGCTCCTACTCATCCCGATGATGCTGTTCGTCGGATTCGCCACCGACGTGGGCTCCTGGTTCCTCCGTGGCCAGAAGATCCAGGTCGCAGCGGACGCAGGCGCAACCGCTGGCGTTGTCTGGATCCCGGACACCACGGCCACCGGCAGCAACGCACTCGAGGCGGTACGCCGCAACGGTTTCCCCACCGCCAGCCTCGTGACGAGCTTCGCAGCAGCGGAAGCTGCGCCCATGCCGCCGCCACTCCCCTGGGTCACCGTCACCCTGACGACCAGCAACACGCTCGAGGTCAGCCTCCGAACTGTCGCAGAAACCTTCTTCACCTCGCCAGTGCTCGACGAGGTCTGGATGACTCGGACCGCTGAGGCGCAGTACATCGAGCCGACGCCACTGGGCAATCCGACATCAGCCCTCGGCACGGGAGGCGACACCGAATACCCAGGCACCGCCGACAACTTCTACCTCCAGACTCGAAGCGACACCCGTCGAAACGGCGACATCATCGGCCCGGCGAATGGCGGGCCTGCCGGAACTTCCGCAACGCCGAATCCGGTCTTCACCTTGCTGGCGTCCCAGCCTGAACTGCAGGGCGCCTACTTCTACGAGATCGACATTCCTGCTGGCGCTGCTGCGCTTGCCTACGACCTCGAGCTTCGAGTCAGCTGCCACTCGATGGGCAACAGCGCCGACCTGAATTGGGCGGTGTATGCGCCAGACGCGACCGAGGCGGACATCACCGACAACATCGCCGCTGGCGCCTTCGCTTCCGGTGATCGTCGACGATCGGACAACACCAACTGCCTCGAGAGCGAGGGGCAGTGGTTCGGCCGCGACGGCCTCCATCGCCAGTTCACCGACACCGGCGACTGGATCAAACTCGCCGACATGAGCATCGAAGGCAAGTATCTCCTCCGAGCTCGCACCCTCGGCGGTCAGGCGATGTACTCGATCCGGGTGACTCGGCCCGGCTTCCCGGCTGCGACTGCACACTGCACTTCGATCCCCTTGCCGAACGAGGGCGGCGGCACCGACCCGGCTTCACTCAGCTGTCCCCAGATCAGCGCGATCGATTGGCTCGGCTCCGCGGCACTCGAGGACGTGCTCGTCAACGGAACCGACCCGGTGGAAATCTTCCTGACCGAGGTTCGCCCCGAGCTCGCTGGTAATCAACTCGAGGTCACCCTTTTCGATCCAGCCGATGGCATCGAGTGCGTGCGAATTCTCGACCCGTTCGGCAATGCGGTGCCGTTCACCTGGCGGACCATCGACAACGAGGTGTGGAGCTACTCCCACAGTGAATACAACACCTACACGAACGGTGGGGGTACCGGCGATCTTCCAGACACGAACAGCGTTCCGTGTGGGCTTTCTGGCGGCACCGCACTCACCGATCCGAGGCTGCCGGGCAATCAGACAGGCGGCGTTGGACAGGTCTTCCAAGATCGGACCGTTCGGTTCTTCCTCACCGTCGGCACCCCTGCCTGCAACGGCTCGGACTGCTGGTACCGAGTGCAGTACGAGAAGGGTGCGGGGGCCGCGGCTCGAAAGCTCCAGGACTGGAACAGCTGGAGTGTCCGGGTTGTCGGCGATCCAGTTCGCCTCGTTCGCTGACGCTCGGTCAACGAACGACACACGCGTCTCAATAGCCGGCGCTGGTGTCCACGACACCGACCAATGGCTCACCGGCGACGAAGCGGCGAACATTGTCGGTGATGTGAGCTGCCAGCAGGGGCACGCCCATCTCAGGCGTGTTCCCGACATGGGGTGAGATCAACGCCAGCGGCTCAGACCACAGCGGGTGATCATCGGGCAGTGGCTCTGGGTCAGTGACGTCGAGTGCCGCCCCACCGATCTGCTCGGCGCTGAGGGCAGCGACCAGTGCATTCGTGTCGACGTGGCCACCACGGGCCACGTTGATCAGCCATGCGTGATCAGCCATCGCCTCGAGCTCGGCGACGCCGATCACCCCAGCGGTCTCCGGAGTGAGCGCAAGCGCCAGCACGACGACGTCGGCCGATGGCAACACGTCGAGCCGCTGGTCGAGCCTCACCGTGCGATGCGCTCCAGGGAACGGATCGGCCGATCGTCGGATCACCGTGATCGTGCACCCGAACGGCTCGAGCAGCCGGACGAGCTCGGACGTGATCCCGCCGCCTCCGAGCACCACGACGTTTGCCCCGATCAGGTTGCGTCCGATCTGCGGCGGCCAGCTCGTGGCCCGAGCGAAGGTGTGAAGGCACCGCAGGCCGGCGAGGCTGAGTGCGATGACGTGCTCGGCCACTGGCGTGGCGTAGACCCCCTTTGCCGCAGTCCATGTGTATGCGTCATCGAGGTACGGAAGGTACGGCTCGATGCCTGCATATGGGAGCGCAATCCACTCGATGGATGGGCCCGCTTCGAGCACACGGGGAAGATCTTCGGGACGACGAGCGTCAGCCCAGACAAGCACCTGGGCATCGGCGACGTCTGCGAGCTCTCCTCCACCAGCAACGGCGGCATCCCGCAGACTCTCGACCCGACCGCTGTCGGGAAGTACCGCGACCTTGACCGTCACGCCTGTGCGAGTGCCTGTTCGAGATCGGCGAGGAGGTCCTCGATGTTCTCGATGCCGACCGAGAGTCGGACCAGGTCATCGGGAACCTCGAGCGGCGAACCCTCGGCCGATGCGTGGGTCATGATGCCGGGGTGCTCGATCAGCGACTCGACCGCGCCAAGCGACTCGGCCAGCGTGAAGAGCTTGGTCCCCTCGATGATCTTGATCGCCGCATCACGGCCGCCGGCAGCTCGGAAGCTGATCATGCCGCCGAATCCGCTCATCTGGCGGACAGCAACGTCATGACCGGGATGGCCGGCAAGCCCTGGGTACAACACGGTCGAGACCGCCGAGTGTGCCTCGAGCATCTCGACGATGGTGGCCGCATTCTCGTTGTGCCGATCCATGCGAACACCAAGGGTCTTGGCTCCTCGAAGGGTGAGGTAGACATCCCACGGCCCACGCACGGCGCCGACCGCATTCTGGATGTAGCGCAGGTGAGTATCGATCTCGCCGTCGTTGGTTGCCACGAAGCCGCCGACGGTGTCTGAGTGCCCACCGAGGTACTTCGTGGTCGAATGCACCACGATGTCGGCGCCGTGGGCAAGCGGTTGCTGCAAGTACGGCGTAGCAAAAGTGTTGTCGGCGATGAGCAGCGCGTCGTTGGCGTGAGCTACCGCAGAGACCGCCGCCAGATCGATCACGGTGAGCAGCGGGTTCGTAGGCGTCTCCGCCCACACGATCTTGGTGTTGTCCGGCCACGCAGCAGTAAGCGCAGCCGGGTCGGTGAGGTCGTGGGCCGACCAGGTGATCCCCATTGGGGCGAAGACCTTCGAGATCAACCGGAATGTGCCGCCGTATGCGTCGTTGCCCATGACGATGTGATCGCCGGGGCGAAGCATGCGCAGGATGGCGTCCTCGGCAGCCAGGCCAGAGGCGAAGTCAACACCGAACGCTGCACCCTCCAGGGAGGCAAATGCCCGCTCGAGCGCGGTGCGGGTGGGGTTACCGGTGCGGGCGTACTCGTAGCCCGAGTGCTTGCCGACGGCCTCTTGAGCAAAGGTGGAGGTCTGAAAGACCGGCACGGTGACCGCTCCGGTCAGTGGCTCGGGATCTTGCCCAACGTGGATGGCCCTGGTGTTGAACCCAAAGCCCTTGCCTTCGCTCTGTTCTGTTGCATCGCTCATTGGGCAACACCTGACTGATCGAGATTCGGTTGGTCCAACGAGAGGAAACTCAGCAGATCGGCTCTGGCCAGAACCGTTCGAGGGCGGCCACCGTCGAGCACGAGGAGGGCGGGCGCGATGTCCAGCAGCCCAACGGCCATCTCGACGCTTTGACCAATACCGATGGTGGGGAGCCGAGGGCTCATGACCGACTCGACTGAATCAGCGAGAATGGAAGTCTCGGCAAACGCAGACTCCATGATTCGGAGCTCATCAATCGAGCCCATCACCTCGGCTGCCGCGAGCGGCATCTCGTTCTTGGCCACGGGGAGCTGCGAGACATCGTGCTCGTGCATGAGCCTGACGGCTTCGCGGACGCTCATGTCTGGGCGGACGTAGAGGAGCGGCGGGATGTCGCCCTCTTTCGCAGCCAGCACATCGGCGACGACGGCGCCGTCTCCCCTGGTGAAGCCAAAGCCGGCCATCCACTCATCGTTGAAGACCGTGGAGAGGTAGCCGCGGCCGGAGTCGGGCGTGAGGACAACCACGAGGTCATCCTTGGTGAGCTCGCGAGCAACTTCGAGAGCGGCATAGACCGCAGTGCCACAGGAGCCGCCGATCAGCAGACCCTCTTCCTGACTCACTCGTTTCGCCATCAAGAAACTGTCCTGATCACTGACCGGAATCACGCGGTCGACGACGTCAGGGTGGTAGGTCGTCGGCCAGAAGTCTTCGCCGACACCCTCGACCAGGTACGGCCGGCCCGAACCGCCGCTGTACACCGACTGGTCTGGGTCGCCGGCAATGATCTGGATGTCTGGGTTCTGCTCTTTGAGGTAGCGACCAACGCCAGAGATGGTGCCGCCCGTGCCGGCACCGGCAACAAAGTGTGTGATCTTGCCGTCGGTCTGGCGCCA